>Ga0157372_10002190_pt1 | contig 21255 bp, 21 predicted proteins | sample C55metaG_FD_115307 | JGI IMG/M metagenome (GOLD analysis project Ga0157372, IMG submission 115307) | Corn rhizosphere microbial communities from Kellogg Biological Station, Michigan, USA - C5-5 metaG | ecosystem: Host-associated > Plants > Roots > Rhizosphere > Soil | place: USA: Michigan... | reverse complement strand
TCCAGCGGTTCTTGTCCGGCGCCTCTTTCCAGAAGGGGACGGTGGGATAACTGGTATAGCGGGGTACGGGCTGATTATAACGGGTGAGAAGGGAAGCTGACATGTGTAATTAATTTTTGCGAAGCTATCGGTTGCGAGTCAGATGCGGACTGACTATCGTCAGCCGACCGGCTGACGGACGTCATCGGGAGCGAGGATGGGGTAAGGTAGTTTAGCCGCATAAACGGACGGTTATGCCCTTACCCCATCCATTCCGGAAATTCCTTGAAGAGACGGGTGTCATTGCCCGGTTCACCGGGAACTATTTTTCGCAGGTTGCCCGACCCCGATGGGAATGGGCCGAGTTTGCGCGTCAGTGTTACCTGATCGGCTATAATTCGTTGCCGCTGGTGGGGCTGACCGGCTTCATCATGGGGCTTGTACTGACGATGCAGCTACGGCCTTCGCTGGTGAATTACGGAGTAGAATCGCAATTGCCCGTGATGGTTGGGATCGCGATCGTCCGGGAGATAGGGCCGGTGATAACGGCGTTGATCTTTGCCGGGAAGATTGCCAGCAGTATGGGCGCCGAGTTGGGATCGATGAAAGTGACCGAGCAGATCGATGCGATGGAGGTCAGCGGCACGAATCCTTTCAAGTACCTGGTGGTGACGAGGGTGGCAGCGTCGACGGTGATGCTTCCCGTGCTGGTGTTGCTGGGGGATGGGATCTCGCTATTGGGGTCGTGGATTGGCGTGAATATCCGGAGCGTGACCAGCTTTTCGTTGTTCTTCCGCCAGGTGGTGGACAATTTCGCGTTTGGGGATGTGCTGCCGGCTTATGTAAAGACCTGGTTCTTTGGATTTGCGGTCGGCGTGATCGGCTGTTATAAGGGATATACTTCGAGCAAGGGCACGGAGGGCGTGGGCCGGGCGGCTAATTCGGCTGTCGTGCTGGCGTCTATCGTCATCTTCATTATCGACCTGATCGTGGTGCAGGTGACGGACGTGCTGGGATTAAATTAAACGATATGGAAAACGTGATCGTCATCGAACATCTGTGCAAGCGATTTGGCGCCAATGTGGTCCTGAACGATTTCAATCTCTGTGTCGGCAAGGAGGAGAACGTGGTGGTGCTGGGGAAATCGGGGGTTGGGAAATCGGTGCTGATCAAATGTATCATCGGGTTGCTGAAACCCGACAGCGGGAGTATCCGGGTATTCGGGCAGGAGGTTACAGGCCTTGACCACGAAGAGCTGGACCGGGTGCGGGCGAAGGTGGGATTCCTTTTCCAGAGCAATGCGTTGTATGATTCGATGACCGTCCGGAAGAACCTGGAGTTCCCATTGCGGCGGCATTGGATAAAGATCACCCAGGAGGAAGTAGATGCGATGGTGATGGAAGTGCTGGAGAATGTGGGACTGGCCGACACCGTGGACAAGCTACCGGAGGAGTTATCGGGCGGGATGCGCAAGCGGATCGCACTGGCGAGGACCTTAATATTGAAGCCGGACATCATTCTGTATGACGAACCGACCACGGGGCTGGACCCGATCACGGGCCGGGGTATTTCGAAGCTGATCGTGGAGATGCAGCGGAAGTATCATACGGCGTCCATTATCATTTCGCATGACATGCATTGTGTGCGGATGACGGCCGACCGGGTTGCGTTGCTGATGGATGGCCGGTGTTATGCCGTAGGGACGTTTGAGGAGCTGGCGCATTCGGACGATAAAAACATTTCACAATTCTTCGACTAAATTATTTTTTATGAGCGAATCACCGGGCAGGAATATGCGATTGGGGTTGATGGTGCTGGCGGGGCTTGTCCTGCTGGTGTCGACTCTTTATGTCATCGGGAAGAACGAGAATTTGTTCGGTTCCCATTTCGCATTGCGGGCGCGATTCCGCAACATCAACGGTTTGATGAAGGGCAATAATATCCGGTTTGCGGGTATCCAGGCGGGAACCGTTCGGGATATCTGGGTTTTGAATGACACGAGTATCGAGGTGGTCATGCTTATCGATAAGGGATTGCAGCCGTATATCCATAAAAATGCCCTGGCGGCGATCGGTACGGAGGGGCTCATCGGCAATAAGATCGTCAACCTGATCCCGGTTGTGGAGCGGGCTCCACAGGCGGAGGATGGGGATTTGCTGCCGGTGCAAAAGGCCGTGAGCACGGATGATATGCTGGCGACGCTGGACCGGACAAACCGGAATATCGCGGAGATAACGGATGGGCTGAAGGTTACGGTAGCGAAGGTAAATGGGAGTGTGGCGCTTTGGAGTCTTTTGAATGACAGGCGGATCGCCGGGGATGTCCGGGCCACGCTCGCGCGGATCCGGGATGCGAGTGCCGAAGCCGACCAGATGATGGTGGGGTTACGGGGGCTGACCGAAGACGTCCGTGCGGGTCGCGGATCGGTTGGGCGGTTGCTGGTGGATACGGGATTTGCAGTGGAGTTGAGTACGGCGGTGGAAAAGATCCGGCAGGCCGGAGAGCGGCTTGGGGCCGCGGGGCAGCAGGCGGAGGGGTTGGCGGCGAGTGCGAAGGCGGTTGTGCAGGACAGTATGTTACAGAGCCGGTTGCAGGCGAGTATGGAGAATATCCGGAAGGGAACGGCGGCTTTTAATGAGGATATGGAGGCGTTGAAGCATAACTTCCTGTTGCGGGGTTATTTCCGGAAGCAGGAGAAGGCGGAGAAGAAGCGGCAGGCCGCTGCGGCTGCGGATTCTGCGTTGCGTTTGCGGGCGGCCTCAGCGGAGGTAAAAGAGAAATGAACAGGTGTATTTTATTGTTGGGCTGCGTACTTTTTTCCGTGGGAATGCTTTGCGGAGAGCCTGTTTACGGGCAAAGCGTCTCCCGCGACAGTGCGGGACCGCGGTTTATCCGGGCGTCGGGAGAACTATTGCTGGCGGGGGTAGCCCCTTTTCTTTTCGACCGGTATGTCACCAGGCAGGACTATGCGATGATCAGCTGGCAAACGGTGGGGCATAATTTGAGTCCCGGGAGTTGGGAGTGGGATTATGATGGTTTTCAGACCAACCAGATCGGTCATCCTTTTCATGGAAGTATTTTTTTCAATTCCTTTCGCAGTAATGGTTATGGGTTTTGGGCGTCGGTGGGCGCGACGTTCGCCGGCAGCTATCTATGGGAGACCTTTGCGGAGAACCAGGCGCCGGCGCCGAACGATCTTATCAATACGGGGTTTGGGGGAGCGATCCTGGGTGAAACGACACACAGACTGGCCGGTAAGCTGGTGAACAATAATTCCCGGGGGTTGAAGCGGCAGGTGGCCGAGGTGCTGGCTTTTTTGATCAACCCGATGAATGGGTTTAACCGGATCGTTAGCGGGCGGTGGGGAAAGCCGGTGATGTGCGATCCAACGGTGGCCGGCCTGGGGGGTATTGGCGGGGCCTGCCCTTTCGACACGAGTCCGTTGAGGGTGGAGTTGGATGTGGGCGTGCGAAAATACGGGGCGGACGGGGCAAAGGTGTTCCGGGAGGGGCGATATGGCTTGTATGGGCGGGTGCGAATGAATTATGGCGATCCGACGAGAGATATCCGAACACCGTTCAGCAATATTTCGATCGTTGCGGAAGCGGGGCAGGATGACAGCGCGGCGATCAATGTCGTCACGGTGTATGGGTCGCTGGGCGGGTGGGTCACGCGAATCGGGCGGGGGCGGCAGGTGCTGGTCCTTTCAGCGAATTACGACTATTTCCACAATGCGGCATTTCTTTACAGCGGGCAGAGTATCCGGGCCAATCTTTTCTCGCATTATGCGGTCGGCGGCAAGACGGGGATCGATGTGTCCCTTGGCGCCGGCCCGGTGGTGCTGGCGGCGGTTCCGAACAGCTATCTGTTCCATACGCGCGACTATGATTATGGTCCGGGTCTGGCGTACAACGCGGGTGGGCGACTGGATCTGGCCGGCAGGTTGTCCTACGGCGTTCATTACCGGGGTGGGTGGATGAAGACCATCAATGGGAATGCATCGCATTATTTTCTCCATGCGGTGACCAATGAGGTGAGCGTGCGCGTTCTTCCGGAGTGTTCCGTAAGTGCGGAACTGGGGTATTTTACCCTGCGTGGGGACTATGCCCATTTTGCGGCGGTGAACAGGACCTATCCTTACCTGCGGTTGTCGCTGCGATTCGATCCGTTATTCCCTTGACGTTTATCATCGCGTTGCGGACCGAAAAACACTGCACCGGCCCGTCGGCCGGTGCAGTGGATGAAAAAAGCAAAAAATAACCATTAAACCTTCTTTGGCTTGTCCGCCTGGCGGTGGATTCCCAGTAGGGAATAAAGGGGAAGAAGAGCAGCATCGCGGCGTCGGGAATGCGATTGAGGCGATCAGACCTGCGGAAGGGTGATGGTGAAGGCGGAGCCGTTGCCGGGGTGGCTTGTTACGGTGAGGGTTCCGTGGTGGAGGGTGACGATGCGTTGGGTGAGGGAGAGGCCGATGCCGTTGCCGGGGGCGTAGCGTTTGTTGGCGCCGCGGAAGAAGGGGGTGAAGATGTTTTCGAGGTCTTCGGGCGGGATGCCGATTCCGGTGTCGCGGAATTCGAGAGCGATCTGGCTTTTGGCGTAACGGATATGGACGTCGCATTGTTTATCGGCGGAGAATTTACAGGCGTTCTCGATGAGATTCGAGAAGGCGACGCGGAGGAGGTATTCGTTGCCGGTGACGGTGATGCAATCGCCCTCCTCCATTTCTTTCTCGAAGTGGAGGAGGACGCGGTAGCCGGGGTTGGCCTGGAGGATGGCCTGTCGGGCGTCGAGGAGGACCTCGTCGGGGCGGACCGTGGAGAACTGGATGCCGGTGGGATCGTAGGCCGTCTTTGCGAGGTCGAGGAGATCGGTGGAGAGACGGGAGAGGCGACGGGCGTCCTGCAGGATGAGGCGGAGGGTTTCGCGGTATTCTTCGGGGCTGCGCGACCGGATGGCGGAGACTTCGGCTTCGGCGATGATGGCGGCGAGGGGTGTACGGAGCTCGTGAGAGATATTCCCGACAAATTGCTTTTGAGCGTCGAAGGATTGTTCGAGGCGGTCGAGCATGCGGTTGAAGGTGAGCGCGAGGGTGGCGATCTCATCCTTGCGGTTGCCTTCGCTGAGCCGGAGGTCCATGCGGCTGGCCGAGATGGCAGCCACTTTCTCTACCATGGCCGAGACGGGTTGGAGGGCTTTACGGGCGAAGAAGATGCCGGCGAGCAGTGTGAGGGCGATGGCGACGGTGAATCCCAGCATCAGCTCGAGGCCGAGGGTATGGAGACGGGTCAGGCCTTCCTCGTCGCGCGCGGCGGCAGTGATGACGTAGATGTTTCCCCGGTGGGGATACAGGAAGCCGGTGACCTGCAGGTCTTCGTAGTAGAAGTGGATCTCCTTGAGTGCCATGATGCTGTCGAGCATTCCCTTTGTCTCCCTTAGTTTATCGATGTCCCCGATGTCATGATAGAGCAGCTGGAAGGCCGTGTCGAAGATGGCCACTTCTTCCTGCGGGAGGGTGGTGAGGGAGTTCTTATAGATCAACTCGAGGGTGGCGGGTGGCACGCCGGCATCGACGAGGAGGTTTGTCTTTGTGATGGCGAGCTGACGGAGGCGCTGGAAATAGTCGGCTTCGCGATGAGCGGCGGTGGTGAGGTAGAGGGTGAGCGCGAAGGCAAGCAACAGGACCCCGAACAAACCGGCGAAGAGAAGGGTAAGTTTGAGCCGGATCTTCATGGTTCCTGTTTAAAGATGAAACCGACGCCGGGGCGGGTTTGGATCAGCTTGAGGGAGTGATCCTTGTCGATCTTCTTGCGGAGGTAGTTGATATAGACATCGATAAAATTCGTGCCGGTGTCGAAGGCCGTTTCCCAGACGTTCTCGGCGATCTCCGCGCGGGTGAGGACGCGTCCCTGGTTGCTCATCATGTATTCGAGTAAACGGAACTCCTTGGGGGTGAGATGGATCTCGTGGTTGTCGCGGCGGACGATGCGAGTGTGGAGATTCATCTCGAGGTCCGCCGCTTTCAGGATCGTTTTGTGCGGGCTATTGGCGGTGCGTTTGAGCAGCTCGCGGATGCGGACGTAGAGTTCACGGAAGTCGAAGGGTTTTACGAGGTAGTCGTTGGCGCCGGCGTCGAAGGCGCCGACCTTGTCGTCCGTCGTGCCGAGGGCGGTGAGCATGATGATGGGGATGTCGGGAAGTTTTTTACGGATGGATTTGCAGAGATCGACGCCGTTGGCGTCGGGGAGGAGGACGTCGGTGATGATCCCATCGAAGAGGCCGCCGAGGGCGAGCTGCAGGCCTACGGCGCCATCGGCTGCGATAGTAACGGCGTAGCCGAGCTCTTCCAGGCCCTTTTTGATCAGGGTGGCGACGCGTTCTTCGTCTTCGATCACGAGGATTCTCACTGCGGAGGCTTTGGAGCGAAGATAATGGATTTGCGGGACGCTATTTTTCCTCCTTTTTGACGAAGGTATTGGTGGTCAGCACGATGACGCTGTTGATGTTCCCCTTGTCATCCTTCATGACCACCAGCGGATAGGATTCCTTTTCGTTATAGAAATAGTCGTCGGCCAGGGCGTCGAGGACCCGCTCTTTTTTATCCCAGAGCTGGGTGAGGGTCAGCTGGTCGCCTTTGGCGGTGAGGCGGATGGTGTTGTCCGGGTCGTCTTTGGAGATGTAAATGCCGTTGAGAGCCTTTGCCTGGGCATCGGTGAAATGCGGGCGTTGCTTTCTGAGCCAGACATCCCGTTTAAAAGCGATCATTTTAGCGACGTTGCCTTTTTCATTCTTTTGGAAGTTCAGGGTAAAATTGGGCGCCGCGGGTGCGAAGAAACAGCTATCGTTTTCAGCGGAGAAGGATATCTCGGCATCGTTCCATTGCTGGTGTGCCCAAAGATGGTTGTCGCGCACCGTGAATTGAAGGAACAGGGTCTTATTGTTTTGAGCCTGGTAGAGACCTTCATAGGGTTTTAGCTGTTCGGGGGTGCGGGCTATTTCCTTTTTTGGCGGGTCGGGCGTATAGTTCTTTGCACGGGTCCAGACACCGTTCTTGTCCACTTCCACCTGGTTCACGCCGCCGGAGGGATCCCGCCGGAAGGTCAGACGGATAGGCTCGTCATGTTCCATTTCCTTACTCGTAAAGGTCAGGGGGGTGGACGGGACCAGGTGGACCACTCCCCCATTCCACAGGAGTTTCGCGACCAACATCCCGTCGGCAGTGGTGAACTGCACTTTCATTTCCTGGTTTTGAGGGGAGACGAAGAACCCTTCGAGGGCTTTCCATTCTTTTTCCGAAAGTTGGGCGGCGGGCATTGCGGCGCCGGGTTTTGCCGTATCCTGTGCAATGCAGGGAGTGACCGCTATGGCCGCGGTTGCGATCGCGAGAAAGAGAAGTATTTTCATTTTCATAACCAAAGGTTTATTTTATCCAAATTTTATATACGAGCCAGGCGATGAACAGGCCGGCTACCGCTACGATCAGGCCGCTAAAGCGCCGTTTTTTCAGGAACAGGATCAACAGCAGGCCGGTCAGGGATACGAGGGTCAGGAGGATGGCGGCGATGTCGATGAATAGGGACCAGCCTGTGCCGGTATCCCGGCCTTTGTGAAGGTCGTTGACGATCCCTACCCACCCGGTGGTGGTGATGGTGAGATCGTAGGCGCCGGAGGGACGGGTGATAAAAACATCGGCCGCGTAGCCCGGGCCTTTGAAGGCGATAGTGAGCTGGTCGTCCTCGATGCGAAAATCGTTGAGGTTCCCATGGATGCCGTTGGTGCGGCGGAAATATTCCACGATGCTGAGGCGATCGATCTTTGTTGTGTCCTTACCGGCTATCCATTGCGTGTCTATTCTTCCCTTGCGTTGCTCGGTATGCAGTTGCCCGGTGAACTTGTCGGCGTGGTTCAGGGTGATCCCGGTGACGGCAAAGAAGAAAACAAGGCCGAAGCTGATCATGGACAGATAGATGTGCAACCAGCGGACGAGCATGGCCGTCCTACGCTTCATCTTAGTTTCCATTGGACTTTTTGCGGTAGTCGAGTGAAGCGGCGGATATCTCGATGTTTCCCGGAAGGGTCAGGCTCTGGGGCTGGTCGTTCCAATCCAGTTCCTGGCGCATTAGCTGGTAGGTGCCGTGTTCGCGGGAGACTTCGATCTTGATGATGTATTTGCCGGGCTTTACCTCGTTGCCTTTGTCGTCCTTCCCATCCCATTTCACGGAATACTTGCCGGCGCTTCGGGTGGCGCTGGTGACGGACGTGCCGAAGTTGGGGTCTGAGGTGTAGAGACTGCGGTATTTCAGGTACCAGGAGCGAAGCTCAGGCAGATAGCGTTCGCTGCCATGCCAGACGGTGATGGTGCGGACGGGGGCGTGATCCTGGTCCTCGACCCAGATCGCGACATAGGGACGTTTTACGGAGCCTTCTTTTTGCAGGTTGATCTCGAAGTTGACGACCAGTTCGAAGGGGGAGACGGTAGCGGCTTTTGCTGCGGGGTTCTTGAATGCGGCGGGCGTTGTTGCGGCGGTGTCGGTTTGTAAGGCCTTCCAGCCGGGGCTTTGGATGCGTTGGCCGTCGCGTTTGACGATCAGGTACTCAACGCCGGGATATAGCCGGGCAAGCGCTGTGGATCCGGTGAGGCTGAGCACGTTAAATGCCGTTGCGAGGGCGCCGGCATCGGTTGCCGAGGGGGCGACCACGGTTGCGCTGAGAACTCCGTCGGCCGGTTGACCGGTGCGGGGGTCGATGATGTGGGAATACCAGTGGCCGGCGATGAGTTCACCGCGGCGATAGTTGCCGCTGGTGGCGACGGCGGCATTGGCGACGGTAATATTGTCGATGCCTGGGTCGTTCTCCGCGTCGGATTTCGGATCGCCTATGGAGCTTCGTTCGGTGGCTTTGCCGTCCACGACGATGTCGCCGCCGATGTTCAACACGATGGCGGTGACGCCGGTGGCTTTGCGGGCAGCCATGACGGCGTGGTGGATGATGTAGCTTTTGGCAAAAGAATTGAGCACGAGGGGCACCTGATCGAGGTGAACGGCGGTGTGGGTTGCGGGGTCGAGGCGCCAGTGGGGTTGCTTTATCTTTTCGATGGCGGTGGCGATGTCCGAGGGATCGGGGGCGCGTTGGTCTTTTGCCGCCTTTTTCCATACCTGCGTCAGGGCTTCGGCCGAGGCATCGAGGGCCCCATTCGTACGGACACGCCACTGATCGAAGAGGGATAATACTTCGTATAATTCGGGGGAGAGGTGGACGGCGATGTCGTTTGTGTGGAACCAGCGGGAGAATTCGCTTTGAGGGTCATAGCCGCTGAGGATCTTCGAGAGGCGGCTGATCTCGTTCAGGACTGTTTTTTCGGCCGCTTGTGAAGTCACCGGCGAAGGGGTAACTACTTTTAACTCCATCGATGTTCCCAGAATGTTCTCATAATGAGCAATGTACCATTTGGGGCCGTTGGGGGCCGGGACATTTGCTTCGGGCCTTTTTGGGGTGAAGGCCAGTGCGACGACTGCGAGCAGGGACAGTGAAAGAACGTTTTTCATCCGGTAAAAGTTTAATGATCAATCTTAGGTGTACTATCTTACTAGTACACCAAGTACTCAAATATTTTCGAGATGGCAAAAAAAAATCCTCTAATGATTTTCTAATTTTTTTCTAATTGCTTGCTAACCGGCCGGGCGTTGCGGGCCTTTTAATTTTGCGTCAACATGAGGTCTATTCTATATGGCATGCTGCTGTTTTGCGCATGCCCCTTTTTTTCGATGGCGCAGGAGAATTATGAGATCCAGGTGTATGGAAGTCAGACGGTGTTGAAAGGGAATACCATGGTCGAGTTGCATAGCAATTTTACCAATGACGGTTCCCGGTCGGTGGTCGATGGTGTGAAGCCCACGAACCATGTCTTTCATGAGACGGTGGAGATCACGCATGGGTGGAATTCCTGGTTCGAGACCGGTTTTTATTTCTTCAACACACTTGGCAACGATGGGCGGACAACGTACGTAGGTAGTCATATCCGGCCGAGGGTGATGGCGCCGGCGGCGTGGAAGTGGCCGGTGGGGGTGAGTATATCGATGGAGGCGGGTTACCAGAAACGGGCGTATAGCGAAGATGACTGGACGCTGGAGATCCGGCCGATAGTGGACAAGCAATGGGGCCCGTTGTATGTGTCCTTTAATCCGACCTTTGACAAGAGCTTTCATGGGGAGAGCAAGGACCAGGGATATATATTTTCGCCGAACCTTAAGGGTGCCTATAATGTTACAAAGGTGATTGCGGGTGGCTTCGAATATTATGGCTCCGTGGGGCCTTTGAATCACTTTTTCCCTTATCAGAGTCAGCAGCACCAGTTGTTTGCCGCGGTGGACCTCGACTGGTCGCCGGACTGGGAATTTAATATTGGGTACGGGTGGGGATTCACCCAGACCACTGACAACGCCATATTCAAGATGATCCTGGGATACAGGTTTCATTAATTTTTTGATGATCAAGACCCTTTATATTGTTGTGTCCCTTTTGGGGATGTCGATCGCGCCGCCGCAGTGGCATAGCCGGATGGATGAGGCGCAGGCGATCGCAAGGAGCGAGCACCGGCATATCCTGCTGAATTTCTCGGGGAGCGCCGGGTGAGGTACCAGTATCGTTTTGCGGAAAGAAGTGTTTGACGACCCGGTGTTTGAGGCGTTGGCCGACAGTTCATTAGTGTTGGTGAATGCGGATTTCCCGCGGATGAAGAAGAATCAGCTGCCGAAGGAGCAGCAGGAGGCGAATGACAAGCTTGCAGACCGGTATAACTCCAAGGGGACGTTTCCGCTAACCTTGCTTTTGACCGCGGAGGGTAAGGTGTTGAAGCAATGGGAGGGGAATCCAGGATTGAAGCCGGGCGAGTGGGCTGCGCAGGTGCGGGCATTGGAGGGGACGCATTGAGACGATTGCTTTGTAGAACGGGCGATGAAGGGACTATGTCTGAGACAATATTCAAACGGGCGATGAAACTGATGGGCAACCACTTCGAGATGACGGTGGTAGCGGAGGATGAGCGATGGGCCGAGGAGCGGATCGCGGCGGGAGTTGCGGAGATAAGCCGGATCGAGCGGTTGCTGACGACGTTCAGCGAGGACAGCGAGACCGCGTTGATCAATGCGAATGCCGGGATCGGGCCGGTGACCGTGGGCCCGGAGATCTTTGGCCTGATCGAGCGAAGTATCCGAATCTCGGCTCTGACGCAGGGCGCCTTTGATATTACCTATGGATCGGTGGATAAGCGGCTTTGGAACTTTGATACCACGATGACGAGTCTTCCGGATGCGGCAGTGGCAAAGGAGATGGTGCGGCTGATCGATTACCGGAAGATCGTGCTGGACCGGGCCCGGGGAACGGTTTTCCTGCCCGAGCGGGGGATGCGGATAGGTTTCGGGGGTATCGGGAAGGGGTATGCGGCGGAGATGGCGAAGGCGGTGATGCGGCGGGAAGGAGTAGTCAGCGGGGTGGTGAATGCTTCGGGTGACCTGACCGCGTGGGGGTATCAGCCTGATGGGGAGTCCTGGACGATCGGCATTGTTCATCCCGATGCGGCGGGCCGGATCTTCTCCTGGCTGGACATAACCGATATGGCGGTGGCGACCTCGGGCAACTATGAGAAGTATGTCGTGATCGACGGAAAGCGGTATTCGCATACGATCGATCCGCGAACGGGGTTGCCGGTGACGGGCATCAAGAGTGTGACCATTCTTTGTCCCAATGCCGAGATCGCGGATGCGCTGGCTACGCCGGTGATGATCATGGGCATCAGGGCGGGGCTGGACCTGGTGAACCAGCTGAACCAGATCGAGGCGATCCTGATCGATGATCACGACAAGGTCCATATTTCGAACAATATTCATATCCGAGCGAAAAATAAATGACATGAGAAAGAAGAAGCGTTGGTTGATCGTTGTGTCCCTGTTTGCGGCTTTGCTGCCGGCCTGTGCTCCCGTAAAAGAATACCAAAAGAATCGTCTGAACGACTCCGAGATGTCGCTTTCCAGCCGGAAAGTGGAGAAGAACGAATTGAATTTCCAATCCTATCGGGAAGGTTCTTCCGGCGCCAACGGCGGAAAGACCGGCGGGGGGTGCGGCTGTAATTAATCTATTATGAAGAGGATCTGTTTGACCGTTATCGGGTTGTTCCTTTTGTTCGTGCATGGCTTTTCGCAAGCCGCGCCGGATACGTCCACATATAAACCCCGGAAGCTGACCTTCGACGAGGCCAATCTTGTGTCGAGCTACTATATCCAGAACGGGGATCATTCGGCGATCCGCGGGGGGATCGGGTCGGAGCATGTGACCGATCTTGCCAATGGGATCGAGCTGAAGTTCGTAGGCGTGGACGCGAAGCTGCGGAAGAATTCGCTGACCGCGGGTTTGGGCGTGGATCATCATACGGCGGCGTCGCAGGCGTGGATCTCGAAGACGGGAGCGTCGCGGCGAACGGATGGGATGCGGCTGTATCCCAGCCTGGACTGGACGAGGGAGAACGAAACAAAGGGGAGCACGATCGGGGGTGGGTTGTATTATAGCAATGAATTTAATTATCAGTCGGCCGGTCTGAATGCGTCGGTGAGTCAAAAGACGAAGAACAATGGGGAGTTCGGGGTGAAGGTCAGCGCCTATCTCGACCAGGTGAAACTCATCTTTCCTTCGGAGTTCGAGCCGGCGGGGGCTTATACGGTCCGCGCCAACGGGGAGGAGCGACATCCGGACTATGGTTCCAGCGGGCGGCAGACGTATACGGCTTCGTTGTCTTTTACGCAGGTGATCAATAAACGGATGCAGGGTGCGGTGTTGCTGGACCTTGTGGATCAGCAGGGGTATCTTGGGTTGCCGTTTCATCGGGTTTACTTTACGAACGGCGTGGATTCGGTGGAGAAGCTGCCCAATCACCGGTTCAAGTTGCCTGTTGGGTTGAGACTCAATTATTTTCTTGGGGATAATGTCATTTTGCGGGGATATTACCGGTACTACACCGATTCCTGGGGATTGCATTCGCATACGGCTTCTTTGGAAGCGACGCTGAAGGTGACGCCGTTCTTTTCGCTGACGCCTTTTTACCGGTACTATGTGCAGACCGCGGCCGATTATTTTGCGCCGTATGCGACGCATGTTGTTGCGGACACCTACTATACGAGCAATTATGCGCTGGCGGGTTTTACGAGCCATTACTTTGGCGGGGGTGTACGGCTGGCGCCGCCGAAGGGCATCTTTGACAAGCATTGGAAAATGCTGGAGATAAGGTATGGGCATTATACGCAGACGACGGACCTGGTGTCGGATGTTATTTCGTTGAATTTGCAGTTTAAATGATGGTTCTGCACCGGGACCATGCAATAAATCAACCCAGGCAAGTAATTGAACGGTATTTCCCCGAATTTGTCTTTCAGGCCGCGGATCGCATGCATAGCCGAATCGTAGGTGAAGCCCAGCGGCGGGAGACCGGTTGCAATTGGAATTTGCGGCATCTGATAGGGACTTGCTTCATTGGTCTGGATTTAGGCGATCAAGATACAACTTGTCCATGATCCTCCTGCTTTTTGTGGGCTAGCGCATTGGAAAATTTATGGTGGGATTACATCTTACGAAAAATAAGTGTTTAATCTTTAATATTTATGTTGCTGAATTAATATTAAAAGAGAAGTCAGGTGTTCGATTGGCGCCCCCTCACCTCCACTGGAAATTTGGCCCTGCAAATCAATGAGTTGCAGGCCTTTTTGTTGATAGCTGAGGGGAATATCGAACTACCTTTAAATTAGGTCTTAGGACTTTGGCGCCCTGTAAAGACCTTAACGGAACACTCGAGACCTAAGCAGCTTTTATGCCGTTAGTCGAAGTCTATCTTCGCGGTAGGCGCCATTTGCTGTATTCGAAGTCGTTCATTGTTATCGAAAAGATTAAAGGTGAGCCAAAAGGTATCCACTTGTGTTAGTTGTTCAATGTTTCAACTGATGTAGCGTAAAAAGAATGGAAATTCCCTTGCTAGAAAGCTGATTATCCCGCAGTGACAGGTCCCGAAGCCCGTATTAAAAAAGATGCAAGGTGTTCGACTGCGCCTCCTCACCTCCACCGCTCTTTAAGCCGCTGATTTTCAGCGGCTTTTTTTGATTACTGGGCCGACATCGCGGTTTTGCCATCTTTACTGCGTTTTAGAAACATTGCGGGCTTTTCTTCCCCTACAGGATATAGCTCGAGTATTTCCGAATTTAGCAGCATGATATGCATGGTATCTCCATGAAGCACAATTTCCTTTCGACTAGGCAAAAGTTGAAAGGGCGCGGCCACGGTTGCACCGTTCTTATATTGAAGTATTGCCTTATTGTCGTTTGTAAAGGTGAATGAAATGCCTTCATTTTGCTTGTTCGCCTTTGCGATTTCGCCGTCCTTGACAATTTCACCGTGAGGGCCGCCAAACCTGTCAAAGTACCATTTACCATAAATCTCCGCTCTTTGCCAAAAGTATGGACAGAAGGAGAACAATAAAAAATAAACAGACGGGTAAATCAATCTAAGCATAGTGTAAAGTTTATAACTTTTAAAGAGCATTCGTCTTGTGCGGCGACAAGGAACAATCATGCTGGGCGCCTGACCCAAGACACCGTAAAAGGCATATAGTTTTCTAAGATAGCCATTCTTTTCAATTTACGCCGGTCAACCCTCCCACATAAAGTTGAAATTTCCCTCTCGAAACCATCCAGTCTTGCCATTGTGTCTGCGTATGCCTGTTTTTGAAGGCGTGCACTATTTACAGTGTATACATTGTTAGCTTAACGATATCTGTTTCCATTGCTAAAATGTTCTCCCCCAAATATCTTTTGATAAGCAGATATGGAACGCGATTGCTGGTTTCGAACTCAATCATTCCTTGGATTTCTTTTTCCGTCATGCCATATTCTTTCATTTCTTCGAGCTCCTCTTCCACGTCGGAGATCGTTAATATCTATACCTCGATCTTTCTTTAGAGCGTACTATTGTCAGATTCCGTAACCTAATTAGTTGATTTTCAAAATGCGGATCTGCTTATGCAACTCGATAAGTCTTGCGAGGTGTTCGATTGGAATCCCCTCACCTCTACCAGACCGCAACTCAGCTTTTTATTCCACGCGGAGGGTCTCTGTTAGGCTTTCGGATGTTGCTTTTACCGCTTTTATGGCAACGATGGTTATCGCCAGGGTCAATGCGCAGAGGGGCGCGGCGATGAAGATTGCCGGGTGGAGGCCGGTGCGGTAGGCGAATCCTTGCAGCCAGTTGTGCATGGTCCAGGCGCCGGCGGGTAGCGCGATGGTGATGGCCAGTGCAATGGCGAGTCCATAATCTTTTAATAAGAGTCCTGCGAGGTGGATCGTCCGGGCGCCGAGGACCCGGCGGATGCCGAGTTCGCGGGTGCGTTGTTCCGTTGCGGAGGTCACCAACCCAAACATACCTATGCCCGCGATGACTAAGGCAAGAATGGAAAAGACGGTGAAGAGCGAGCCAGTCCGTTGATCCGCGGCGTAGAGCCGGTTGAAATCTTCGTCGAGGAAGGAGAAGATGAAGGGATAGCCATTTGCCAGCGCCTCATATTTTTTGCGGATCAGTTGTAAGGTTCCGGCGATGTTTTGGGTGGACAGGCGATAGCTGACGGCGCTGCCATCGCGGGCGAGGCGGAAGACGACCGGCTCGATGGGATCGTGTAAGGAGCCGGTGTTGAAGTCTTTTACGACGCCGATGATGCGATAACCGATCGAGCCGCGGAAGGAATAGAGTCGTTCCTGCAGGGGGTGGGCGTAGCCGAGGTACCGGGCGGCTGTTTCGTTGATAAGGATACAGCCCGAATCGGTCGGCAGCTGTGGCGAGAAATTCCGGCCGGCGGCCAGCCGCATGTCCAGGGTCGGCAGGTAGTCTGCGTCGACCTGCCAGTCCTCCAGCAGCACCGTCGAAGTCAGGGAGCCGTCGGGGAATTTGAGAAAACCCCGGTATACGACCTTTTTATCGGGCCGGGAACCGGATACCGTGGCGTTTATGACGCCCGGCAACTTTCTTGTTTCATTGGCGAAGGACCAAACCTGGTCACCCAGCGAGCGGGTGTCTTTGATATTCATTACCTGCTCGCGGGTATAGCCGAGATTCCGGTGGCGGACATAGGATAGTTGGGAATGGATGACTCCTGTGCCGATGATCAGCACCATGGCGACGCCGAATTGGAAAATGAGCAGGATGGTTCGCAGTGTGCCTTTGTGGATGCCTGCTGCCGGCTGGTTTCTAAGGATCATCAGGGGATCGACCCGGGAGAGCGTCCATGCCGGCGCCCCGCCGGCGATGAAGCCGACGAGCGCTGTTGTCAATATTACCGCGGGGATGGTCCATGGGGTCAGGAGGCTTGAACGGGCAAAGGATTTACCGGCGAACTGGTTGAATATTGGGAGCAGGAGCACCACGAGACCGATCGCGATGGCCATGGCGATTGCTGCCAGCCCTGTGGATTCCTTCAAAAATTGTACGATCAGGCGCCGCCGGCCGGAGCCGAGGATCTTTCTGATCCCGACGGCCTTCAGGCGACGCAGGTTCCGAGCAGTGGACAGCAGGACAAAATTGATGATCGCTACTATCAGGATGAGGGCGCCGACCGTTGTGAAAAGAACGACGTACCGGATATCCCCGTTGGGCTCGAACTCCTGGCCCAGGTTGGAATGAAGATGGATGCGGGTGAGCGGCATCGAATAAAACCGAAAATAATCGCCTTTTTGTTGGAGATCGGCTACGGTGTTGTGCATCTGTTTGCTGACTTGCGGATAGACGTACTTTCTTACGGTCTGTTCCAGCATCCGGTCGATCTCCGCCGTTGTGGTCCCGGGGCGGACGAGAATGTAAGTAGGCGAGAAGAAGTTGATCCATTCCTGTCGCGTCCGGTAGTGCGAGCGGATGAGTTGGAAATGAAAATGCGACTGGGCGGGCATATCGCGGATGACTCCTGTGATCTTGCAGGGGACAGTGTCGTCATCGATCCGCAGAGTGCGGCCGATGACGCCCGTGGTGTTGAAATATCGTTTTGCTGTGGCAGCCGAGAGGACGACGGTATTGGGGGCTGCAAGTGCGGTGCGGGGGTTTCCGGCTATCATCGGGAGTGTGAAAACGGCGAAAAGCGAAGAATCCGCCCGTACCGCGCCGGGCTGGGAAAATACCTGATTGTCTACATGGACCGTTATGTCCCGTTTGTAGGACCGGATGCGGACGGCATTTTCGATGGCCGGAAAATCTTTCACCAGGGCGGCGGCCATGGCGGGCGGGGTTACGACGTCGTTGAGGCTGTTGCCGTTGACGTGGAAGTCGGCGACGATACGGAAGATGCGGTCGGCATTTGTGTTGTAGCGATCGTATCCGAGTTCATCGGCGACGAAGAGGCCGATGAAAATACTGGTGGCGAGGCCGAGGGCCAGACCAATGATTTGGAGGTTGCGGATCATTTTCGCGGGATGCGAAATTGGGGAAATTCCATATTTTTCACGGCTCGGGTTGCCCTGCAAAGTCCAACCTCCGGAAAAAATCCTCATCAAAGGGATGCGCCCAAACGAAATGCAGAGGAATATCCGGGTATGGAACAATATCTAAAATTTAGTTGATTCATTCGGGAAAGGCGATGGTGGCGGTCTACTAAAGAGTATAGGGATTGTCCAATAAATTGCCGATGGGGTTTCAATTTGGGGGAATGGGACCCTGATCGGGTTGGCGTCGATCGAAGGCCGGCTTATGGAAAAGCATACTGTATTGGTAGGTTCGTATCCGTTGATCCGGTGAACTGAGGCAGGCGTATTAATTAGTATGACAATGAAATTTGATGAGAGTCCTAATCGAAATGACTATATTTTTTTGATGGGGTTTGGGACGCAAATTTGGGGCGGTTTGGCACGTCTATTGGACTCCTCTTTTCAATGGCTTTTATTAGGATATTTGAATTTTAGCGACGGCCTGGATGTTTATCCGGGCTTTTTTTATGCCCGGGGGTGAGCGAGCGGGGGTTTTCTCTTTTGTGGTGGCCTGGAGTGGGGGCTGGCCTGGCTTGGATGGGGTCTCCTACCCTTTCCGGCTGGTTTCGATCTTTTCGCGGAGGGTGTTGAAGAATTTGTTGCGTTCTTTTTCGCCGACGCCGCTGATGGGGGTCGAGCGGCGGATGATGTTCTGGAAGTGTTCTTCGGTGCAGCGGGTGAAGTAGGGATCGGTGGTGCGGATGGTGTTGAGGACCGAATGGTTGAGGAGGACGATGCGACGGTCGTCGACGCGTACAAAATAAGTGTTGTCGCCCAGCACGAACTCATTGACATAGAGTTGGAAGGGGGCCCGGGGAGCGTGGCGGTTGTGGGTGGAGAACTTGTGGCCGGTCTCCGTTTGATCTTCGACATGATCGATCGTTCTTTGGAGGCAGTCGTATACGCTGGCGAGGTCCTGATCGGAGGCGAAGACCTTTGTATCCCGATAATATTCTATCTGGCGGAGGGTGGCATGGATGCTTTCCAGATGCCATATCTCACGGGAGGGAATCCCGATGTATTCCTCAATAACCTTTGTACAGAGCTGGCTTAGGGCCGGCGGGAATTCATCGACAATGAACTGGCGTTTGCTGTACAGCGGGTCCTGCAGGATCGTCTTGATCCAGAAAAAGGTTTTGAAGGCGGCCAGTTCGGGGAAGTGGAAATGGTGAAACAGCGGAACATCCTTGCTCATGAACTGGATCTCTTTCTGGCCGAAGGAACTGATGTACCTCAGGAGCTGTAAGATGCCCTGCAGATAGCCTTCGAAATTGAAAGCTTGCTGGTTGTTAATAAATTTTCCCGAAAAAAGGAGGGTGTCCGTCTCGAGATGAAAGAGCTGATCGAGGGAGATGCGGAAGTGAGAGCAAAGCGTCCGGATCTCATCGAAGGAGAGGGCCTTTTCGGCGCGGATTCGGCGGTAGGCGCTATCGATGCTTATGTAGAGCAGTTCGGCGACCTCGTCTACGAGCGAGAGATGCGGGGGGAGGTGGTCCTTTACATGCTGGAAGAAGATCTGCTGGACACTCGTCGAATTCTCCATGCTTGAACCGTTTAGAGTTTAGGAAAAAATGCCGCGCAGGGAGGGGATTATTGGCAGGAATTGCTACTGTCATTAAATGTACACCCGTTTTTGGTAAAAACCAATGCGGTTGATGGTCGCGGTGCATTTCGCCGGGGAATTATGGGGTTTGGCGCAGTGGGTGATGCAAAAGCCGACAAGGGTTTGGGAGATGGGCAGGGTACCTTGTCGAAAAAATATCATGAAACAATTATTCCTCTTTGCCCTGAGCTTCGCCACTTTTGGCGACTCCCTTTTTGCGCAGGACACGCTTATTACCGTGGAAAAACCGATGATCGTCCGGATTGTCACTATCGACCGCCAGATCCGGCACGGGTACCTGTATGCCATTACCGACAGTTCGCTACTGTTTTCCGCTGAAAGGCTCTTTCCCCGGCCGATGGACTCCCTGGCCCATCGGGGTCTTCATTCCTTTGGCTACCGGGAAATGGGCGAGGTGGACATCTACCGGAAAGGCGCTATCGGACGATCGATGCTGCTGGGCCTGGGGATCGGCGTTGCCACGGGGGCGCTATTGGGAGTTATCGGCGGCGACGATCCCCCCAATGAATTGATCGCCTTCTCGGCCGGGGAGAAAGCGGCGGTGTTTGGATTGACGGGCGGAACAATTGGGGTGGTGATCGGATTGATCGCGGGTGTTGCCGGGCACCATACCTTTCATATCGGTGGGGACCGGAAGAAGTATGAGCGGCTGAGGAGTAAGGCGATTGCGCGGTTGGGATTGTAAAATGGGGAACACCCCAGCTGACGCTGGGGGCTTAGCGAACGAGGATGAGCCAGCCTTTTTCCAGCTTTTCCGGCTCGCCAGGGAGGCGGTAGCGGGCGTACCAGAGGAAGGTGTTGGATATCGAGGGGATGCCCTGTATACGGCCGTCCCAACCCAGGGATGGGTCGCGGGTTTCGAAGACCAGCTGACCTTCGCGGTTATAGATCGCGAGGTAGTATTCCACTGGCCAGGCGCCGAAGATGACCGGCCGGTAGAGGTCATTTGCGCCGTCTTTGTTGGGGGTGAAGGCGCCGGGGAAGAAGATGCCTTTGCGACAGCCGTTCACTTTTATGCGGATGCTATCGGTGACCGAGCAGCCGGCCCCTATTGTGGCGGTGCAGGTATATACCGTGTCCGTCATCGGAGATGCATATACGCTTTGCGCGGTGGCGTCGTCAAGGCGGTAATCCGGCGACCAGTGATAGGTGTCGAATCCGGCCGGTGCGGAGAGTTTGAGGCTATCGCCGCCGCAGATAACCCCGTCGGGTCCCAGGTCGAAGCCCGGCGGCAGGGTCGTGGAGAGGGTGATCGTATCGCTGTGCGGGACGTTGCAATAGTCCGTGGCGACGACCCAGTAAGTACCCGGCAGCCAGGCCGTCAGCGTAGAGTCTTCCGAACCGTTCTGCCAGAGATAGCTGCGGAAGCCCGGGCCCGCGCTAAGGCGGATCGTGCTTGCGGTGCAGAGTGCGATGTCGGGGCCGAGATCGACTGTGTCGGCGGAGGCAGGCACCTCGAGCCATGCGCTGTCGGTGAGAATTTTGCAACCGGCAATCATATTCGCGTGGAGAAGGCGCTTTCCGGGTTGCCTGAAGCGGAGGGTGATCGTGGAGTCCGATGGTTGGGTCATCGTGGTGGTCGTGTCGTCGACCGTCCAGGCCACTTTACCGCCGCAGTCCGCGTTACGCCGTGCGGTAAATGCAAGGCTATCACCGGCGCCACAGGCCGTGTCTTTTCCTATAATTGTCAAAAGGGAGCAGCCAGCGGGGTCTTCGCAATAGTTGGTTAGGGGCGGAGTGAAGGGGGTCACGCCGGGTTGATAAGGGTTGACCGTTATGGCGAGATCCAGCACGGGAGAGGTGAACGGAATCGCGCTGATCGTTACCCTTTGCACCGACGGGGTGAATGCGACGGTTGAGCAGGAGGGACTGCCCGGGGTGCGGTTAAACAACCGAAGGGCGCTGTCGGTCTTGACGATCGACAGCGTCCCGGCTCCCACCGCAAAAAATCCTTTATCCGGTGTCGGTTGGACACTGCCGAAGGACCGGCTTTGGTTCACCGGGTATTTCCTGGCGGCGATAAGGTTCCCGGCGCCGTCGATCTTCACCAGGGCCGCGTCCTGGATCGAGGAACCGGATACTTCAGTGGTGGAGAGCACGAGGGACTGATCCGAGGCTATG
>Ga0157372_10002188_pt1 | contig 21256 bp, 12 predicted proteins | sample C55metaG_FD_115307 | JGI IMG/M metagenome (GOLD analysis project Ga0157372, IMG submission 115307) | Corn rhizosphere microbial communities from Kellogg Biological Station, Michigan, USA - C5-5 metaG | ecosystem: Host-associated > Plants > Roots > Rhizosphere > Soil | place: USA: Michigan... | reverse complement strand
CCCGCACACGTTAACAACGAGAGGACCGACAGCCGGCATTCGCTCTTGAAACTGTATCTTCACATTGGAACCGAAAAGACAGGCACCACCTCTCTGCAGAAATTCATGGCCGCCAATCGGCAGCGTCTGGAGAGTTGTGGGGTCTACTATCCGTGCTCTCCAGGTGTCGACAACCATATCGCCCTGACAGCGGTTGCCCGGCGAAACCGAAGCGAGCTTTGGGACCAACTGCGTATCAACGATCGAGAGCAGTGGGAGGCATTCCGGCGAGACTTTCGGCAGAAATTTTCAACGGAGCTCGCCGAACACCGCACCCAGACTGTCGTGATGTCGGGCGAGCATTGTTCGTCACGGCTACGGAGCGATGAAGAAGTTCACCGCCTGCTGGAATTTCTGGATCGTTTCTTCACGGAGATAACGGTGGTTGCCTATCTCCGTCGCCAGGACGATTTTCTGACCAGTACGCACTCCACCGACGTCAAGAACGGCGGAACGCAGCCTCTGCAAATCCCCGATGCAGAGACAATCGCATTTCGATACGACTATTGGGAACTTCTTTCGCGATGGGCCAGGGTGTTTGGCCGGGCAAATATTGTGGTTCGAAAGTACGGCAAGACATTTCTCTCGAACGGCAACCTCGTCGATGACTTCCTGGGTGTCGCTGGATCGGCCCCCAGCCCCGATTTTGAACGGCCCGAGGCGCTAAATGAAAGCCTGGATGCCGAATGCCTCGAATTCCTAAGGCTCATGAATGTGCATCTGCAACCCTCCGAACAGCGGCGCGGCATCGTGAGCACGCTCCAAGAGCTGTCTAAAGGGCCTTTGATCGATCTTCCCGCCGCGGAACGGGCCGAGTTCATGGGGCAGCTGTCCGAATCCAATCGTCGCGTTGCCCTCGAATATTTTCCGAAAGAGGTGGTCCCGGTGGGCGATCCCCTGTTCGGGGAACGTGAAAACGGCCGACAAAGAATTCCGCCTCCGCAGATGAGCGCGGAGCGGGCGATTGCTATTGCCGCAGAGATCTACGCGCAGCTTCGAACCGGCGGTGCCAAACTGCACCGCGGCCATCGTCCAAAGGTAGCAGCGTCATAAGACTTTTGCGGCCTTGGCCAGTTCCTCAGGGGCATGGGCGATGTCGGCGCGCTTGCCGCCGAGCCGGAGAAAGCCACCTTCCTCGTCACTCTCCGCAAGATCGATCCGGCACGATGCAGCCCCGTCAGGTGTGGTTATGGCAGCAACTGTGGTGTAGCCGGCGCTTGCCTCCAGCAGAGACAGGCGTGCCGCAAAGTCCTGCTCTCTACAGAGCATTAAAGAGCGGATGCCCGCGCCGATAATCCGCCTGTCCTGGCCACCCGTAAATTTTTCCAGATCCGTGAGTGTGGATTGCTGGAGCGTTAGTTCCAAGATGTTGTCCCGGATGATGTCGGCTGAGATCGGGATGCTTAGCACAGTTTCTGTAGGGAGGCCGGCGGAAGGGGCGCCTAGCGTAAACGGCTCAAGGGGCGTTCCGTTGATATGGGCGGTAATCTCCGTCTCTTGCCGATGACCGCGGAGCTGCAGGAAGAGAATGAGATCTCCCTGAGACATCGAGTGGCCAAGCAATCCAGGCTCAGGCAAATCCAACTTCATGTTCACTGTTCGCGAACGCGTCCAGACGCCCCAATCCTCCGCATCCCACCACTGGGATGCGTCCGGCAACATGTCCTCGGTCAATTCCCAATCGGAAAATGATCTGTCGTCGGTTGAGGGGGCGCGGGCGCTTCTCGCATGCTCATTGGCGCGGTCCCGGACGAGCCCGAACCGATATAGTTTGCCGAGCGCGATTTCCGGACGCGGCAGGTTATTGGTATCCGGACTGGCAAATTGGCGCTGGATGAGATCCCGGGTCTCTGCAAACACCTCGCCCCAGGATCTGACCGGCGGATCGCTGTGGATCAGCTTTTCGCGTTCCCGCAAAATCTCCGGATCCCGCAGAATGTCTTTTATCGTTTCGACGAAGCTGGGTTCAGAATTCGTTTCGTAAAAGAGTGCGTGCTTCCCGCCGGATTCCAGCAATGCGGAATTCCGCGAGATCACTGGTACCTTCCCGAAGGACAGGCTTTCGGTGACCGGGAGTCCCCAGCCTTCATAATGACTATTGTAAATGGTGAACATCGCGCCCTTGTAGAGGGCCTGAAGGTCCGCGTCTGACGCCTTGTTGAGCAACCTCACTTTGCCGCCGACGTTGTCTGTCTTCCGCAGGAATTCGATCAGTTGTTCCCAATACCAGCCCAGCTTTCCGGCCAGGACGAGGTCGGGCACGTTCTCGGGCCCCAAATCGCGGATCAGGTGGCGCCAGCCGGACACGACCATTAGGTGGTTTTTCCGTGGCTGCACCGTGCCCACAAACAGCGCATACCGATTGTCCGTCAGAGCAGCTACTTCCGATGAAATCTCGCCGGTCCTCTCGAACAGAGAAGTGAAATCGCCGTTTGGGTAGACCACTTCGCAGGGCACGTTGCTCGCTTCCAGCAACGCAAGCGCCTGCTGGAAATCCCGTTTTGTGCTATTGGAGTTGGCCAGAACGAGATCGGCATGTCGGCTAAGCCGCCGCAGCCAGCGAAGAAATTCCTGTGGAATAACCCCATCGCAGTATTCGGGATAAAGCAGCGGAACGGTGTCGTGGATGTAGCCGACGCAACGGATACCGCTCTCGCGCTTCGCGGCGCGGATTGCTGCAAAATAGCGCCGGATGCCCCAGGGTGCTCCAAGGCTAACCAGCGTGCTGCCCTTTGGAAATCGGAACGACGGGGATTCCCACAGGGCGCGATGAACATCTCCCAATGCGGATTGCCAAGCCGCATCGGAATTTGCCGCGCCTTCATGCGACAGCATCATGAGGTGCAGAGCCGATTCCTTATCGACCAATTTCCATTTTCCAGTCTCGCCCTCCAGGACGCATAATCCGATGTCCTGGGAATCGTCGCCGTCGAGCGCCGCTTCGGCTACAGCAAGCACGATCCGCTGAATGCCCGTTGGCGAGCGGTTGCTCGGAAAGTGATGAAAAACTAAATCCGAAATATCAAAGTAGAACGACGACGGTTGTGCAGGTTGCGCCGTCCATCGCGGAGAGGCTTCCAGAATCTTTTCGACCCGGGCAGCCGCACCCAGCCCGCGCAGCTCCTTTTCTGCTTCACGGAAGCGCGGATCGATTTCGAGCGCTCGTGCATAACTGTCTATTGCGGAGATCTTCTTGTTGGTAATCTTTAGGAGGTGGCCGATCTGCAGATGGGTATCGGCATTGAAAGGTTCCAGCCGAAGCGCGCGTTCGTAGGCGGCGCGCGCTTCATCGTGGCGGCCCGTTTCCTTAAGCATGTGACCGTACTGGACCCAGATAGGAGCGAGCTCCGGCTCGAAGTCCAGAATCGTCCGATACCCTTCGGCCGCATCTGTCCAGCGACGCGAATCCCGTGCGGAATCGGCCCGGTTCAAGAGTTCTGTAAGGCGATCGGTCTCAGCCCCGTTAGAAAGTTCGTCCGGCTGCGCCCCCCCCTCGACCACGCTCTCACCGGCAAGTGGCGCGCGCCCACCCGTCTCGATCAGATCTTCCAATGGTAAGGCCACCCGCTACCCCATCGATCGATGCCGCGGAGGAATTACGAGGCAAGGTCATTCATGTCAAATAGACGGCTTTATCGTGTCGGCCAACCGCCTGGGCGCGGCGACAGTTTCACGGCCTAGTCGCAAGAAGCGATCATTGTAACCAAAGGCCCGGCAGTATTTGGCTGTAGCCGCGAGAACTGACCGCTGTTGGCTGATCGACAATATCGCCGCAAATTTTCCGACCTTGCCCGTGCCTATATGCCCGGGATGCCAATGGCTGCGTGGGTGAAAGTCGTCGGGGCCGGCGTGTTCGCCGAAGCAGCCTTTGCTCGCCAGATGAGCGATGCGGCGCCGGACGGCGGCCCTGGTATGCCGTTCGAAAATCCGGCCAATCTCTGCCTTCGAGAGCGGAACGTTCAGCATTTTGGCAATCGTGGCAACCGTCTCTCGTCGATCGAAAAAACCGTCCTCATAGCGGAACACTGGAGGGCTGTAGGCACGCCTCAGATGTGCGATTTGCATCGACCCTTCCCCGATGTCGCCAAGGCTGCTCTCAAATGAGTGGTGGAAACGCTCCATCAAAGACGCGATCGCATCCCGCGGCTCTCTAACAGAGAGAAACAGGCGCGCAGAACTGAAGCGCATCAGAAAGTCGAGCGATGAATCTGGAAGATGAGTCTTGATGACAATATGGGAGGCCAAGGCAGCGTTCGGAGGAAAGTCAGAGACCTTGTCGCCGTAGAATTGGGCAATCTTGGTCTTGCCTGCCGCGGAACGCCTGCCGAGTTTCCGTCTCAGGCCCGCTTTGACGATCTCAAACACCACATTGTAGAGCCACGTAGACCCACTGCTCTTCATTCCTGCGCACAGGATTACGCGCGGGATTGAGCTTTCCCCCCGTGGCCCTGCGCGCCGCCGCTTGGCTGATGACACGGATTTTGTTTGGTCCGACATTCCGTGGCCCTGAAAGGCGCTAGAGAACCGCCCGGCCCGCGGAAGTCAATTTCAGCGCGAAGTCGGCGCAACTCGGGCGCCGATATTGTCCGGCTTGCGTACTCGGCTTTCGCTGATATGTTCCGCCGTTTTTTTTCGCGGCGGCCCCGCCGCAATCGCACATCTAGCGGAGTTGGTTGGTTCATGCCGGCGGAAGGTCCCGATTTCATTTGTATCGGCATGCCCAAGGCGGGGACTAGCTGGCTGTACGAGCAGTTGACCGGCCATCCGGATTTTTGGATGCCGCGGGTTAAGGAACTGCAATACCTTAACCACCGGCGGCCGCCGTTGCGTCATGTCGACAGACATGTGCGCCAGATCGATCGCCGAGCATCGCAGCGAGAAAGGCCCGCAAAGCGGGCGAGCGATGCGGCCCAACGGGCGTTCCTTGCGGATATCAAAGCGTTAGCCGGGCAAGATATGGATATCGACCGATATACGGCGCTGTTCCGACATAAATGCGGACGGATATCGGGAGATATTTCGCCTCCTTACGTCTCGCTCCGAGAAGATGTCATTGGCGAAATAGCCCGACGGCTACCCGAGGTGAAGATATTGCTATTGGTCCGCGAGCCCATCGAACGGCTCTGGTCAGGCATTTCCATGAATCATCGCAAGGGCAAATTTGACGCTAGCGTGCTTGAGCATCCCGAGCGTTTCGACGAGTATTTTCTCGAGACCAGGCTGGATGATCACCTGTTTCCTACCCGTGTCCTGAATCGCTGGAGGCGTTTTGCTCCCAGCGTACAATTTCGTAGCTTTTTGTTCGACGATATCGTCGCGCATGCCGCCGGCGTGAGGCGTGACGTCCTTGCATTTCTTGGAGCCGATGAAGAAAAGGACGGCGGCCCATTGCCCCCGGATTACAATCGAAAGGCAAATGCGCCCAAGCTGCCTCTGAGCGAGGGCATAAAAGAGGTCCTGCTTGGGCATTTCGCAGACGAAATAAGGGCCTGCGGCGAAACATTTGGGGGAAGCGCGCGACAATGGGCACGACGATATGAGCTATAGAATAGAGGGTCCCGACTTTATCTGTGTCGGAATGCCCAAGGCGGGTACCGGCTGGTTGTTCGACCAGGTGCAGTTTCATCCAGACTTCTGGATGCCCCCTCTCAAGGGTTTGCATTATCTGGACCACGCGACCCCGAAAATGCGAAACGCGGAACGGAAGCTGAGTCGCCTTCAGCGGCGTCCAGACAAGTCTCCTTCCTGGAGGCGGGCCGGCGACGAGCGGGATGCGGAATTCTTAAAGGATGCTGTCGCGCTCAGCGGGAAACCGCGAGATTTGCGAGGTTACGCCGCTCTGTTTCGCTTTAAGGGCGATCTCCTGTCCGGAGACATCACGGCTCCATATGCCGGCGTTGAGGAAGACGCCATTGCTGAAGTGAACGAGATCATTCCTGATGTCAAAATTGTGTGCTTGGTTCGCGAGCCCATCTCGCGGTTATGGTCGAACGTGTCGATGTCGTACAGGGCGGGCAGATTGGATCGCGCTCTGCTTGATGATCCCCCGGGCCTGCTTGAATTCATCATGAAGACACCGATGTACGAGTTTGCCTTCGCCTCGAGAGCTGCGACGAGATGGGCTCAGTACGCGCCCAAGGTTCAGTTTCGCCATTTCCTGTTCGATGATATTGAAAGCCAACCGGAGAAAGCGCGCACCGAGATCCTTACTTACGTCGGTGCGGACCCGAACAAAAGCAGCGGCCCGCTTTCGGCTGGTCACAACCGAAAAGCCACCTCGGAGAAGCTCAGTCTGACTGGCGAAATCCGAAAGATACTCGTCGATCATTTTGCAGACGAGGTGCGCGAATGCGCAAGGCTGTTTGGCGGTCAGGCGAAGGAATGGCCCACCAGATATGGCTTATAAAGAGGAGCACATTCGTCAGACACGTCGTATGCGGGAAACCTCCGTGTCTGGGACCGGCACTCGCCGGCCAAATGGGCCTGACTTCATTTGTGTCGGAATGATCAAGGCGGGGACGGCCTGGCTTTTCGATCAGCTTAAGCACCATCCAGATTTCTGGATGCCGCCGGTAAAGGAAATCCGCTATCTGCACGACAATGTGCCGGACATGCTGATAGTTCAGAAACGTCTTCAGCTTTACGACAATGCGGTCAAGACCGGGATCGCGCGGCGGCGCGATGGGCGCGACTACCGGTTCTTGCGGGAGGCGGCCGCCCTGATCGGGCATCCGGTCAACGTTCAAGCTTACAGCTCGCTATTTCGGCACAAGCGATTTTTGCTTTCGGGGGACATTTCGCCCATCTACAGCAGGCTTTCCGATGCAAAGGTGGCTAATATCGCCAAGGTGCTTCCCAATACCAAGATACTGCTCCTGGTTAGAGACCCCCTGGAGCGTGCTTGGTCAGGGCTATCGATGCTGCAGAGGCACGGAAAGCTGGACGTCTCTCTCCTCGACGATGCAGAGAGTTTCCGAGAATACTACAGGCGGGCGAACAAGTCGGAACGTTTTTTATTTCCTAGCAAAATTGTGCGGCGCTGGCAGCAGCACGCACCACAAGTGGCGTTCCGATATTTCTTTTTCGACGATATCGTTGCCGACCCGGAGAAAACGCGGCGGGAGATCCTGCTTTATCTGGGGGCCGATCCGGAAAAGAAGAGCGGCAGCCTGCCGGCGAGTCATAATCGTAAGGCGGAGGCGAAAAAACTTCTGATGACCGACGAAATCAAAACGGTCCTCGTCGAACATTTTGCCGATGAACTGCGAGCCTCCGCCGAGTTGCTGGGCGGTCCCGCAAAAATGTGGCTGGAGCGCTACGGCTTGTCCGGAACCGGCTCGTTGAAATAAGGCTGGAGAAGGCGTGTCGAGGTTCGGCGAAGGAAGGCAGGGCGGTTCTCATGGGATATGAATTGATGCGGCCGAAGGCGCTGCTTGGTGCATCCATCCCGCGATCTGGCCACCATTATCTTCAGCGGACCCTCTCCCGCTATTTCAGGGATCAGATCTTCTATTGCGAGTGGTACACGCCGCCGGACTGCTGCAAACAGGTTCCGTGCGTGCGCCGCCCGGATGTTCTGGTCACTTACCAGAAGAGCCATGATTGGGAGTTTTTGCTGCCTCGCGACATGGCGTCGGCGCTCTATCTGATTCAGTATCGGCATCCGGTTCCGGAAGCTCTGTCAGATCGCGATCTGGCCATGCGCGATAACATCGATAAGCCAAGCCAGAACTATCGTCTGACCGAGGATTGCTATGCCTGGTGGCTCGCTGCGAAAGCGATCTACTACCGGAATTTTCACGACAAATGGTTTCGCGAGAAAGTGCCGAACGCCGCTTATCTCGGTTACGAGCACCTTCTGAAAGAACCGGCGGACAGCCTCAGACCGATCATTCGGTGGGTTTCCGGCGACATCGATGAACCCCAGCTGGCCGATGCCATTGCAGATGCAAGCGAAACGCGCGGTGGTCGCTCCGGTGCTTTCACACCTCGCGTGATCGAGAAAAGCCGCCATTACAATCGCGAGCTTCTTGGCGCCTACGAAGCCTACGTTTTGGATCGCTGCCCCGCGTACGGCTTTCACTCGGAGTTTTCCGGCTCCTATCTCGACCATCCCATGTACGCGCTTATCCTGGCGCAGGATCCTGACGAACCATTGCCGGCCGGCGAGCAGGACCGGCTGGAAGCTGCATCGCACCGGGCGCCCGGCCATCCGGAAATCGTGCTGCGGCTGGCCCGCCGCGAGCTTGAGCAGGGCAACACCGCCAAGTGCATTTCCATGATGGAAGAGGTGCTTGGACGGAGTCCCTACTTCGGCGCCGGATATCGACTGCTCGCCCAAGCCTGCCGGGATGCAAATCAGGGTTTGCCCGACAGCCTTACGCGGTCTGAGGCGCTCTTCGCCTGCACGAAATATCCAGACGTTCTGGCCGACCTTGCGGAGACAATGGTGGCGCAAGACAGGATTGTTAATGCGATCAGCGCGCTTTCCATAGCCACGGTGCTCCACCCCCAATACTACCGTGCCCATCACTTGCTGGCGAAGCTGCTAGCGAAGGAAAAGCGCTGGGCCCAGGCCAGAGTTCACGCCGACAAAGCCGCCGAGCTCGAACCGGAAAACAAAAGGAATTCCAAGCTGCTGACGCGTATCGGCAAGCACCTGAGTGCGGAAGCGGCCTGACGAACGTCGAGTCCCTCTTTTCTCTGCGGCGGAAACAACCTATGGTTGTTGCCCTGTGGGGGCGAGCCATGTCTAACTCCGTAAGCGCACATGATGCTGCGCTTCATCTGTTCAATCTTGTCGCATGGTCGGAGGGTAAATCTCTCAACATGGGCGAGGATACCGGTGCCGCTCCATCGCGCCATTGGATATTGCGAACCTACGCGCAGTGTTTACGGGTCTCTCTCGAGCCGCATTCTGTGGAAAAAGTAATTTCAGGACTGCCCGTTGTCCTTGACCCGCCACGACCAATCATACCGCAATTGGCGCAGAACCGTAGATAGCATGCCCACTACTCTCTAGCCTAAACAGACCGCACGCGTGTATCTGCTGCGAGGGCTTGGGCACGGGAGCAGATTTGACCACGAACGCCGATACAGTGAGCGATTCCGAACTGCAGGCGATCGGCAGGGGCGGCACACAGCGGCCAGCCGCTCGGCGACCGCTCTGGAAACGAGTCGTCTACGTGGGCCTGGGCGCGGTTTCCATCGGACCTGCTCTTCGAGCGATCGCTCGAGGCCAAAAAGAGCGGGCGGCGCAACTATTGGCACACGTTTCGTCCGGAGATGAGGCGCGCTTGAAGGGCGCCGCCAATGCAGCTTTGCGTGGCGCGCGCGCCGCAGAGGCCAGGGGCTCGCTGCTGCAAGCGTGCCGGTACTGGCTCGCATACCAATTGCTGACGGGCGACACGGAAAAGGCGCTCACCAATGCCAAGCGATGCGCCCGGAACATTACTGCCAAGCACACAGATAAACGCCACATCTCCCGAGCTCTCCAAGCCTGGCAGCTCGTCGCAACACTCGATTCCCGCTCGCAGGAAGCCAGGCAGGGCATTGGCTGGTGCCACGCCGGGCTCGCGCGCTGGGCTGAGAGCGACAACGATTTCGCCGGCGCCCGCCTGCACTGGTCCAGGGCTGTGGAGGTTTCCCCAAGAAGCTCGGAAGCTGTGGAAGGATTGCAGCGAAGTCTCGGAGACGCGGAGCTGTCGCAAGGCGCTGACCCGGTGCGGAGCCAGCAGGACATTGAAGGGCTCGTTCAGCGCCTCAAGAAAGCGACATCCGGGCGCTTTGCATCCCATGCGGTCGCCGGCCAGCTGCTTGTCCAGGTCGGTGCGCCGGAGAAAGCAATCGATTTCCTTTTGACAGGCTGGAAACAGAAGGCCAGCAAAGAGACGGCAATTTCGCTGTTCAGCTGTCTGACTGCTCTTCGTCGCTTCGAGGAGGCCGCGGAACTGCTGCAGCCCTTGGTGAACGGCGGCGTAATTTCGGCCGTGCGCTCGTCGGAACTGAACGCTGTGTTGACGAGCTTGCCGCCCGAACGGGCTGGGGAACATGCGCGGAACATGACGGAAGCCGACGACGTCGATCGCTTCGCTCCCGTGCTGTTGCCGTTCCTGCTCCGCGCCAATGACAAATCCGCGGTTCTCAGTCTCGCGCGACTGGCCGATCCGGAGAGCCCTGGCTGGACCGAGCTGATCGTGCTTGAGACCGCGGCCTTCCTGGATCGGGTGGGAGAGGAAATGACCGCGCTGCGGCTGTTGGCACTGTTCTCCGATTTCGAAGATGTCCGCTCCGCCTTCCTCGCCCGCGCATTAGGATATGAGCCGGAGGCGCTCGAAGACATGCTGCTCTCACCCGACGATCCCCGGTTTGATTCGTTTGGTGTGGCCGTCGCTGAATCGCTTTTGGCGCGGGGCGAGAACGGCCAAGCGGTAAGCATGTTGCGCCGAGTGGCGGAAAGCGGAGCGGGCTATCCCCTCCTTCACCGGAAGAAGAAACGGCTATCGGATCTCGTCCTTCAGCTGCTGGCCCACGGAGCGGATGTTGGAGTTCTCACCGGTGTGGTTGTGTCGTGGCTGCCGAAAACGGTGTCGAAAATATTTCGCGGCAAACCGTTCCAAATGCTGCTTTCGGCGCTCTCAGCAGCCTCGCGCTTTCACAACGCCCCGGAGACGAGCCGTCTCGGAATTCTCCGGGAACACTATTTTGATCACCACCTTGAACGTCGGGAAGAGCAACTTTCCGATGGTTTCACAACGGAGCTGGGCTTCGGCGAGGCCGCAATCCGCTATTTTGAAGCGGTGGCGAATATGCGTTCGGTGGAAACGACGCCAGTTTCGCGGGGGCTGAACGCTCGCCTCGGCAGGCCATTTCTGCCGTTTGGCGACGGACACTCCGCCGACCTCCTGATGAGCTGCGCTCTTCTGCGCGAATCCGTCTGCACGGATTTGAGAGCCGAACTTCTGTTCGAGGAAACCGGACGCTGGTTCCTCGACGGGTTCATGCGGGCGCACGGCATTCCCTCCATGCTGATCGGTCCGGACTTGCGGGGCAACTTGAACGCCGCATCCGCCGTTCACACTGGCTTCGGTATAACCGTCACCCGGTTTGCCGAGTTGCTCTTGGAGGGGCTGCCGGACCTTCTGTCCCAGTACGATCTGGAAATCCCGCTGGATGCCCTTCTGTTCAGCATCGAAATCGTGGCGCTCTTTCTTCCAACCTGCCTGCATTACAGGGAACTTCTGGCTGGCATCCTTGCGCCGGGAAATGAGGCCCAAAATTCGTTTGTGGATGCCTGCATCGCGGAGTTGGCTCAGTTGCCGGAGTCGGCGGAGCCCTTCACCAGCTTGCTTTCCTATCGTGTTCCCTTCCGTCCAAGCGCGCCGGCGTCGCTCGCATTGTCCGGTCGGCCGCAGGATGTTCTGTTGATCGGACATGGCGGGGCCGGTACCGGCTTGAGCCGAAATCTGCGTATGCTTCAAGGCGCGCTGGACGGTGCTGCCATTGTGCTTACCACGCTGACCTATGAGCTGCAGCCCGCGGCATTCGCGGAGGCACTCAGGAGCTGGCGAAGCAAATGCAGCACCCGGCCCATCGTTGTCGCGGCGGTCAACGCCAATGACCTCCCGTCGATCTTCATCAGGGATCGACACGAGGCGCTCGAAGATTGTCACGTCGCCGGTTTCTTTCTCTGGGAAACATCCAGGCCTCCCCGCGTGCAGCAACTGGGCATCCGCTTGGTGGACGAGGTCTGGGCCCCCACGAAATACGTCGCTGACATCTATGCGCCCTTCGCGACCGTCCATGTGGTCGGCAAGGGCCTGTTCGCAATTGAACAGTGGCCCGAAAAGCGTGCGCCGGTGCGAAGCGGACCGCTTCGGTTTCTGACCGTTTTCGATTTCAACTCATTGATCGAACGAAAGAATCCGCTGGCCGCAGTGCTGGCCTTCCAGAAAGCGTTTCCAGGCGATGAGCCGGTGGAGCTGGTCGTGAAGGCATCGAATGTCAACCCGCAGCATCCAGGAAACGCCGCGGGGCAATGGGAGCGAATCGTTCGTCTGAGCCTGCGTGATCGCCGCATCAAGATCGTCGCCGAACGATACAGTGAGCGGCAGATGGAGCAACTGATGGCCTCCACCGCATGCGTCGTCTCGCTCCATCGCTCGGAAGGCTTTGCTTACGTGCTGTCCGACGCGATGGCTGCGGGCATTCCCGTTATCAGCACGGCGTATTCCGGCAACATCGACTTTTGCGACAATGAGACGAGCTTTCCGGTCCCTTACCGCCTCGTACCGGTTGAGGCACACGGCACGCTTTGGGAAGACGAATTCATGGAATGGGCCGAACCGGACATTGAAGCGGCGGCCGCGCATATTCGCACTGTTTTCGAGAACTATCCGGACGCCTTGCGCAAGGCGGCGATTGGGCGACAGAATCTGCAGGCGCGATATTCGGCAGAGGTCTTTGCCGCTACCCTGCGGCAGCGAATCGAGGCGATTCGCGGGGCGTCGCCGTTGTCCGACTGAAGTGCTACAGGTGCTCGCCAACGGCTCGCGACAGGGAACATGTCTTGGCGAGGAAAGTATCCACCCCCGCATCCGATCTCGGAGGGCAGCCACAGTCTGGTTCTGCGGCTGCGCAGCCGGCCAGCAAGGCTGAGCGGCGCAAGGCGAAAGCCGGCCGCCGGCGTGCCCGCGAAGAGAAACGCCTGATGGCCGCTGTGCCGGAATCCGCCGAGGCAGCAGAACTGGATTCATCCGCCATCGCCTCGACCTCTCCTCCCGACACCCGAAAGCACAAGCGAAGCGTACGACAGCAGAAAGGCGGCCCGCGGCAGCGCAAGCGGGCTCGGCGCCGCCAACAAAAGCAAAATCCGGATGCACCCCCCGTGCCTGCTGACACCGATGACAGCAAAAGCTGGAGACTCAAGTCTATTCTGGTCAAAGGCGATCAGACAGAAGCTGCGAAGCTGTCGGCAGCTTTGCAGCTTGCCTTTGAAAATCTCGGATTGGGTTCGGTCGGCGGAGCAGAATGGCCTCAGTTGGTCGTGCTGATGCCGAACGCTCCGCTTGGCCAGTTGCCGAAGGGAGCGACCTGCTGCGTCATCGGAAGTTCGGAATCCGCTGACAACGAAGCGGCGATTCGGTCCGCGAAAGCAATCGGCGCACTTTTTCTGCACACGCCACTGATCGCCTCTCCTCATCGCGGGGAACATATTTTCGACAGCCCCGGCCATCTCAGCGAGGCCGGGGCCGGCACCCTTGCGACCGCGATTCGCGACGCCGTTCTCGCCCAAGAGGGGTTTGTCGTCCCCGCAGGCGCCGGGCCGCATTCGCGCGTTCAGCACGCAGCGGGGCCTCACCGCCTATCTCCTTCGCAGATTTTGAAGATGATCGATTGGCCTGGAAAATCGCCTGCGGCCAGCCTAGGCGCGGCGTTCCGAGCCGACGATCTTGAGCACTTCATCGAAGGAAACATCCGCTTGGCCAGGGGGGAAGGAGAAGACGCCGTTCCGTTCCGGCTGCCCTTCAACTGGGATATGCCTCTCGATCCCGGGACAGCGACAACGCTGTATGGATTGGCCGCGGTGTCGAACGTTTTGGTTTATTGGCTTCTGCGCGCGAACCGAGTGCCGGTCCGGCGCGCCGGGCATATCGAGGTACTCCTCAAGCAGCGCGGGATTACCGCAAGCGGGCTTTTGGCTGGCGCCGGCGCGATCATCCTCGATTTCCTGCGCGTTGAAATCAACGTTCCCGAGCAGGCGTGGACGCTCACAGCCGTCCGGCAGCGCGCTATCGCTTTTGAACTGTTCCTGTTGTGCTGCAAGGCCGCTGTTGAAAGACGGATACGGTTCAACGAGAGCGCTTGCGCCCCTGTGTTCGATGGATTGCTGCAGCTGCTGGAGCGGCTGCGCGGCGCCGCAGCAATCGGCGGCGGAACTGCGGATGGCATCGTGAAAATTGCGCGATTCGTCGCCATGGTTCTGCCACTACGGCACTCAGGCGATGGCGCTCACATGCTCTACGAGGCGATCGAATGTCTTCGACGCTGCCACCTGGAACCAGGTATGTCCGCCGAGGGCGTATGGGAGGAGGGCCTCCCTCAACATTGCACGGTGCTGTCGTCGCTGCGCGCCCTCGCCACGGATCTTCGTGCGGCGCAGAGCTCCAACCCCAACATTTCGGAAGCGATTTTGAAGCTGGCCCGCTTCGTCGATCTGTTCGTCACGCCGGAAGGGCAAAGCCCCGCCATTGCAGAGCAGCCGCCTCTCGATCTCAAACGTCCAGCCACCGCATCGCGTACATTGTTGCGCAAAGCCGGTGGCGCCAGCTTTCGCCCCGCAAACGAAGGCTACCTTCCGCAAAGCGGATATTTCATCAGCCGCTCGGGAAAAACGGATCGCAAAATATCGTCTCACCTCGTGTTGCTGTCGCGGCCCGCAAACAAGGGCGGCATGTCTCTCAGCCTTTCCATCGGCGGCGTGCCGATGCTGATCGGCGGTGGGACTCTGGACTCGAGGGCTCCTCGCGAAGTTCGCCGCGCCGCGCTGGAAAATCCCGCATCGCACAATGCGGTCCGCATCAACGGCCTTTTGTATCGCGAGGCCGATCCTGATCCTTCCAAGATTCGCCTCGCTGGAACGTGGCACGAAAAGGAGTGGGCGGCTGCCCGGCTTATTAATGAGGCGTTCTCGGCCGCGGTTGTAAGCCGTACAGTCGTTCATCTGCGGCCATCTCACGGCCTTCTGGTAGTGGACGAATTCTCCGGCTCCCAGGACATACTGTTCGAGCAGTTCTGGCATTTCGCTCCGGAACTGCAACCGCACGGTTCGCCGCCGTTCTTTTCTGCCGGAAAGCGCGGCATTCTAAGCGTCGCTTTTAAGGGAGCCGAAACGACCGCCCCCAGCAAGGGCGGCGATGGATCGATCGGTTGGACGGCGAAGGCCAAGCGGAAAGTGGTTCCAAATCCATACATGCGCTGCTCGACAACATCCGCACAGGGCCTTGTGGCCGCGTTCTTCGGCTGGGGCTCCGCCCACGCCCGGGTGGAGTTGCAGGCAACAGCGACAGCTGGGGGGTGGCAGGCCACGCTGGCGAGCCCCTCCTTCCGCGCCGCGTTCGCGTTTGCAGAGGACCGGGTTACCGCCCTTGGCTGAGGGATTCCTCTCTCAAAACTTTGACGTTTGATGGCGTGCTGGAACAAGCGATTGCGCGCCTACGATCGTGGGAGGAAGCGAAGACAGCACAGGTCGGACTCCCCGCACCGGTTCAGTCTGGCCGTCGCTTTGCCTTGGGGTTCGATCGGCCATTGGCCCTGGCAAGTCGCGCCGCAGGCTCGCGAAGGTTGCGCCGGACTGCACTGCTGCTCGCCCAAACGGCACATGCGTTGAACCAGGGCTCGGCCTCTGCCCAGCTCGCACTCGGTAAAGCGCTCGTTCGGAGCGGGAGGGATGAGGAGGCACTGCCGCATTTGCAACGAGCAGCAGAAGTCGAGGGGCCTCACAAGCTGGGCAGCTGGGACCTGGCGCGGTTGCTCCTGCGACTGGAACGCAGCGACGCGGCTGCCGCCTTTATCGCGGATTATCGCGCTCGGCTGCTGTCGGCGCTCCGAACGGCCTCGCGCTCAACGAATGCGAAAATTCGTGCGGAGGCTTTGCTTCTCCTTTCCAGGGTTTCACTCGAACTCGGCGACAGCGATGCCGCGCTCGCGGCTGCAGAAACCGCCGTCGCCGGTACTCGCGGAGAACGCCGCGCAGTCGGTGCCAAGGCCAATGCCCTGCTTGCCATCGGCCACTTTGATCGGGCCAAACGGGAGTATGACCTGCTACGTGAGCGGGCGCCGCAAGATGTCAGCCTGGCACGCTCCGCCTCGATCGCATCGGCGCTGTGCGATTCTGGCGGGACGGCTGCGAAGGACGGAAGGCGGCCCCTTCTCGTTGGCGTGGGAGGCGGCCTTGGGGATCTGCTGCATGCGACGCCTCTGATCCGCAACCTCGCGCGGCGCACCGGAAGCAAAGTGGACGTGCTGATTGCAGGCGATCATGTCAGCGCCGAGTTTCTGTTCCGCAATTCCTGGCACGTGAACCAGGTCTGGCCAATTTCTCCTGAAGTGCTGAAGCAGAGCTACCGGGACGTGTTCCTGGCCTACTCCTTCGGTTTGCTGCGGTTGCCGTTTCAGGCGGAGCAGGTGCTGACGTCGCGAAGCTGGCGGCCGTTCCGGACTGGCTACCTGAACGAAACGGTTTTCAATCTCGAAGCGGCGAAAGCGCTGCTCGGGATTTCCTACGAGCTGGAGGACGCGACGCGCTATTTCGCGGGAGAGCTTGCCTGGCAACCTCCGCCGACACCGCTGGTAGGACTGCATGCGGGTTCGAAAGCTGGCCGCTGGCTTTCGAAACGTTGGCCCCATTTTGCCGAACTTGCAGCGCGGCTGAAAGCGCGGGGGCTGGCGGTTGCCTCGTTCGGAACCAAAGATGAATATGTGGAGGGCAGCGAAAACCGCACCGGCGGATCGATAGAGCAAATGAGCCGCGCGATATCCGAATGCAGCGTCTTCGTCTCAAACGACAGCGGGCCGATGCACATCGCCAGCGCTGTTGGAATACCGGTGCTGGCGCTTTACGCGCCGACGGACCCGTTCACCCACCTCCCGTTGGCTCCCAACGTCACGGCGCTTGCGGTCGAAAAATCCTGTACCCCGTGCGAGGTGAAGAATCATCCCTATTTTGCAACCGGCGCCTGTCGCTGCGTGGGCGATATCAAGGTCAACACGGTGGAGCAGAAAGCGCTGAGCCTGCTGCGCGGCCAACCGGCCCACCATGCCGGCGCGTTTGCGGGGGGCGGGGCATGATCCGCTGGCCTCTCTCCTTCGCCGAAGCGGCCGACAGGCTCAGCATTCTGCAGATCAAGCGCGAGCGCATCCGCGACCCGCGGAAGCTTGCGAACGTCGAGGCAGAACTACTGCAAGCCGAGCCGCTGTTGCTCGATTGCATCCCTCAAACGACAGAATTCCAGAGCCTGTTCGGGCGGCTCAAGGAACTCAACGGGCGATTGTGGGACATCGAAGAGAAGATCCGACAACATGAACGGGCCGGCAAATTTGGACCGGAGTTCGTGGTCCTGGCGCGTTCGGTTTACCGCACCAACGACGACCGTTATCGCCTGAAGCGGGAGATTGACCGCCTGCTGGGCTCACCCATTCAGGAAGAAAAATCGTATTCCGACGTTGAATATTAGCAGCACACCTGCGCATTGTGCCGGTCCCGCCCAGGAATAATTCGCCCTTTCCTCGATGCCCGCCACTGACGCCATAAACGGCTATCGGCTGTTCCTCGGCCGCGAACCGGAATCGGAGCGCGTCGTCAACGACAAGGCGGCAGTGCCGCTGCAAAAATTGGTGGCGAATTTTATCGCCTCGCGGGAATTTTCCGATCGTGTCCTGGGACCGCTTGCCAGCGGCTATCCCTTGCCGCATTTCAAGGTGACGCCGTTCCCGGCGTCGGAGCTTCTGGCGTGGGCATCGGAGGTGCTGCCGTTGGCCCCTCCCGCAAGCAAGAAATTGCTCACCGCAAAAACCTGGCGTCAGTTGCTTACCTGGATCGTGAGCGATCCCGACTTCGGTGCCAAGCTCGCGAAGCCGCTGCGTGAAGATTTGCTGGCCAGTGTGCGTAAGCGGCAGTCTGCCCTGCCGGTGGGCGCGCTTGACCGGGAGATCGTGGGCTGGATCGACGAAACGACTATGTTCGAAGTGCGCGGCTGGGCGCGCAACATCCTGAACATGGAAGAGAAGCTCACGCTCGAGGTCTTCCTCGATAACCTGTTTGTGGGCGTGACGGAAACCACGTATTTTCGCCGCGATGTGCAGGAGCGTTTGGGTGGCAGCGGCAACGCCGGATTTTCCTTCAACGTTCCGGCGGCGCATCATCCAGACCTGCAGATCGAACGCCTGCTGACCGTGCGCGATGCCGCTTCTCACATGCCGATCGCCGTGCCGGTGCGAATCCGGCTCGGCCAGGCGGACACGCTGGACTCGCTGTTGCGCCTGCGTTGGGAAGTGGACGCTGTGGTCTCCAACATGGAGCGCCTCAAGGCATCGCTGCCTAGCGTGCTGGCCGACACCGAATATCCGATCTCGATGTATAACGCCTATCAGCGCGATATGCGCAAGCAGCTGATGGCGCGGCGCGGAGCACAGATCGCGGAAAGCGCTTCCTGGCGGCACACGCCCGCGATCACTGTCTTGTTATACGGCGCCGGCGACACCGCCGCGATCACCTGGTCGATGAACAGCCTGCGGCGGCAAACCTATCGCCACTGGGAATGCATGGTTTGCGCTCCGCTGCGCCAAGAGGAAACCCGCGCCCTCATCGATACGCTGGTTTCGGCGGACGGACGCGTCAAGGCCGTGGGCTCAGCGGATGCGGCGATGCCCTGGCTCGGTCTCAATTCCATGCTGACTCGGGCAGCGGGAGAATATGTGCTGTGGCTGGAAGAGGGCGATCTGCTCGCGGAAGATGCGCTGTTCGAAATCGCCCGCGCCCTTCAGGGGAACAAAGCGGCATTTATCTCCTTCGATGAAGACCGGTTTATTCGCGAGAACGGCAAACTGCGTTATACGGCCCCGGTGCTCAAGACGGCCTTCGACCGCGATCACTTGCTGGTACGCAATTACATCGGCAATGCCTATGCGGCGAGCCGCGCAGCGTTGGAGGAGAACGGTCCTTTCGATGCCGCTTTCGGCGACGCCTGCCAATACGATTTCCTCCTCCGCCTAACGGAGAAGCTGAAGCAGGAGGAAATGCTTCACCTCGAACGCATTCTCTACCACCGCCGCGACCCAGAGGCGGCATTGGGCAGCGCAGGAGCGGCCGAAGGGCCGGCTGCAAAACCGGAGCTGCGGGTTTCTGCCGTTAACGCGCATTTGCGCCGGAGATGCGCCCCGGCCTCTGCCGAAGCGCATGCCGACCCGTACGGACCGCCGCTGCCCAATGCGCAGCGCGTGGTGTGGCGTCTGCCGGACCCGGTACCGAAAGTATCCATCATCATTCCGACGCGGGACCGGGCGGATCTGATGGGGCCTTGCCTGGAAAGCGTGTTCGAGAGCCAGCGACAGTATCCCGAGCCTTACGAAATAATTGTCATGGACAATGACAGCACCGAGCCCGAAACGCTGGAGCTGTTCGAGCGTGTGGCGAAAGAACACGCAGTTGTCGTGATCCCCTTCCGGCGTGAATTCAATTGGTCGGCGATCAACAACCTGGCTGCCCGGCGCGCCCATGGCGATGTCCTTGTCTTTCTCAACAACGACACCCGCGTGCTGTCGCCCAACTGGGTGCGCGAATTGGCCTCGCACGCCATGCGACCGGAAGTAGGTGCCGTGGGAGCCCGACTTCTTTATGAGGATGGAACCATTCAACATGCGGGGGTCGTGCTGGGCGGGCGTGCGGTGCACGAAGCTGTGGGCGAGCGTCCGGGGGAAGGTGGGTATCTTGGCAGGACGGCTCTGCAACGCAATGCCTCGGCTGTGACCGGGGCGTGTTTGGCGACGCGCAAGGATTTGTTCCTGGAACTCGGCGGTTTCGAGGAAACGAGCTTGAAAGTGGCTTTTAACGACGTCGATTATTGCCTGAAGGTACGCGATGCCGGTCTGTCGGTGATCTACACGCCGTTTGCGACGCTCTACCATTTCGAGTCCAAATCGCGAGGGCTGGACGACGCCTTTGACAAGCGCCTCAGGAGCCGGAGCGAGCTCGATTTCATGCGAACCCGTTGGCCGCACGCATTGGAGCACGATCCCTTTTACAATGCCCGCTTTACGCGACTCGGACGCCCCTTTTCCCGCCTGAGGCCGCCGCAGCTGGTGAGTGAAGCCGCGGCTTTGCCGGAAGCTGACGACGAATTGTGGGAAAACGAGTAAGCTATCGGCGCCGAGACAGGGTGAGGGGGCGAGCGCATGGAGATTATCCGGCAGGCGATCGCGCCAGTGCTGCTTTTGAAGCCGGCACGGTTTGAGGATTCGCGCGGCCATTTCAGCGAGCTCTACAGCCGGCGTGCGCTGGCAAAGGGTGGAATAGAGTTCGACTTCGTGCAAGACAACATCTCGTTTTCGGCAGAGCCGGGAACCGTGCGCGGGCTGCATTTCCAGGCAAGCCCTTCCCAGCAAACGAAGCTGGTGTCCGTGCTCACTGGCGCAATTCTGGATGTTGCAGTGGATCTGCGCGCAGGTTCCCCGAGTTACGGCCGGCATGTCGCGGTCGAACTCACTGAGGAAAACGGGTTGCAATTGCTGATCCCTTGCGGGTTTGCCCACGGATTTTGCACCTTGGCTCCGAACACGCGGCTTCTCTACAAGGTGGACTGCTTCTACGACCGCGAGCGGGACCTGGGTTTGCGCTGGAACGATCCAGCGCTGGGAATTGCCTGGCCGGTTACTGAAGCCGGCGCGAAGCTTTCGGATAAAGATCGCGTGCAGCCGCCATTGTCCGAGCTGCCGCAGTACTTCACCTATAGGGGCGAAGCGTGAATGTTCTGATTACCGGTGGGGCGGGGTTCATCGGTTCGGCAGTTGTGCGGCTGTGCTTAGACAAGAACCTCGCCAATGTCGCAGTGTACGATGCGATGACCTACGCGGCGAACCCGCAGACGCTTGCGCCCCATGCAGGCCGCAGCGATTTCCGCTTCTTTCAGGGCGACATCTGCGATCCCGCGGGGGTTCTCGCTGTTTTCGATGAAGTGCGGCCCGACGCGGTGATGCATCTCGCGGCAGAATCCCATGTCGACCGCTCGATCGACACGCCTGCCGCCTTTGTGCAGACCAACGTGCTCGGTACCCAGGTGCTGCTGGATGCGGCGCTCGCCTATTGGCGCGCACTCGACAGCGAACGCAAGGCGCGCTTTCGTTTCCACCACATCTCAACAGATGAAGTGTTCGGGTCGCTGGAAGAGGACGACTATTTCCACGAAGGGACACGGTACGATCCGCGCTCGCCCTATTCTGCTTCCAAGGCCGCGTCCGACCACCTGGTGCGGGCCTGGAACCACACTTTCGGACTTCCGGTGGTGCTGACGAACTGCACCAACAATTACGGCCCGTTTCAGTTTCCGGAGAAGCTCATTCCCTTCATGATCTTGCGCGGGCTCGCAGGTGAGAAAATGCCGGTCTATGGCGCCGGACAGAATGTGCGCGACCGGCTGTGCGTCGAGGATCATGCCGAAGCGCT
>Ga0157372_10002187_pt1 | contig 21280 bp, 19 predicted proteins | sample C55metaG_FD_115307 | JGI IMG/M metagenome (GOLD analysis project Ga0157372, IMG submission 115307) | Corn rhizosphere microbial communities from Kellogg Biological Station, Michigan, USA - C5-5 metaG | ecosystem: Host-associated > Plants > Roots > Rhizosphere > Soil | place: USA: Michigan... | reverse complement strand
TAGAGCGCCGTGATCGCGGCGCGACGCGCGGGATCGAGCAGGCGGAAGCTGTAGTGGAAGCTCGAGCCGCTTTGCGCGGCCTTGTCGGCGCAGTACTGATCCGGCGTCATGCCGGCGCCGGCATTGCGCGAAGCGGCAGCAGCATGCGCCACGCGAGCACCACGAGGTCGCGGGCGCCGAGCGTCGGCCGGCGCGTGAAGACGTCTCCGCCCACGCCGTCGATGCGCTCGAGAATGCGCGTGCCGCCGAGAATCACGGCGCGCAGCTCGATGCCTGCGCGCAGCGGCAGCGCGCGCACGAGCGGCCTGCCGGCGTCGAACAGCGCGCGCGTACGTGCGGTCTCGAACGCCATCAGACGCGTGAACCGCGCGTCGCACAGGCCGTCGGCGATGTGGGCGTCGTCGATGCCGAAGCGCACGAGATCCTCCTGCGGCAGGTAGACCCGCCCCTTGCGCCAGTCCACCGCGACGTCCTGCCAGAAATTCGCGAGTTGCAGCGCCGTGCAGATCGCATCGCTCTGCGCATGGCTCGCGGCGTCCTCGACGCGATAGAGCGCGAGCAGGAGGCGGCCGACCGGATTCGCCGAGCGGCGGCAATAGTCGGCGAGCGCTGCAAATGTCGCGTAACGCGTGACGTCCACGTCCTGCGCGAACGCGGACAGCAGATCGCGCAGCGGCGCGAGCGGCAGCCCATGGGCGCGAACGGCCGCGGCAAGCGCCGGAAACGGCGGATCGGGCTGCGTATCGCCGCGGCCGATCGCATCGAGCGCACGCGAGAAACGCGCGAGCCCCGCGTGCCGCTCGGCCGGGCTGGCATCGCCTTCGTCGGCGATGTCGTCGGCGGCGCGCGCGAAATGGTAGATCGCGGCAACCGCGCGCCGGTGGCGCGCCGGCAGCAGGAAGGAGGCGACAGGGAAGTTCTCGTAATGCCCGACGGCCAAGGGACGGACTCGCGTGACGTGCGAAGGCGTGGTCGGATATACTAGCCGATTCGGCGCGGGACTCCGGCCGGCGTCACGGGTGACGTTGCGTCCGCTTCGCGCGGCGCAGTCGCGCGAGCGCCGAAGGCTCGTCTTCCGGTGCTGCCTTCGCGCCACCGCAGTCGCGAAAGTGGCGGAATTGGTAGACGCACCAGCCTTAGGAGCTGGCGGGGCAGCCCGTGGGGGTTCGAGTCCCCCCTTTCGCACCAGACGCGCCTTCCGCGCGCCGCTCGCAAACACTGAACTGACCTGGACCAGGATTCGTTACGCATGCAGAACACCGTCGAAACGCTGGGTGATCTCACGCGCCGCGTGAGCGTCGCGGTGCCGGTCGCCGACATCGAAGGCGAAGTGCAGAAGCGCCTCGCGCGACTCGCCCGGACCGTCAAGATGGCCGGGTTCCGTCCCGGCAAAGCGCCGCTTCGGCTGCTCGACCAGCAGTACGGACCCCAGGTTCGCTCGGACGTGATCAGCGAGCGCGTTCAATCGTCGTTCAACGACACGGTGCGTGCGCAGAACCTGCGCATCGCCGGCGCGCCGCGGATCGAGCGCGCGCAGGGCACGGAATCCGCCCCGGACACGCTCGAGTTCTCGGCGGTGTTCGAGGTTTATCCGGACGTGCAAGTTGGCGATGTGCGCGCAATCGCGATCACGCGGCCCGTCGCCGAAGTAACGCCGCAAGACGTCGAGCGCACGCTCGAGGTGCTGCGCAGGCAGCGCACCGTGTATCGCGCCGTCGAGCGGCCGGCTCAGACGGGTGATCGCGTGCGCGTGGATTTCACCGGAACGATCGACAGCGTCGAATTCCCGGGTGGCCAGGCACGCGATTTTCCGATCGTGCTCGGCGAGGGCCGCATGCTCCCCGAGTTCGAAACTGCGGTGACCGGCATGTCGGCAGGCGGCACGAAGTCGTTCGCGCTCACGTTTCCGGCTGACTACCACGGCCGCGAGGTCGCGGGGAAGGAAGCGCAGTTCACGCTGACCGCGCACGAGGTCGCGGAACCCGAGGTCCCGGCGCTGGACGAGGCGTTCGCCCGCGGGTTCGGCATCGCGAGCGGCAGCATGGACGACCTGCGCAAGGAAGTGGAAGCGAACTTGAGGCTCGAGTTGAAGCGCACCGTCGACGCGCGCGTCAAGGCGCAGGCGCTCTCGGGGCTGCGCCAGGGTGCCACGTTCGCCGTGCCGAAGGCGCTTGTCGAGAGCGAGGCTCAGCATTTGCGGCAGCGAGCGATCGCGAGCATGCGCGAGCGGCCGAACGTCAAGCCGGAAGACCTGGAGCTGTCGCTCGACGTCTTTCGCCCGCAGGCGGAGGAGCGCGTCGCGCTCGGGCTGATCATCGGCGAACTGGTGCGCGCCGAGAGCCTGCAGGCGAAGCCGGAACAGGTCAAGGCGCTGGTTGCGGAAACCGCGCAGACCTACGAGCAGCCGGAGGCGGTCGTGCGCTGGCACTACGAAAAGCCCGAGCGCCTGCGCGATTTCGAGGCGATGGTGCTCGAGCAGAACGTCGTCGACTGGATCATCTCGCGCGCGCGCGTCACGGACGAGCCGGCAACCTTCGAGCAGGTGATGGGCCAGCGCGCCGCCTGACGGCCTGTGCACGACATCGCCGGTCGTCAATCGGGGAGGCGCGGCGACGCGCCGAGCCGCCGGCCGGACGACGCTTGACGATCGCAGAACGAAGTCCCACATTGACCCTACGAGACCGCGGCGGGGGAACCGAACCTTCGCGCGCGAGCCTCACATTCCGAGGATCGACGAGACACATGGAAGAACCGAGAGGACTGGGCCTGATCCCGATGGTGATCGAGCAGAGCGGACGCGGCGAGCGCGCGTACGACATCTACTCGCGGCTGCTCAAGGAGCGCGTCGTGTTCCTGGTCGGGCCGGTCAACGACGCGACGGCGAACCTGGTCGTCGCGCAGATGCTGTTCCTCGAATCCGAGAACCCCGACAAGGACATTCACTTCTACATCAATTCACCCGGTGGCTCGATCGCCGCGGGGTTCGCGATCTACGACACGATGCAGTTCATCAAGCCGGACGTGTCGACGCTGTGCGTGGGCATGGCCGCGTCGATGGGCGCGTTCTTGCTTGCGGCCGGCACGAAGGGCAAGCGGTTCGCGCTGCCCAATTCCGACGTCATGATCCACCAGCCGCTCGGCGGCTTCCAAGGACAGGCGTCCGACGTCGAAATTCATGCCAAGTACATCCTGAACCTCCGCGTGCGGCTCAATCAGCTGATGGCGCAGCACACGGGACGGCCGGTCGAGCAGATCGCGCGGGATACCGAGCGCGACAATTTTCTCACCGCCGAGCAGGCGCGCGAGTATGGGATTGTCGACAAAGTCTTGCAAAAACGGCTTTCGACCGAGTAAAGTCGATCGCAAGCATGGCAGGCAGGCGCTTTAATGGCAGATAAATCACAGTCGGGCGACAAGCTCCTCTATTGCTCGTTCTGCGGCAAGAGCCAGCACGAGGTCCGCAAGCTGATCGCGGGCCCGTCGGTGTTCATCTGCGACGAATGCATCGAGCTGTGCAACGACATCATCCGCGAAGAGGGCACGGGCGGAGAAACCTCGCGCGCCGATCGCAGCAAGCTCCCCACGCCGCACGAAATCAGGCAGATCCTCGACCAGTACGTGATCGGCCAGGAGCCGGCGAAGAAGATCCTGTCGGTTGCGGTCTACAACCACTACAAGCGGCTCGAGTCCGGCACGAAGGACGACGACGTCGAGCTCGCGAAATCGAACATCCTGTTGATCGGCCCCACGGGGTCCGGCAAGACGCTGCTCGCGCAGACGCTCGCGCGGCTGCTCGACGTCCCGTTCGTCATCGCCGACGCGACGACGCTGACCGAAGCCGGCTACGTCGGCGAGGACGTCGAGAACATCATCCAGAAGCTGCTGCAGAAGTGCGACTACGACATCGAGAAGGCGCAGCGCGGCATCGTTTACATCGACGAAATCGACAAGATCTCGCGCAAGAGCGACAACCCCTCGATCACCCGCGACGTGTCGGGCGAGGGCGTGCAGCAGGCGCTGCTCAAGCTGATCGAGGGCACGATCGCCAGCGTGCCGCCGCAGGGCGGCCGCAAGCACCCCAACCAGGAGTTCGTCCAGGTCGACACGACCAACATCCTGTTCGTCTGCGGCGGCGCTTTCGACGGCCTCGAGAAGATCATCCGTCAGCGCACGGCCAAGACCGGCATCGGCTTCGGTGCGGAAGTGGCGTCGCCCGACGATCGCCGCAGCATGACGATCCTGCTGCGCGGCACCGAGCCCGAGGACCTGATCAAGTTCGGCCTGATTCCGGAGTTCGTCGGCCGCCTGCCGGTCGTCGCCACGCTCGACGAGCTCGACGAGGCGGCGCTGATCCAGATTCTCGTCGAGCCGAAGAACGCGCTGATCAAGCAGTATCACAAGATGTTCCGCATGGAGGGCGTCGAGCTCGAGATCCGCGAGCTTGCGCTCCGCGCGATCGCCCGCAAGGCGCTGGCGCGCAAAACCGGCGCCCGCGGGCTGCGGTCGATCCTCGAGCAGGTGCTGCTCGACGTCATGTACGACCTGCCTTCGCTTTCCAACCTGGCCCGCGTCGTCGTCGACGAGTCGACGATCACCAACGACGGCAAGCCGCTCCTGATGTTCGCGGACTCGCCGAAGGTTGCCGCTTCCGCCAAGTAACCCGAATTTGTCGGGGCCGCCCGGTGCCTAAGCCGGGAAATCCGCCGCCCGGCACGCCGTTTGCACGCCTGGTAAAGCCGTTGCGCCCGCCGGGCGCCCCGGCGGGTACCCTGTTTGCTTGACAGCTGCGGTCGCTGGCCCCATTTTGACCGTGAATCCCTCCCTCGAGGCACGCATGCCCAACGACACGTCCTTCCCCGCCGACGTCACGACACTGCCGCTTCTGCCGCTGCGCGACGTCGTCGTGTTTCCGCACATGGTGATCCCGCTGTTCGTCGGCCGCCCGAAATCGATCAAGGCGCTCGACGTCGCGATGGACGCGGGCAAGCACATCCTGCTCGTCGCCCAGAAGCAGGCGGCGAAGGACGATCCCGTCGCAGCCGATCTCTACGACATCGGCAGCGTCGCGACGGTGCTGCAGATGCTGAAGCTTCCCGACGGCACGGTGAAGGTGCTGGTCGAGGGCACGCAGCGCGCGCGCATTCGCGCGATCGAGGAGCGGGCCGAGTACCTGGCCGCGCATGCGCAGCCGATTCCGGGCGAGCCCGGCACCGCGCACGAGGTCGAGGCGATGCGCCGGGCGCTGCTCGCGCAGTTCGACCAGTACGTCAAGCTGAACAAGAAGATTCCGCCGGAGATCCTGACGTCGATGTCCGGCATCGACGACGGCGGCCGTCTCGCCGACGCCATCGCCGCGCACCTGCCGCTCAAGCTCGAGCAGAAGCAGCAGATCCTGGAGATGAGCGACGTCGGCAAGCGCCTCGAGCACCTGCTCGGCGTGCTCGAGGGCGAGGTCGACATCCTCCAGGTCGAGAAGCGCATCCGCGGCCGCGTCAAGCGGCAGATGGAGAAGAGCCAGCGCGAGTACTACCTGAACGAGCAGGTCAAGGCGATCCAGAAAGAGCTCGGCGAGGGTGACGAGAACGCCGACCTCGAGGAGATGGAAAAGAAGATCAAGGGCGCCAAGATGTCGCGCGAGGCCGAGGCCAAGGCAATGGCCGAGTTGAAGAAGCTGCGGATGATGTCGCCGATGTCCGCGGAAGCGACGGTCGTGCGCAACTACATCGACACGCTGCTCGGGCTGCCGTGGCGCAAGAAGAGCAAGATCAGCAAGGACCTCGCCAACGCGGTCAAGGTGCTCGACGCCGATCACTACGGCCTCGAGAAGGTCAAGGAGCGCATCGTCGAGTACCTTGCGGTGCAGCAGCGCGTCGACCGCCTGAAGGCGCCGATCCTCTGCCTCGTCGGTCCCCCCGGCGTCGGCAAGACGTCGCTCGGCCAGTCGGTCGCCAAGGCGACGGGCCGCAAGTTCGTGCGGATGAGCCTGGGTGGCGTGCGTGACGAAGCGGAGATCCGCGGCCACCGCCGCACGTACATCGGCTCGATGCCCGGCAAGATATTGCAGAACATGACGAAGGTCAGCGTGCGCAATCCGCTGTTCCTGCTCGACGAAGTCGACAAGATGGGGCAGGACTTCCGCGGCGATCCGTCGTCGGCGCTGCTCGAGGTGCTCGATCCCGAGCAGAACAACACGTTCGTCGACCATTACGTCGAGGTCGAGTACGACCTGTCGGACGTGATGTTCGTCGCGACCGCCAATACGATGAACATCCCGGCGCCGCTGCTCGACCGGATGGAGGTGATCCGCCTGTCGGGCTACACCGAGGACGAGAAGATCGCGATCGCCAAGCAGTACCTGCTGCCGAAGCAGATCAAGAACAACGGCCTCAAGTCCGAAGAGCTGCACGTCGCCGAAAGCGCGCTGCGCGACATCGTTCGTTACTACACGCGCGAATCGGGCGTGCGCAATCTCGAGCGCGACATCAGCAAGATCTGCCGCAAGGTCGTGAAGAGCCTGCTGCTGCGCGAGAGCGAAGGCAAGGCGCGCAAGGCGCGCGGTCCCGTCGAGGTGAACTCGAAGAACCTCGACAAGTATCTCGGCGTGCGCCGCTACACGTACGGCATCGCCGAGCGCCGCAACCAGATCGGCCAGGTGACCGGCCTCGCGTGGACGGAAGTCGGCGGCGATCTGCTGACGATCGAATCGGTGGCACTCCCCGGCAAGGGCAAGACCACGTCGACCGGCAAGCTCGGCGAGGTGATGAACGAGTCGATCGCGGCGGCGCTGTCGGTGGTGCGGCACCGCTCGAAGCAGCTCGGCATTCCGGCGGACTTCTACACGAAGACCGACTTGCACATTCACCTGCCAGAGGGCGCCACGCCGAAGGACGGGCCGTCGGCGGGCACGGCGATCGCGACCGCGATGGTGTCGATTCTCACCGGCATTCCGGTTCGCTGCGACGTCGCGATGACGGGCGAGATCACGCTGCGCGGCGAGGTGTTGCCGATCGGCGGCTTGAAGGAGAAGCTGCTCGCCGCCGGCCGCGGCGGCATCAAGACGGTGCTGATCCCCGAGGAGAACGTGAAGGACCTGGTCGAGATTCCGGACGAGATCAAGAACCGCCTAGACATTCATCCGGTGCGCTGGATCGAGCAGGTGCTGGAGCGCGCGCTCGAGCGCCATCCCGCGCCGCTCGTCGAAGCCGCGGAGAAGACCGAGGCAACGCCGCCGCCTGCGCCTGCGACCGACGACAAGAGCGCCGTCATCAAGCACTGACGTTTCGTTGCGCACGACGCAACACTCGCGGCGGGCGCCGAGCGCCCGCCGTTTTTCGTTGCGTCGTGCACGGCGCGACGACTGTCGCGCAAGTCTTGACACCCGCAAAACGCGAGGACTATAAAGCACGGTACTCTCGCGTGCGCGCTGCGCGGCGCGATTCCCCGGCTTTCCGAATCCGCGCCGCATGCGCGCGGAAGCGCATGCAGGTTTCCAGAAAGGACACTCCGTGAACAAATCCGAAATGATCGACGCCATCGCCCGGCATGCCGACATCTCGAAAGCGGCGGCCGGGCGCGCGCTCGACGCCACCGTCGGCGCAATCAAGACGTCGCTGCGCAAGGGGGACATCGTCACGCTCGTCGGCTTCGGATCGTTCTACGTGGGCAAGCGCAGCCCGCGCGCCGGGCGCAATCCGCGCACCGGCGACGCGATCCGGATCAAGGGTGGGAAGGTGCCGAAGTTCCGCGCTGGAAAAGCGCTCAAGGATGCGTTAAACTGAGCGGCTTCGCGGCGTTCGCGAGGGTGCTTAGCTCAGCTGGTAGAGCGTCGCCCTTACAAGGCGAATGTCGGCGGTTCGAGCCCGTCAGCACCCACCAGTGCCCCGGTGGGCGCAACGCAAACATGTCGAGCGGTGCCGCTTTCGGTTCGCCGGCCGAGCATCCGGAGTGGTAGTTCAGTTGGTTAGAATACCGGCCTGTCACGCCGGGGGTCGCGGGTTCGAGTCCCGTCCACTCCGCCAACATCCTTCGAGGGCGAACGCGAGTTCGCCCTCGCGCCATCCGCGGGCGTAAAGGCGCCTTCGCAATCCGCAGGACGATGCCATGTTCGATCTGCTGCACAAGCACAAGCACGTTGCGCAGGGAATCCTCGCGCTGATCGCGCTGCCGTTCGCGTTCTTCGGCGTGGATTTCTACGTCAATCGCGGCGAGGGCGGGGATGGCGTCGCGACTGTCGACGGCCACAAGATCACGCAGCAGGAGTTCGACGACTCGCTGCGCGAGCAGCAGCAGCGGATGCGCCAGGCGCTCGGCGGCAACTTCGACCCGTCGATGGTCGACAGTCCCGAGGTCCGCTACGCGCTCGTCGAGCAGCTGGTGAACCAGCGCCTGCTCGAGGACCGCGCGCGCGCCGGCCGCTTCCGCGTCAGCGACACGCAGCTGCAGCAGTTCATTGCCGGCCTGCCGCCGTTCCAGGAAGATGGCAAGTTCTCGGCCGAGCGGTACCGGCAGGTGCTCGCCGCACAGGGCATGTCGCCGCTCGGGTTCGAGCAGCGTGTGAGGGGTGAGCTGGTGCTCGCGCCGCTGCAGGATCCGATCGTCAATGGCAGCATCGCCGCGCAGACGGCGGTCGCGCACTACCTCGCGCTGTCGGAGCAGAAGCGCGAAGTCGCGGTCGCGACGATCGCTGCCGAGCCATTCGAGAAGTCGGTCAAGGTGAGCGACGCGGAGGTCAAGGCGTTCTACGAGAAGAACACCGCGGCGTTCCAGACGCCCGAGGTCGCGAAGATCGAATACCTGCTGCTGAACCAGGACGCGATCGCAGCGCAGGTCAAGGTCGATCCGGCCGAATTGAAGCAGGCGTACGAGGCGAACGCGAAGCAGTACACGACGAACGAGGAGCGGCAGGCGTCGCACATCCTGATCGCCGTCAAGGCCGACGCGAGCGATGCCGACAAGGCGGCCGCGAAGAAGAAGGCCGAGGACCTGCTCGCGAAGGCGCGCGCGAAACCCGATTCGTTCGCCGAGCTCGCGAAAGCGAACTCGCAGGACACCGGCTCCGCCGCGCAGGGCGGCGACCTGGGCTCGTTCGCGCGCGGCGCGATGGTGAAGCCGTTCGAGGACGCGGTGTTCGCGGCGAAGGCCGGCGACATCGTCGGTCCGGTGCAGACGGACTTCGGCTACCACGTGATCAAGGTCACCGGCATCACGCCGTCGCACGTGCAGAGCTTCGACGAAGTGAAGGGCCGCATCGAGGCAGACGTGCGCCGGCAGAAGGCGGCGCAGAAATTCGCGAGCGCCGCCGACCAGTTCCAGAACCTGGTCTACGAGCAGGCCGATTCGCTCGCCGGTGCGGCTAAGGCGCTCGACCTCAAGCTCGAAACGACGCAGTTCCTGACGCGCGCACAGGTGCAGGCGCTCGCGCTCGGCAGCCAGAAGTTCATGCAGGCGGTGTTCTCGCCGGAGTCGATTTCAAGCAAGCGCAACACGGAGGCGATGGAAGTCGCGCCGAACGCGCTGATGGCCGGCCGCGTCGTCGAATACAAGCCGGCGGCGCCGCGGCCGCTCGCCGAGGTGCAGGACGAGATCCGCCGCCAGCTGACGCAGAAGGCGGCGAGCGAGCTCGCGCAGCAGGCCGGACGCGAGAAGCTCGCGCTGCTTGTGCAGGGCAAGGAGCGCGAAGCGGGCCTTTCGTTCGGCAAGCCGGTCACGCTGCTGCGCAACCAGCCGCCACCGGGCATCGCGCCCGAGGCGGTCAAGACGATTTTCGAAGAGGATCCGCGCAAGCTGCCCGCGTACTCGGGGGCGGTGAACGCCGGCGGCGGCTACGCGATCTACAGGCTGGAAAAGGTGATCGACGCGCCCGCGCCCGATTCCGCGAAGCTGCAGGCCGCGGGCGCGCGGGTCGGCAGCGAGATCGGCCGCGAGCTGATGAGCGCGTATCTCGCGAGCCTCAAGGCAGACGGCGACGTCAAGATCAACGCGTCCGCGCTCGAGAAGAAGTAGTCAGCACTTGTTGTCCTTCAGGAATGCGTTGATGCGCTCGCGCTCGCGCGCGAGCGCGGCATCGTCCATCGCTTCGCGCTCGCCCTTGTCGTTGTAGCGGTAGATCAGGACCTGCGACTGCGAAAGCTGCACGAGCTGCCCCTTCGCCTGCGTGCAGGCCTCCGCGCGCTTCGCGTCGTCGGCGCGTGCCTTCTCCGCCTTGGTGGCTGCCTGCGCGGCATCTGTCTGCTTCTTCTTGTATTCGGCCTCGCGCTCGGCGAGTTCCTTCGCCGCGTTCGGGTTTGCGGGCGGCGGCGGCGCGCGCAGCTGCTCCGTCTTGACGTTGGCCGAGGGCGGGGGCTGGTCCGAGTAGACGGTGCGGCCCTGGGCGTCGGTCCATTTGTACGTGGCGGCCGCGGCCATGCCACTGGCGATCAGCAGGCAGCAAGCGGCGAGCGCGATGCGCTTCATGGCGGGCCTCGCGGGTTCTTATGACATTGGCAAGCTAACCCGCCGGGTTTTCTCCCGTCAATCGGCCGGAGCGCCGACGGCAGCGGAAGCCGCCGTTCGTGTCGCATCGCAGCGACGAACCCTGAAAATCGGCGCGGGTATAATCGATTTTTGCGCACAGGAGGGTTTGATGCGTGTCGCCCGCAAGGCGCTGACGTTCGACGACGTCTTACTCGTTCCCGCCCACTCCCTCGTCGTTCCCCGCGACGTCTCCCTCGCGACCCGCCTCACCCGCACCATCACCCTCAACATCCCGCTCTTGTCGGCGGCGATGGACACGGTCACCGAAGCGCGCCTCGCGATCGCCATCGCGCAGGAGGGCGGACTCGGCATCGTGCACAAGAACATGCCGCCGGCCCGGCAGGCGGCCGAAGTGGCAAAGGTAAAGCGCTTCGAGAGCGGCGTCGTCAAGGAGCCGATCACGATTCCGCCGTCGATGTCGGTGCGACAGGTGCTCGCGCTGACGCAGCAATACCGGATCTCCGGGCTGCCTGTCGTCGAGGGCCGCACCGTCGTCGGCATCGTCACCAACCGCGACCTGCGGTTCGAGACGAATCTCGACCAGCCGGTGGCCGACATCATGACGCCGGGCGAGAAGCTCGTGACGGTGCCGGAGGGTACGGACCTGGACGCCGCGAAAGCGCTGATGCACCGCCATCGCCTGGAGCGCGTGCTCGTCGTCAACGATCGCCACGAGCTGCGCGGTCTCATTACCGTGAAGGACATCCTGAAGGCCGTCGAGCACCCGAGCGCGTGCAAGGACGAGCTCGGCCGGCTGCGCGTCGGCGCGGCCGTCGGCACCGGCGACGACACTGACGCGCGCGTCGAGGCGCTGGCCGCAGCGGGCGTCGACGTCCTCGTCGTCGACACGTCGCACGGCCATTCGCAGGGCGTGCTCGATCGCGTGGCGTGGGTCAAGAAGCGCTATCCGGGCGTCCAGGTGATCGGCGGCAACGTCGCGACCGCCACCGGGGCGAAAGCGCTCGCCGATCATGGCGCCGACGGCGTCAAGGTCGGCATCGGTCCCGGCTCCATCTGCACGACGCGCATCGTTGCCGGCGTCGGCGTGCCGCAGATCACGGCGATCCAGGACGCGCTTGCGGGCGTCGCGGGCGGCGACATACCGATCGTCGCCGACGGCGGCATCCGCTACTCCGGCGACGTCGCCAAGGCGATCGCGGCAGGCGCGGCGGCGGTGATGCTCGGCAGCCTGTTCGCGGGCACTGAGGAATCGCCGGGCGACATCGAGCTCTACCAAGGCCGTTCGTACAAGAGCTACCGCGGCATGGGATCGATCGGCGCGATGCAAATGGGCAGCTCGGATCGCTACTTCCAGGATGCCGAAGGCGAGGGCGCTGCCGAGAAGCTCGTGCCCGAAGGCATCGAGGGCCGCGTGCCCTACAAGGGCTCGCTCGCCAATGTGATCCAGCAGCTCACCGGCGGGCTGCGCGCGGCGATGGGCTACTGCGGCTGCCCGACGATCGCCGACCTTTCCTCGCGCGCCGAGTTCGTCGAAATCTCGGCCGCAGGCATGCGCGAATCGCACGTGCACGACGTGCAGATCGTCAAGGAAGCGCCGAATTATCGGGTGGAGTAGCTTGGCGGCCTGCAAAGCTGCTGCGGGGCCACCGCGACCAGAGGTGCAATCGTAGAAGCTTCCATGTCCGCGACCGCGCATTGCCGCATCCTGATCCTCGACTTCGGCGCGCAGTACACGCAGCTGATCGCGCGCCGGCTGCGCGAGACGAACGTCTACTGCGAGATCCACCCGTACGACGTCGGCGACGGCTTCGTTCGCAGCTTCGGCGCGCGCGGCGTCGTGCTCTCGGGCGGCCCGGAAAGCGTCACCGCGCGCGATGCGCCGCGCGCGCCGGCCGCGGTGTTCGAACTCGGCGTGCCGGTGCTCGGCATCTGCTACGGCATGCAGGCGATGGCGGCGCAGCTGGGCGGCGCCGTCGAGGCGTCGCGCACGCGCGAGTTCGGATATGCCGAGGTGCGCGCGCGCGGTCACACGACGCTCCTTCGCGACCTCGAGGATCGCCGCAACGCGGACGGCCACGGGCTGCTCGACGTGTGGATGAGCCACGGCGACAAGGTGATCGAGCTGCCGCCCGATTTCGTACTCGCGGGCTCGTCTTCCGCATGCGCGATCGCGGCGATGGCCGACGAGTCGCGGCGCTTCTACGGCGTGCAGTTCCATCCCGAGGTAACGCACACGCCCAAGGGCGCGGTGATCCTTGCCCGATTCGCGCACGACATCTGCGGCTGTGGCCACGACTGGAACATGCGCGACTATGCCGGTGAGGCGGTCGACTCGATTCGCGCAAAGGTCGGCGACGGCCAGGTGCTGCTCGGGCTCTCCGGCGGCGTCGATTCATCGGTCGCGGCCGCGCTTTTGCATCGCGCGATCGGCAGCAGGCTCGTGTGCGTGTTCGTCGACCACGGCCTGCTGCGGCAGAACGAGGCCGAGCAGGTGATGGACACTTTCGCGACGCATCTCGGCGTGCGCGTCGTACACGTCGACGCGGGAGACGAATTCCTGGCCGCGCTCGCCGGCGTCACCGATCCGGAGCAGAAGCGCAAGATCATCGGCCGCCTGTTCGTCGACGTGTTCCAGCGAGAGGCGGCGAAACTCACGGGCATTGGATGGCTCGCGCAAGGAACGATCTATCCCGACGTCATCGAGTCGGCGTCGGCGAAGGGCAACAAGGCCCACACGATCAAGTCGCATCACAACGTCGGCGGACTTCCGGAGACGCTGCACCTGAAGCTGCTCGAGCCGTTGCGCGAGTTGTTCAAGGACGAGGTGCGCAAGCTCGGGCTCGAGCTCGGGCTGCCACGCGAGATGGTGTATCGCCATCCGTTCCCCGGTCCCGGGCTCGGCGTGCGGATCCTGGGCGAGGTGCGCCGCGAATGGGCCGATCTCCTGCGCCGTGCGGATGCCATATTCATCGAGGAGCTGCGCGCCGCTCGCGAATCCGGCGGACAGACGTGGTACGACGGTGTTGCACAGGCCTTCGCCGTCTTCCTGCCGATTCGCTCCGTGGGCGTCATGGGCGACGGCCGCACGTACGAGCACGCGGTGGCGTTGCGCGCCGTGCAGACGACCGACTTCATGACCGCGCATTGGGCGCCGCTGCCGCACGACCTGCTCGCGAAGATCAGCAGCCGGATCACGAACGAAGTGCGTGGGATCAACCGCGTCGTGTACGACGTGTCGAGCAAGCCGCCGGCGACGATCGAGTGGGAGTAGCTCCGTCGCCGTCGCGGCGCGTCCACGCGCTGGCGCCGCGCCACGTCTTCTATTCGCGCGTACGCCGTGCGGGATCGTATGCGCTCGGCCTCGTCGCGGTGACCCTCGCCGTCGGCATGGTCGGCTATCACGTGCTCGAGCGCATGTCGTGGCTCGACGCGTTTCACCAGGCCGCGCTGCTGCTGTCGGGCGTGGGCTCCGCCACGGAGATCACGAGTCCCGGCGGCAAGCTCTTCGATGGCATATACGCGCTATTCTGCGGCGTGATCTTGCTCGCCGCCACCGGCCTCATGTTCGCGCCGGTGCTGCACCGGTTGCTGCATCGCTTTCACATCGAGGACGCGGGTGACCGATGACGACTGGATGGCGGAGGCGCTCGCGCTTGCTCGCGCGGCGGGCGCGCGCGGCGAGGTTCCGGTCGGTGCGATCGTCGTCGTCGGCGGCGCGATCGTCGGCCGCGGCGGCAACGCGCCGATCGCCGGCAACGATCCCACGGCGCACGCCGAGATCGCGGCGCTGCGCGAGGCGGGTATGACGCTCGGCAATTACCGGCTGCCGGGCTCGACGCTCTACGCGACGCTCGAGCCGTGTGCGATGTGCGCGGGAGCGATCCTGCACGCGCGCGTCGCGCGCCTCGTGTTCGGCGCGCGCGATCCAAAATCCGGCGCCTGCGGCTCGGTGATCGACCTGTTCGCGGAGCCGCGGCTCAATCACCACACCGCCGTCGCGGGCGGCGTCGGCGCCGAAGCCTGTGGCGCGCTGCTGTCGCAATTCTTCGCCGCGCGCCGCCGCGGCGCCGCTGCATGACGCCGCTTTCGTTCACGATCCTCGCGCCGGCGGGCTTCGCGACGGATCCCCTGGCCATCGATCGCGCGATCGCGTGCCTCGAAAGCTTCGGTCACCGTGTCCGCTGCGACGCCGGCGCGCGGGGGCGCTTCCAGCGGTTCTCGGCGTCCGACGACGAGCGGCTCGCGGCGATCGCGCGCGTCGCCGCCGACCCGCAGGCCGACGTCGCGCTCGTGCTGCGTGGCGGCTACGGCTTCACGCGCCTGCTCGATCGGCTCGATTTCGCGGCGCTCGCGGGCGCGGGCAAGCGCTTCCTCGGCCATTCAGATTTCACGGCATTTGCACTGGCCGCGCTCGCGAAGTCGGGCATGGTGACGTTCTCGGGGCCGATGGCCTCGTACGACTTTGGCGCGCAGCAGCCATCCGCATTCACGCTCGCGCAATGCTTCGGCGTGCTGTCCAACGACGCGTGGGAAGTGGAAACTGCGCTCGACGGGCCGGATGCGCAGGCGTTGTCCGGCACGCTGTGGGGCGGCAACCTCGCGATGGTCGCGCACCTCGCCGGAACCCCGTTCATGCCCGACGTCAGGGGCGGCATCCTGTTCCTCGAAGACGTCGCGGAGCATCCGTACCGTATCGAGCGGATGCTCTACCAATTGCTCCACGCCGGCATCCTCGCGCGCCAGCGCGCGCTCCTGCTCGGCGCGTTCACCGAATACCAGCTGAACGCCAACGACGCCGGCTACGATCTCGCGGCCGCGATCGCGCACGTGCGCGACCGCCTTGCAATTCCGGTGTATACCGGCCTGCCGTTCGGTCACGTGCCGGACAAGCTGACGCTGCCTGTCGGCGGCGATTGCATGCTGCGCGTGCGCGACGGCCGGGCGACGCTGCGTTTCACGCACTATGCCGCGGCGCCGCGCAAGACGAGGACGCGCGCGAAGGCACGAGCATGAACATGAGTGCGCAGGGCCGCCCCAAGCGCGAATTGCCCCGAAGCGCGAGAGCGCGCAGGGTAATCCAGTGAACCGGGCTTTCGACGTGCAGCTTTGTGCGTGGAACGACGCCGCCCAGGCCTTGCGCGACGTGCGCCACGCGGTGTTCGTCGTCGAGCAGGGCGTGCCGGAGGCGCTCGAGTTCGACGCGGCGGACCTGGCGTCCATTCACGCGCTCGCGCAGGACGTCGCGGGCGCGCCGATCGGCTGCGCACGACTCCTCGCCGACGGCCACATCGGCCGCGTGGCGGTTCTCGCGCAGTGGCGCGGCCACGGCGTCGGCCGGGCGCTGATGCAAATGCTGATCGCGCGCGCCGCGGCGCGCGGCGATGCCGCGGTGATCGTCAACGCGCAGGTGCAGGCGATGCCGTTCTACGCGCGCGACGGATTCGTCGCGACCGGCGACGCGTTCCTGGAGGTAGGCATTGCGCATCGCGTGATGACCCGCGCGCTGCGCCAGGATCCCATCTCGTAACCGGCCTGCAGGGCTTCGCGCTCGGTGTCCGTCGCCCGAGGATTCCAGTCCTACGCGGTGGAGACGAGCGGCTGCTGCGTCGTGAACCGGATTTCGACGTCGCCTTCGCTTTCGCCGGCGGCGTCGAACGCACGCTCGATGAACTGCACCGCGCCGTCGCGCGTGATTGCGAGCACGGTGGACGAGCGCGTGCCGTAGTCGGCGCTGAGAATGAACGGCGCCGACACCAGCCGCTCGCGCTCGAGCGACAGTCCGGTTTGCGGCAAGTCGGCGTCGCGCGCGACTGCGCGGTCGGCGAGCACGTCGAACAGCGGCCGAATGTCGTCCGACGACGATGCGATCCACGCCACCATGCCCGCCTTGGCGCGCGCGAGCTTCGGCCACGGCGTATCGAGCCGTGCGTTCGACACGCCGTGAATCCCCGCGGCGAGCGCTTCGACGCCGGCCGTGCGGTTGGAGCCGAAGGCGGCGGCGCCGGGTTCGCCCGCAACCAGGTTGAAGCCGTTGTACGCGTGCGCCTCGTCCACGACGGCCGCGACGGTCGTGCGCACGTCGCGCGCATCGCGCAGCACCGCCGGCACCAATGCGCCGCGCGATGGAGCGCGAGGATCGTGGCGCGACGGCTCGCGGACGTTGGTCACGAACGCGAAGCGTCCCGAGCGGGCGACACCGAGCCACGTTCCGTGGTGCTCGAGGTCACGCCCCGCGAGCAGCGACCGGCCGTGCGCGTCGTTCCACCAGTGCGCGCGCGCGGTCGGCCGCGCGTGGAATTCGTCGCGATTGGCGGCGACGACGATCGCGTAGCGCGAGTGCGCGTCGAGCGCGACGACGGCGAGACACATCGGAGGGGCGGCCTCGCGTTTCCGCTACAGCTTCCGCGGTACGCGCGGCTCGGCGGCGGCGGGCACGTCGTAAGGCAGCCGCTGCGGCAACAGCGGCAGTCCGTCGAGCGCATCGAGCCGAACGTCGCCCGCATCGGCGGCCTCGCGCTGCGCCACCGCGAGCAGCGCGCTTCCGCCGGCAGGATCCGGTGCCGCATTGACGACAGTGCCGCACGCCTGGTCGCCGAACGCGGCGGAGTACAGCCGGCCGGCCGGCTGCACGTCGTCGGCCTGCGTGCGGAACGCGTAGAGCCGTTCCTTGAGGCGGCCCAGGTATTGCATCCGGGCGACGATCTCCTGGCCGGTGTAGCAGCCTTTCTGGAAGCTCACGCCGCCCAGCAGATCCCAGTTGAGCGCCTGAGGCACGAACATGTCGGATGTCGCGGCGGTCACCTTGGGCACGCCGGCGGCGATGCCGAACCAGCGCCACATCGATGCGTCGGCCATCGCGGCATGGCGGGCGAGAGCGGCGTGCACGAGCGGCGCACCCGCGGCGGGGCTTGCGATCACGACGCGGCCGTCCGGCAGCGCGACGGCCGTGGCATCGCTTCGGAACGGCACGGCGGTCAGCGTCGCCACCGTGATACCGAGCGCATTGCGCGCGGCATCGCCGCCGCCCGCGCCGGCGAGCCCGAGGAGCGTGTACCGGTCACGCACGTCGCGCACCGTCGCTTTTGCGCGCAGAACGTACGTCGCAAGTCGGCGGGCGATGGTTTCCGCGAGGTCGGCCGCGAGCAGGACGAGCACGCGCGGCGGACCCGCTGTCGTGTCGGCGCGCCAAAGGACGCCGTTCGCGAGCGTGCGGCCTTTCGGCGAGTTGTAGCTCCAGAACTGCGCCTGGCCCGCGGCCAGCGCTGCCACGTCGCTCGAAAGCTGGCCCTGCAGGAACGCGACGGCGTCGTCGCCGGTCACCTCGAGCAGCGCCGATGCGACGTGCGCACATACGACGGGCTCGGAGACAGGAACCGACGGTGCGGCAGGTGCTTGGAGCAGGTCGGGCATGTTTCTTCGATGCGGCGAGAGGAGGCTCCCGGGATACCGCGGAAGACGTGTCGCGTGCTAGAATAACGGGTTACCGCGCTCGTTGGTTTACGAAGCCGATGTTCGGGCGCGGCGTTTGTCCCTCGCGCCCCCGGCGGCAATCGTGCACGACGGCGCACGAGAGACACCGGGGACGAGCCCGGAATCGCGGCCGCAAACGCGGTGCGGGGCCGGGCGTCCACTTCGCACACCGGCGTTTCAGGGTGTCCGGCTCGAAAGCCGGAAACGCAAGCCGCCGGTGGAGGCACAACCCTGATTGGAGTGAAGCATGTCCGTAACCATGCGTCAAATGCTGGAGGCCGGCGTTCATTTCGGCCACCAGACGCGGTACTGGAATCCGAAGATGGCGGACTACATCTTCGGCCAGCGAAACAAGATTCACATCGTCAACCTCGAGAAGACGCTGGCGATGTACAACGACGCGATGAAGTACGTGCGTCAGCTCGCGCAGAATCGCGGCACCATCCTGTTCGTCGGCACCAAGCGCCAGGCGCGCGAGATCGTCGCCGAGGAGGCGCAACGCGCCGGCATGCCGTACGTCGACCACCGCTGGCTCGGCGGCATGCTGTCCAACTTCAAGACCGTCAAGCAATCGATCAAGCGTCTCAAGGATCTCGAGACGATGCAGCAGGACGGCACGTTCGACCGCATGTCGAAGCGCGAGGCGCTGTCGCACAAGCGCGAGCTCGACAAGCTCGAGAAGAGCCTCGGCGGCATCAAGGACATGGGCTCGCTGCCCGACGCGATCTTCGTGATCGACGTCGGCTATCACAAGATAGCCGTCACCGAAGCGAAGAAGCTCGGCATTCCGATCGTTGCCGTCGTCGACACGAACCACAATCCCGACCCCGTGGCCTACGTGATCCCGGGCAACGACGATTCGAGCCGCGCGATCCGCCTGTATGCCCGCGGCGTCGCCGACGCCGTGCTCGAGGGCAAAAGCGACTCGGTGCAGGAAGTCGTCGCGTCCGGCGACGAGTTCGTGGAAGTGGCCGACGAAGCGTCGGCCTGATCGCACCCGCCGGAGCCCGCCGCGAACCGCGGCCTTCCCGAGGTCGGCGCACGGCGAGCGCACGCACGCGAGGCGATTCAACACTGGAGAATGATCAGATGGCGGAGATTTCCGCGAGCACGGTGATGGAGCTGCGCCAGCGCACCGGGCTCGGCATGATGGAGTGCAAGAAGGCGCTGACCGAGGCCGAGGGCGACATCGCCAGGGCCGAGGAGCTGCTGCGCATCAAAAGCGGCAGCAAGGCGAGCAAGGCGGCGAGCCGGGTTGCCGCCGAAGGCGTGATCGGTCTGTTCGTCGCCGGCGACGCGAAAACCGCGGCGATGGTCGAAGTGAACTGCGAAACCGATTTCGTCGCCCGCAACGACGATTTCCGCGCGTTCGCCAATGAAGTGGCGGAGGTCATCGCGCGCGACCGGCCGGCCGACGTCGCGGCGCTCGCTGCGCGCAAGCTGCCGTCGGGCGACACGATCGAGGCGCGGCGCGTCGCGCTCGTGCAGAAGATCGGCGAGAACATCTCGCTTCGCCGCTTCGTTCGCGAAGAGGCGAAAGGCCGGATCGCGTCGTACGTCCATGGGGCGCGCATCGGCGTGCTGGTCGATTACGAAGGCGGCGACGACACGCTCGGCAAGGATCTCGCGATGCACATCGCGGCGACCAAGCCGATTGCGGTTTCGCGCGACCAGGTCGCGGCGGACTTGATCGAGAAGGAGCGCAGCATTGCGGCCGCGCGGGCCGCTGAATCGGGCAAGCCCGCCAACATCGTCGACAAGATGGTGGAAGGCGCGGTGGCCAAGTTCCTCGCCGAGGTGACGCTTCTGCCGCAGCCGTTCGTCAAGAACGACAAGCAGACGGTCGCCAACCTCGTGAAGGCGCGCGGCGCGAAGGTGCACGGCTTCGTCCTGTACGTCGTCGGCGAAGGCATCGAGAAGCGCAAGGACGACTTCGCCGCCGAGGTCGCTGCCATGACGCGCGGCTGACCGGACGCACCATTTCGACGGGCGCGAAAAGCGCGATAGCGGAGGGAAATGAGATGAGCCCACCCGACAGCGCCGCCACCGCGGCGATCGCACCGCTTCCCGGCGTCGCCCAGACGCCCGCGCGCGCGCCGGCGTACCGGCGGGTCCTGCTCAAGCTGTCCGGCGAGGCGCTGATGGGAAGCGACAGCTACGGCATCGAGCGCGCGACCATCGACCGCATCGTCGCCGAGGTGGGCGAGGTGGTCCGGCTCGGCGTGCAGATCGCGATCGTCATCGGCGGCGGCAACATCTTCCGCGGCGTCGCGCCGGGTGCCGCGGGAATGGATCGTGCAACCGCCGACTACATGGGCATGCTGGCCACGCTGATGAACGCGCTCGCGCTGCAGGACGCGCTGCGCCGCGCCGGCGTCGAGTCGCGCGTGCAGTCGGCGCTGCGCATCGACCAGGTGGCCGAGCCGTACATTCGCGGCCGCGCGCTGCGGCACCTCGAAGAGCATCGCGTCGTCATCTTCGCCGCGGGCACCGGGAACCCGTTCTTCACGACCGACACCGCGGCCGCGCTGCGCGGCCGCGAGATGGGCGTCGACATCGTGCTGAAAGCCACCAAGGTCGACGGCGTCTACACGTCGGACCCGCTGAAGGACAAGGCGGCGCGCCGCTATGCGACGCTCACGTTCGACGAGGCCATCATGCGCAACCTAAAGGTGATGGACGCGACGGCGCTCGCGCTGTGCCGGGACCAGAACATGCAGCTCAAGGTGTTCTCGATCTTTGTGCCGGGGGCGCTTTCCCGCGTCGTCATGGGCGAGGACGAGGGCACGCTCGTCCACTGCTGAAAACACGGGAAGACACGATGATCAGCGACGTGAAGAAGACGGCCGACCAGAAGATGCACAAGTCGATCGAGACGCTGCGGGCGGATCTCGCCAAGATCCGCACCGGCCGGGCGCACACCGGGCTCCTCGACCACATCCACGTCGATTACTACGGCACGTCGATGCCGCTGCCGCAGGTGGCAAACGTCACGCTGGCCGACCCGCGCACGATCGGCGTGCAGCCGTGGGAGAAGAAGATGATCCCGGTCGTCGAGAAGGCGATCCGCGATTCCGACCTCGGCCTCAACCCGGCGACGTCCGGCGATATGATCCGTGTCCCGATGCCCGCGCTGACCGAGGAGCGCCGCCGCGACCTGATCAAGGTGGTGCACAAGGAAGCCGAAGGCGCGCGCATCGCGGTGCGCAACGTCCGCCGCGACGCCAACGAGCAGCTCAAGAAGCTGCTGAAGGACAAGCAGTGCTCCGAGGACGAGGAGCGCCGCGCGCACGACGAGCTGCAGAAGCTGACCGACCGCTTCGTCGCCGAGATCGAC
>Ga0157372_10002184_pt1 | contig 21290 bp, 18 predicted proteins | sample C55metaG_FD_115307 | JGI IMG/M metagenome (GOLD analysis project Ga0157372, IMG submission 115307) | Corn rhizosphere microbial communities from Kellogg Biological Station, Michigan, USA - C5-5 metaG | ecosystem: Host-associated > Plants > Roots > Rhizosphere > Soil | place: USA: Michigan... | reverse complement strand
CAGCGCAAGCGGGTCGGTACCGCCAGTTACCCGTAAATCTTCCCAGTAGAGTTCATGAGACCCTGCCTCATCGCTCACCCAGTCGCGTTCGGTATCCCAGAAAGGTCCGGCCTCGAGCCCAACAACGTTGAAGCCAGCGCGAGCCAAGCGTTGTAGCAGAACCCCACCCGCGGAGCCGACCCCGACGATGATGTAGTCCACTTCATCCTGTTGCGAGAACTTCCGCATGGGCAAGTGGACGTACTGCAATGATCCGAGCATGTGCTTCCCATTGCTCGGTGGTTGGAACGAGCCCAGGATCGGTTCTTTCACGGCAACCTCATAATTTTTTGTTCCACTTATGCTGCTCGGCCTCGGTGTGAACGTGTGCTGCCGACTGCACTTCGTCGGAGACGGCGTCTTCCGGTGAACCCCACTCGTACCGCTTTTCCTCCACCTCCCAAGGCTCAGGCTCGCCTCGCTCCAGGCGGGTGTAAGCGCGGGGATAAGCAGGTCCGCCGAATCCAATCTCATCCCAGGCCCACGGGTGGGCGTAGTACGCATCGATGGCATCGCCCATCATCAACTGCCAGAAGCGATGCACCGACATGCGACTCCATATTTCCTTGGCAGCGTGCGGCTCCCCGTCATGAATCGTCTTGAGAACCAGATCCTGCTGACGATAAGACAGCGAGAGAAAGTCACTTTCGTGCTGTTGCCGTGCCTCTTCATTTAACGCTTCGCGCCCTAAACGGTAGGCGTCTCGATCCTGTGGCATCGTCTCGAAGCGGTATCCCACGGTCTGATTCATGTGAAGCCGATGATCGAGAGGCGCGACGAGGGGAATCTGCCGTTCCACAGTGCGATCATTCTGCGGGATTAGGTGGGCAAAGACTGCGGTCCAGAATTCAAACTCCTCCGCGGAAAATAACTTCAAAGGCTGCGGCGGCTCCAGGCGTTTAGTAACGACTCGCCGGGTGGCGTCATCCCAGAAAGGATTCTGCGAAAGCGTGCTGAAGCCGGGGTAATAGCCGGGAGTACGCCGTGGCGTGAGCGGTTCGCCGGTCGCAGGGTGGCGAGGCAGCCGAGAGGAATCGATGTCACTGTGTTTCTTCATTTGCGTTTTCGCCGAAGCAGGCTGGCCAGCATGCCGAGCATTCCGGCCGCTCCAAACAACAGCGGGGCAAAGATCGGTGGACCATAGAGGACGTTATAAAGAAGATGCTTTGTTCCGCCGGGCCGGCGAAGTACACCGCGGCTGTGATAGTAGAACCCGACGGCCGCGTCCGCAGCAGCCAGCATCGAGAGAGCGGGCAGTGCCGTCGTCGCCACCTTCCGGCTCTTCACGGAAGCAAATGCAGCAGCGGCGAGAGCCGGCGCGAGAATGATCGGCGTCCATTGCGCCGCGTAGCGGAAGTTATTTTTGTAGTGAGAATAGAAGGCTTCGAACCCGCTTAACAGAGCGCTCACTCCGGTCACAATGGCAACTTGCCGCTGAAAGCGTCCTTCACGTATGTCCTGTTCCATGGAGAGCAATCTGCGGCCCTCGCGCGAAGGCAGGAACCGCGCCAGAAGCGTGTCCTTTCCCGAGGTCAAAACGTGACAGGCCTCTTCCCGCTGCAGATAAGAGGCGATCAGTCCGAGATACGCGCTTGTGCCAAATAGCAGCGGAGCAAAAATCGGCGGTCCCATGATCATGTTGGTCATGGGAAGCCGCCACCCGCCCGGCTTGCGGTTGATGCCCCGGATATGGAAGTAAAAGCCGACTCCTGCGTCAACCAGAGTGACCGCCGAAACCAAACGAAGGACGCTCCGAGCCGCCCGGGCGCTAACGAATCCCGCGATGCCGGCGAGGGCAAGCACAGCACTCATGATGACTGGCGTATACATGACGCGCTGGCTATAGCTCCCGCGATAGTGCTCGTAAGCGACTTCGAGGCCGCTGAGAACGCTGGTCGCAGCGGTAAGCAACGAAAGGCTTCTTTGAAATTGCCCGTCCCGGACGTGGCTTACAACGACCTCCAGATCCTGACGGGCATGTCGAACGGCCAGTGCGGACTGCTTCGGCATTGGGTTAAACGACCTCGCGGATTTTGTCGAGGGCAATCGTCTTGATAATCTTCACCGCGTCCTTCTGACCCCGCAGTAAAGCTTTGGCGAAATGGAGCGCCTGCTCAGTGGTTGCCTTTCCGGGCATCGGCGGCTCATTGGGATCGACCAGTGCTTCCACAAGCGAAGGGCCCTTGTGAGCCAAGGCCTCGCGCAAAACGCGCTCCGCTTCTGCGGGATGCTCCAACGTAAAACCACGCGCGCCGCAAGCCTCCGCCACTTTGGCGAAATCGATCGGCTGCAACTCCACCCCAAACTCGGGGTTGCCTTCAAGAATCATCTGCTCCCATTTGATCTGGCCCAGCACGTTGTTCTTGATCACGATCACGGTCACCTGAAGGTTGTACTTCACTAGCGTGGCGAGCTCACCCATCAACATAGTTAAACCGCCATCCCCGACCACGCAGACCACCTGCCGCCCGGGATAAGCGACGGCCGCACCAATGCTGTAAGGCAGTCCATTGGCCATGGTGGCCAGCGATCCGGAAAGGGAGAACTTCATCCGGTCGCGTATTTCGACGTATCGCGCCGTCCATGTGGCAATCGTTCCGCTGTCTGACGAAACAATGGCATCGTCATTCAGCAGCTTGTTCAGCGTATGCGTCACTACCTGCGGCTTCATCGGCATGTCCTGGCGCGTGCCGCGTTCCTCCATCAGATCGTTCCAGTCCTTCATCCGCTCTTGGGATTTCTTTAAGAAGTCCTGATTTGTTTTTCGCTCCAGAAGCGGCAAGAGCGCAGTCAGGATGGTCTTTGCATCTCCCACTAGTCCTACATCGACTTGATGCCGCAGGCCCACACGCGACGGATCGATTTCGATCTGCACACATTTCGCCTGTCCTGGCTTGGGGAGAAATTCCATGTACGGATAACTGGTGCCGATCATAATGAGGGTGTCGCAATCGTTCATTGCGTCCACTGAAGGAGACGTGCCCAGCAATCCGATTCCTCCCGTCGTGTAGGGACTGCGGTCCGGAAGCACAGCTTTGCCAAGGAGCGCCTTTACCACTGGGCCGCCCACTACCCCCGCAAGCTGCGTAACTTCTTCCCTGCACGCCAGCGCGCCGCGTCCCACGAAAACCGTGACTTTTGAGCCGGCATTAATGATGTCGGCCGCCTGCCGCAGAAGGACGTCGGTGGGCTTTGCTGTCGACGGGGAGCTCCAATCCCCGCTGTGGTGCGGGACATTGGCGTTACTGCGATGCTTGTCGGTAACTTCCCACTCCTGAATGTCTTTCGGTATGCAGATGTGAGAGACGCCGTGGCGCGCGTAGGCGGTCCGTATCGCCATATCCACCACGTTTATCGCATGCGCCGGCCCCATCACACGCTCGTTGAAGACCGACACGTCCATGAAGAGTTTGTCGAGATCGACATCCTGCTGATAATCCATGCCGATCAGATCGTGAAAAGTGTGGCCTGTAATCGCCAGCACCGGCTGCAGATCGCACTTGGCATCGTAAAGGCCATTGAGAAGATGGATGCCACCGGGGCCTGAGGTCGCGCAACATACACCGATACGGCCGGTGTATTTCGCATAACCCACAGCGGCAAATGCCGCTGATTCTTCGTGCCGTACTTGAATGAATTTCAATTTATCTTGATGAGTGCGGAGCGCTTCGAAGAAGCCATCCACACCATCGCCGGGGAAGCCAAAAATTGTATCGACGCCCCACTCGATTAAACGCTCGACAATAAGATCCGATACCTGCTTTGCCATAAGTGCATCCTTCCGTGATGGGCGCGATTGACGCGCCACAATTTGTTAGACTCGGTAAACCGCCGCGTCTTTTTCTTTCAGTTCAAGCCCATTGCCCGGACGACTCAGGTCCGGCTTCATCACTCCGTTTTGAGGTTCGCTAAAACCATCAAAAAACATGCGCTCGATGCGCACATGATCGTGGAAAAATTCCATATGGATTGCCCGCGGCACAGAGCAGCAGACGTGCAGATGCATGCTGGGCCCGCAGTGTGACGACAGCGGCAGATTTGCCGCCCAGCACAACGCAGCCACATTCAGAAATCCGCTGATGCCTCCGCAACGAGTTGCATCGGCTTGCAGAATCGTCACAGCTCCGGAATCGATCATGCGCCGGAAGTACCAGGCGGTATAGCCGTACTCGCCGGCCGCGATGTCCATCCCGATAGGAGCGCGGGCGCGAACCTCGTTCAGCCCTGGGAGATTGTCCGAACTGACCGGCTCTTCGAACCATCGAACCCTTTGTTGCGCAAATTCTTCAGCAAAAAGAAGCGCTTGCGTAACGGTGTAAGCTCCGTTGGCATCCACGAAAAGCTCGCAGCTTTGACCGATCGCACTTCGCGCCACCTTAGCTCGGCGTGGATCATCTTCGGGATGGCTTCCCACCTTCATCTTCACCATGCCGAAACCTTGCTGCGCCCAACCGCCCAGTTGAAGCTGCAGCTGATCGTCGCTATAAGAGGTGAAGCCGCCGCTGCCATACACTGGAATCCCGTCCCGCACCCTTCCCAGCAGATTCACCAGAGGCACATCGAGCAGGCGAGCTTTCAGGTCCCATAAAGCGTTGTCGATCGCGGCAGCCGCCATTCTTGTGATTCCGGTTTCACCCAAATTGCGAACCTGCCGATAAATGTCCTGAAGAATTGCAGCGTGCACGAAGACATCGCGGCCGGAAACAGTCTTGGGCAAGAGGCTATGCACCACTTTGGCCGTCGCTTCGTCAGCATAGGTGTAGCCGAGTCCGACTTTGCCGCCAGCTTCAAGAGTGACCAAAACCATGGTGGTGCTGTTCCAAGAACAGGTGCCGTCGGCTTCCGGCGCGTCAGTAGGAACAGTAAAGACCTCCACTTTTGCTCCGGTTATTTTCGTTATGGACTCCTTGAGCAACCCTGGCCTCAGAATTCCGTTAACACGTTCACGCCGTCAACTGTGACTGCTACAACGTCGCAATGCCGCATGCCGCCATATCCGTCGAAGTATGCGGCTGGTTCAATATTGAATGTCATCCCGACATCGAGAACATCAGGAGACTGTGGATGAATCCTGGGTAGGGCGTTGCCATTCGCCGCTGCAAAGCCGACGCCGTGTCCGGTTGAATGCCTGAAAGCGTCGCCAAAACCGTGCGCCGCCATTACATTCCTGGCCGCGCAATCCACGTCGCGTGCGGCAACTCCCGGTCGGACCACGTCCAGCGCCGCGTTTCGGGCTTCGGCAACAGCGGTGCGCATCGCTTTCTGCCGCTCGTCCGGTGCTCCGGCTGTATACGTGCGAGTGATGTCGGTCCAATAACCGTCGGCACACGTATTGGCGTGGATCATGACCAAATCGTTCTGCTCGATTTTGCGCTGTCGAGTGCGCGCATAAGCCGCGGACGCCCGTGCCGAGTTAGGACCCGACATGCAGAAAAAGTAGCCGTAACTGCGCTGCACCTTCGAGCCTTTCAAAGAACACTGAAAAGCTGCCTGCACTTCGGCCGCGACTTCCGCTTCACGGCGTCCTTCACGGACCGCATCGCCAGCAATTTCGAACCCCGCTTTCGCGATTTCTGTCGCCTTGCGAATCTGGTCCAGTTCCGCAGGAGTCTTTCGCGATTTCATCTCTTCCATTACATCGTCGCTGGCCACAACCTTCGCCTGCGGCAGCAAGCTTTGAACCAAGTCAACAAGGCAAGACCGGAATACGGAGTTGGAAGCGTACGAGGCAGGCTGCATTCCCTGATGAATTTGCATTCCGATGCTGGCTTTGAAAAGTGCGAGTCGCGCAGTGACCCTACGTAACGGGCAGGAAAGTGCTTCGATTGGCTTGATGATTGTGGACAGTTCGGATGGCTTGTACGGGGCGAGGGAAGCTTCTGAAGACGCCCGAGCCAGCTCGACTTCGTCCTCCGGCAACACTAGGTGAATGTCGCCTTCCACGGTAAAAATCGCAACGCTTGGCCCGATCACTGGCCAATATCCGGTTATTAAAAGGATCTCACTTGCCGAGCCGCAAATGAAGGCATCGAGAGGAAGCTGCTTCATCGCTTCTACTACCCGTCTCTTACGCTCGACATCAATCACTGTTTCTCTTGGCCAACTGGACTAGTCGGGTATCAAATCACTCCGAAGTTGAATGCGCTGGCGGGAGATAGGCCTTCATGGAGATCTGTGCCGCTTCAATCTCCTGACCATATGTTTTAGGCATAACCTCACCCTCGTCGCCATGTTGTGGTTTCTTCGTAGCTACGATTCCGTCAGGTCGCGATTGGTTGTGAGTCGGCGGCATTTTTCGGACGACGTCAGCGACTCGAACATTTATTTTCGTGAAGGGCGAGATGTGAGCAGTTTTGACCGGAAAATACAGGCGCAGCGTTGTAACAAAGTACGACGAGTGTCTGCTGGCCCGAAATGATTGCTTCAGTTTTCCGTGGCAAAAACCGTTTGCAACCACATCCCCATTCGAAGCACTCTCACCATCCTGAGTGAGCACGCGATTCACCATCGAACAGTGCGGCCTCATCGGCGATCTGCAAACCGCTGCTTTGATCGGCAAACGAGCTCTGCTGGCCAGATTTCGATTCTGAGGGTTGCTTTGTCAGCCTTAGGAACGAAAGATAACGGAGAATGGTCTCTCTCACCAAAAGTACCTTCCCGGGCAGTCTTTCCCCGCTCAGAAACAAACCGCACGTTTCTTGCTCGGACTCTGCTACATCCTCTCGTGCGCAAAAAGCCGAATCACGAAAAGAAGATTGAAGAAAACGCCTACCAGGCCGGCCCGACCTGCATCAGAGCATATATCGTGAGACGATATGAAGCGCAACGCTGAGACCTCTGCAAAGCCCCGAAATGTTGCTCGTGCTGTTGTAACGAAAGCGGGCGATGTTTTCTTCCTTTCCGAGCAGAATGGCGAGCTTCCCGCCGATAACCAGGACGGCTTTGGCCTTTACTACCACGATTGCAGGTACCTTGATGGCTACCGTATTGAATTTGCTGGTACTCCGTCCAACGTTCTTGTATCGGCCGCAAACCGAGGCTCAATTGCGGAATTCGAGCTCACGAATCAAGAATTTAAGATTTCAGAAGGAATCAGCACTCCTGTCCAGACCTTTGGGGTGCACTTGCAGCGCGTGATCGATGGAGACCAGCTCACCGTACTCGATGCAATTACTATCGACAACTACGATGTTCACGCACACGAGTTGCCTCTCTCGTTCGGCTTCGAATCCCATTTTGAAGACATATTTGAAATTCGCGGGCTTCATCCCAAGAAGATCGGAAGCGCAAACAAACCGGAATGGCATGGGGGAGTTCTGGTTCTGAGTTATTCAGGCGCAGACGGGGTAATGCGTCGAACTGAGGTGCATTTCGATCCGGCTCCGGCGAAATTTTCTGGCAACTTTGCGGAATACAAGCTCAAGTTGAATGCCGGTGAACGCACGCAGTTGAAAATTTCCTTTCAGCTCGTAGAAACACAGGAAATGCCGATGGTCGGTAAGCACGTTAGGTCGGACCCTCAAGAGGTTGCTGACGGACTCGACCAGGCCTCCGAGAAATGGCTTTCGGGGTCCGCTGAGGTGCATTGCAATAGTGCCCAACTGAACCGGGTAATGCAGAGGAGCCTGCTTGACCTTGGGATCCTCAAAAGCGAACTGGATGGCTACCATTATTTCGCGGCAGGTCTGCCCTGGTACGGAGCGCTGTTCGGCAGGGACAGCATCATCAGCGCCCTCCAGGCTCTCGCTTACGAGCCGAACATTGCTCAAGACATTATCCGTCTCCTCGCGCATTATCAAGGCAGGAAGAATGATGACTGGCGAGATGAAGAGCCGGGCAAGATACTGCACGAATTGAGGCGCGGTGAGCTTGCCAATCTCAACGAGATTCCGCAAACCCCATACTACGGCTCCGTTGATTCAACCCCTCTGTTCCTGATTCTTGTTGGGGAGCACGCGAACTGGACGGGAGACCTGAGCCTATTCAAAGAGATTGGCCCACACGTAAGGCGGGCACTTCACTGGATCGATCATGGCGGAGCTGATCCGAATGGAAGATACCTGTCGTACGCAAGCAAGTCCAGCAAGGGTCTGGGCAATCAGGGCTGGAAAGACTCAGGCGATTCGGTGATGAATTCCGACGGGTCGCTTGCTACGCCACCGATTGCATTGGTCGAGGTGCAGGGCTATGTCTACCGGGCAAAACTGCTGATCGCGAATCTGTATGAACGTGCTGGCGATAAGGAAACAGCAGAGCGCCTTCGGAACGAAGCCGCACAGCTAAAGAAAGACTTCAACCGTGATTTCTGGGTCGAAAGTAAAAAGTTTTATGCAATCGCATTGCAAAAGGACGGAAGGCCGGCGGCCGTGATCAGTTCCAATCCCGGCCAGGCGCTATGGACGGGCATTATTGACGACGACAAGGCAGAAGCAGTGGTGGATCACCTGGCCGCTGAGGATATGTTCAGCGGCTGGGGAATCCGCACACTGTCGCACAAAGAACCGCGCTATAACCCAATCGGCTATCACTTAGGGACCGTCTGGCCGCACGACAATTCCATTATTGCCGCGGGATTTCGCCATTACGGGTTCGATGAGCAGGCTATACGCGTTCTTGAATCCATTGTTGACGCGGGTCAGCACTTCGAGCATGCGCGCCTTCCGGAGGTGTTCGGCGGCTTTTCGCAACATGACTTCGCCGTCCCCGTGCGGTATCCGGTAGCGTGCCACCCGCAGGCCTGGGCTGCGGGATCGGTCCCATTCATGATGAGCAGCCTCCTTGGCCTCAGGGCTGACGCTTTCAACCACCGTCTGCGCGTAACCCGTCCGGTGCTTCCGAGCTTTGTCAGTGAATTGGACTTTCGGCGTATCAAGATTGGCGACAGCACAATCGATTTGCACTGCGAGCGCACGAGCAATGGGGGCCTTCAGGTAGATGTAGTTAAGAACAGTGGATCGATCAAAGTTGAAGTCGAACAACAGCGAGAACATTTAGAGGCGGCGTAGTGCATCCTCTGGATTTTCCACTCTGGCTTCGAGCGTTGCATTTTTGCAACCTGCTCTTCGTGACGCTATTGATCCGCAGCGGGCTGGAGATTCTAAGCGCCCACCCCAAGCTGTACTGGAATGACAACTGCGTCCCCGGAACTGCGTGGCTTAATTTTGCCGGAGGTATTCCGAGCAACCGGCGACTTGAGCCAACACCGCAGTTTGAACATGCGGCCATCGCCGCGGGTGCTACATCCGACCGGAGAACCACCCTAGGCGCGGTTGCCGCCGTCTTGCTCTCGGCGCTGTACCTTTTCCTACTTGCGTTCTTTGTGCCCCGCGGGGAACCAGAGTCAAAACTCGCCTGGGCCTCAACCGACGAAGAAATTGCGCTCCCTAGTTGGTTGGCTCTTCCGGGTCACAAGAACTTGGGGATGGGCAGGCATTGGCATTTCTTGTGCGACGGCGGCTGGCTGCTCACAGGGATTGCCTACTACAGCCTGCTCTTCATCACGGGAGAATGGCATCGCCTTGTACCGCAATCCTGGTCAATCATTCCGGGCGCCTGGCACTCGTTTCTCCAGTACGCGAGTTTTCGTCTGGTGGAGACTCCGGGAGCGTACAACCCGCTGCAGCAACTGTCGTATTTTGCAGTCGTCTTCATCGTCGCGCCGATCACGATTGCGAACGGCGTGGCTATGTCGCCGTCGATCACCGGTCGGTTTCCCTGGTATTTGAAGATCTTAGGCGGTCGCCAGCCGGCGCGCAGCATTCACTTCCTCTGCATGCTCGCCTTCACCGCGTTCATCATCATGCACGTGCTCATGGTCGTCTTGCACGGCTTCGGCCGCGAGCTGGCGCTAATCGTTGTAGGACAGACGAACAACCCAAATATTCCCGTTGCACTGCTCATCGGGTGTCTTGGATTATTTGGAGTCTTCTTCATTCATGTAGTTGCGACTGAAGCGTCACTTCGCCACCCTCGCTTCGTTCAAAACACTATCGGGTCAATGATTGATGGAGCGCGGAAAACTCTGTTTGGTCACTCCCCGTCGAAGCAACAGTACCCGGTGAATGCGGTCTCACCGTATTTCCGCGTGAACGGGAGACCGCCGGTCGATGAGGTCTACCAAAAGCTGGCGCGGAGCAACTTTGCCGACTATCGGCTCAAAGTTAGCGGGCTGGTTCACACTCCCGCATCGCTCTCGCTTTCAGACTTGAAGCGGTTCCCCAAGCATTCGCAAATCACGAAACACTGTTGCATCCAGGGCTGGTCCGCTGTTGCGGAGTGGGGAGGAGTGCCACTTAAAGACATCGCCGAACTCTGCAAGCCGCTCGACTCGGCTAAATACATCGCGTTCTATGCGTTCGACAACAAGACTGAGACCGAGCCGGATTCGACCGCAGGCGACTTCTTCTACGGGACGATTCACATTGATTTGGCGCGCGATCCACAGACGATCTTGGCCTATGAAATGAACGGCCAACCGCTCCCCATTGCGCATGGAGCTCCCCTGCGACTGCGAGTGGAGACGCAACTCGGATTCATGATGGTGAAGTACATCAAACGGGTTGAGTTCATCGCCGACTACAAGAACATCGGCGAAGGTCAGGGTGGATGGCGCGAAGACCATCAGTTTTACAGCCCGGAGGCGGGCATCTAACCAAAGCCGAGGTGAAACAATATGAGCACTATTACAGCGAACGTCGAACAAGCGAATGCATACAGATCTTTGAAGGACAAAGTCATCCTCATAACGGGCGCTTCAACCGGCATTGGCCGCGCCATTGCCATCGAGACAGCGCGGCAGGGGGCGAATGTCGTCGTGAACTACATCGGCGAAGCCGATGCAGCTCAGGAAGTTGTGCGCGAGATTGAAAATGACCACGGCACTGCACTGGCGATTGAAGCGGATGTCTCGAAATCTGATCAGGTGCAGCACATGATCTCGCAAGCCGTTTCGCACTTAGGGCGAGTCGATGTACTGGTGAACAATGCTGGCATCGAGAAAGAATCGCCGTTCCTGGATAAGCCGGAGAGCGAGTTCGATGCAGTGATCGGCGTGAACCTGAAGGGGCCTTTCCTCTGCACACAGGCGGCCGCCCGTGACATGGCGAAACGGAAGAAAGGAACGATTATCAACATTTCATCAGTTCACGAGGATTTGCCTTTTCCGGGCTACTCAGCATACTGCGCCGCGAAAGGCGGTCTGCGGATGCTCTGCCGCGATCTGGCGCTCGAACTCGCTCCACATGGGATCAACATTGTGAACGTGGCTCCCGGGGCAATCGACACGCCGATTAATAAACGCACGCTGTCTAACCCTGAGAAGAAGCTCGCGCTTAAGCGAGAGATTCCTTTGGGGCGGGTCGGAGAGCCGCAAGAAGTCGCAAAGCTGGTCTGTTATCTGGCGTCTGATGATGCTGCTTACATCACGGGCACGACCGTGGTGATTGATGGCGGGTTGATGCATCAGACGGGCTCGCTATAGCCATACTTGGCAATCAACGCGGGATGCCAGACAAAGAAGGGAGAGGTACATGAAGCGAAGCACTATCCTGGCGCTCGGAGCGGCCGGTCTTGCGGGTTTTGCCGCCGCTCGCGCTTATAAGAAGGATCACAAGGTCCGACTGTCCTCGACGGGCAAGCACGTGGTGATTCTTGGCGGCGGCTTTGGCGGACTCTCCGCGGCATCGAAATTAATCGAAATGGCGGGCGGTCAGCTGCGCATCACGCTCGTTGATCAGCACAACTATCACCTCTTTACGCCGATGTTGTATCAGGTAGCGACCTGTGGAGTTGTGCCGTACGACGTGGCGATCCCTCTGCGCTCATTCACCGGTCCGCGTGGGATTCGTTTCCGGAGAGCGACAGTCCAAAATGTTGATTTCGAAAAAAAGATGGTGCAAACCGATGCCGGAGCCATCACCTACGATTACTTGGTCATTGCTCTGGGCAGTACAACGAATTATTTCGGTAACGAATCTGCGCGAGAGCACACGCTGCCGCTTAAGTCGCTGGAAGGCGGACTCGCCGTGCGCAATCACGTGATTGATTGCCTTGAACAGGCGGCGCAGGTCACGAACAAAGATGAGCAAAAGAACCTTCTGACGTTCATCGTAATTGGAGGTGGCGCAACTGGCGTCGAGACCGCTGGGGCCCTGGCCGACGCTGTGCGCAATCTGATTCCGAGGCGCTATCCGACTCTCAACAAAAACGACAGCCGAGTCATCGTCATCGAAGCCGGGTCCAAACTGCTGGAGCACATGAAACGCGAGATGGCTCAGATTGCGCTTCAGGAGCTTAAGAACGCTGGAGTGGAAGTGTGGCTCAATACCACGGCCAAAAATGTCAACAATGGAAACATTGAAACCGAGGACGCACGCTCGATCTCAGCCGCAACGGTCGTCTGGGCGACAGGCATCCGGGCTGGCGATGTGGTAAGCGAACTCAAAACCGATCATGGCAAAGGCGGCTCGATCACGGTGAACGGGTTTCTCCAGACTGACCATCCGGAGGTCTTTGCGATCGGCGACAATGCTGCAGCGAAATCAGGGGGCGAGTCTGTCCCAGCTCTCGCGGCTGCCGCGATGCAGGAAGGGCATGCAGCAGCGAGGAACATCATCCGCATGCTTCAGAACAAGGAGCCAATACGTTTCTGGTACAAGGATTTAGGCAGCGTAGTGTCCGTTGGGCACCGAGTGGGTGTTGCTGAAATCGCGGGACGCGTGATTGGCGGCTTCTCGGGATGGGTCGCATGGCGGGTTGTGCACCTCGCGCGCATCACCAGCTTCCGCAATAAGCTTGCTACGGTTCTCGATTGGTCCACGGGTTATTTTTACGACGTTGATACCGCGAGGCTGGAGATACAAGAACGCAAGCAGGCGGCGTGAGTACCGCAATATGTGGGAACTGTTGATGTTCGATATTTCTGAAGCCGAAGCTAGGCGAACATCGGCGCTGGTCACAGAGTGGTCGCAATAAAGGGGCCACCGTGACGAATTAAGTTGTTGATCGAAAAAGGGTTTAGGCCCAAAGAACTGACAAGGCTGGCGTCGGCGGTTCAACTCCGTCCCTGGCCACCATAAACACCATTTTTTCAACAGTTTGCGATACATCGTTGATCCATTACATCCTGCGACCTCGGTTTGAAAATCCCTGAGCTTGTAACTCTCTGAAATTCAATCGGATGCAATCTGGTAGAGCGCAGCCCAGAAGGGCGCGGCGTCTGCCTATATTTAAGATCATTGGAATTAAGAATGAGACGTGGAGGGACGTTGACATTCAATCGGAACGGAGACTCATAGGCAGAGAGAACATGCCGGGAAGGAAATTTATTGGCCGAACGGGTTCAGTTCAGTTGGTTGGAACGCCTGCCTGTCACACAGGAGGCCGCGGGTTCGAGTCTCTCCCGTCATTTTTATTCTCTGGCATTCGGGTCCGTTCGAGCGAGCCCGTAGAAGGCCCATCCTGTCGTCCTTGCGAGTGTAGCTTTAGATTCACGCCGCCTTGCGGACTTTCGACGCTGTCTTTCGCGCGGAGCGTGTCTTTTTCAGAGATGCTGACTTTTTTCTCGCTTTGGGTACAGCTTTAGCAGAAGAGCGCAATTCCAGCTTCGGCCGTTTCGCAGTGCGATGGTGGCCATGGTTCAGCGGCTGGATGCGAGCGGCTTCTTCTTCGATGCTCTGCTGAGCGTCTCTGCCCTTTTGCCGCTCGTCCTCAAGGTATTCCGGAATCGCTTTCGTTGTCATGACCAGAGTGTGACAGAACTACTCTCATTCAATCTGTCCAATTTTGTCCACTCCTTGACAATTCATCCCTCGCAGAGATGGCGTTTTGAAAAGAGTTTGTCAGCCAAACGTTGACGGACTTGCTTGGCTATCATCATTCCCGGTTCGCCTAGGGTTTGCGCACTACCGAAAGTTTTCCAAGACGGGGGCGCAAGGAAGGAATTGCCCGTTCCAAAGCTGTTTCGCCGTATCGTACCCTGCGTGGGGCCGGACGCGGCGTTAGAGCCAGCATGTTGCAGAAGTGACACAAGGACGGGTGCAAATCTGCAATCAGCTTGATCAATGCTGTGAGTGGTACAGCGAGTAGCAACCAATCACACCCCACAACCAGCCCCCAGAAGAGAATCCCGATCGTCGCCGCGACTGGCCCAATACTCACGCGATTGGCGATAAATTTCGGTATAAGCAAATTCGCGCACACGACATGGAGCTGAGGCCCCCGAGTCTGCAGTACTGAGCGGAGAGCGGTACATCACTTGTCTCGCGCCCAAATCTAATTCTCGAACACTTTTTCAATCTGTCCGACCTTTTTCTCAACCTTTCCGGTGTTCTTTTCGGCGTTGCCTTCGGCCTCTAAGTTGGAATTATTCGTGACTTTGCCGGCCGTCTCTCTGACTTTGCCTTTCGCTTCATGAACAGTGCCTTTATCTCATTTTTCGTACTAGGGTTCATTTGTTTTCTCCTTCTCGTCGAATCACACTAAGTCGGCCCATCCTCTATGTCGAGGTCTCGTCCCTGCATCGGAGGTGTTTGTCCTTACAGTTTCAGCAGTCTGTCAAAAAAAGAACGATACCGCTGTAAGGCAAGGCGCAGGTCCTCGGTGGACACGTTGTCGCCGCTTTCCCACTGCTTTTCCAGGCCGGATCGCTCGTTAGCGAAACCTTCCGCCAGCCGCTGCATCACCGCAGCTACCAACTTGTCTGCTTCTTCAACAGTCCGGCGCGGTTCGTCCACGAAACCAGTCTGTACCTTGCTCCACTGCGATCGAAAATCTCCCATCTCCGACTCAGAAAACAATGGCACAGGCTTCGAGATTTCAGTTGCCTTGTCCAGAGTCTCCGGCTCTGGGCCTTTCACCAGTTTGGGTCCTTCGGGCTCCCTCGTCGGAAATGCCGCACTCGCCAATTCGGAGCTCGGAACTTCCTCCGCTATTCTTTTCAGTTCAGCCATTACGCCACCTCTTTCCTTTCCACAATCATTGGAACCATCACCAGTTCCTCAAACAGAGAGCGATAGTGAATCATCGCCGTCCTCAGATCTTCCGTAGTTGCACCATTTTTCCCAACCCGGAGAGCAATCTCATGCGCAGAGCGGTAATTCTCCACGACTCTGGGATGATCGACCGAAATATCGGCTGCACGTTGATCGAAATCGGACACCGGATAGCCACGAGTTTTCATCAAAGAAGACACCAGGTCATCGGCTTCTGCGACCGCCCCTTTAGGGGAATCGACAAAACGAGACTGTACGGACTCCCACTGTTTCGAAAAACGGTCGCGTTCTGCCGGGTCAAGATCGCGAATCTTGAGCTTTTCAACCCGCTCTTGGCGATCCGCCAGTTTCGCTTCTGCTTTTCGTTCTGACCCATGCTTCTGCACCGCTCTCTCGTACTCGGGCCCAAACTTTTGCCGCAGGCCTGTCGTCGTACTCCTGCGTTTTCGCACGTACGCCCAAGCGAGCACTGCGATAACCAGAATCACTACGGCGGCGAGCACAATAAACTTCGGATCTAACAAGTTTAGATTCATGGAGTACTCTCCCTTGTATTAAATGCGCACAAGACGACGCTTATTCACCAAAGGCTCCCTTAACTGTCAGAACCTTGGGATCTCCAGTATCAAACTTCGGGTTTCGCAAAGCTGATCAGAATTGATCGTCCTGTAAACCATGCTGTAGCATCCAGCCAATATCCGGCTGAATGCCAGCGACGTTGTTTTGCCGATAGAAGCGCGAGCCTGCGATCTTGGACGGTACACTCATCTCACTCCTGTTTCTTAAAGGCAAGCCAGCGTTCTCACGCTGCGGGTTGATGGAGCCGACGGTCTGCTGGTTGTTGCCACTCTTCAACCGTGTCCTTTGCGAAGTCCTCGTATCGGCGAGGCGGATGGCCAAGCAACTTCGTAAGAGTCTCAATGTCGCCGTCCTCCGCCACGAAACCGCGCTCTAGATAGCCTTGGAACATCATGCGGATATCAAATGCCGACCAGGATGGTGCACTCTGACGCATCTGTTCTTCAAAGGAGTCCAGGTCTTCTCCGGGGTACCGGATCTCTTTACCAAGCAGCCGGCTCCAGATGGACGCAACCTTCTTGCCACTCAGAATCTCTGGACCATTCAGGTTGTAAGCCTTGTCCAGATGTCCGTCGCTCGTTAAGGCGATGGCGGCAGCTTCGGCGATATCACGCGTGTCAACGGCAGAAACACCAGGTGTCCCGAGAGGCATGGGATACATGCCGGCATTCATCAACACGTCCTTCAGCGAAACATCGTTCTGAAAAAAGTAATTCGGGCGAATGATGGTGAAAGGGAGATCGAACTCTCGCATGGCATTCTCGATCGCAAGCTTGGAGGCAAAGTGGGGAACATCCTTGAACTCCTCCACCTTGAAAACTGAGTGATACACGATCTGTTTGAGCCTCAGCTTCTTTGCAAGGTCGAAGGCAATCAGCCCCTGCGTCAACTCGTCGGGAACGACAGCATTCAACAGGTAGAGCTTGTCGACCCCATCGAGCGCTTTACGCACCGCGACCGGGTCCAGCAGATCTCCGAGGAATACCTCGACTCCCTCCGGCAACGTTGTTGATGCCTCTTGTTTGCGAACCAGAGCGCGGACGCTCACGCTGCGTTTAACCAATTCCTTAATTACTTCCGACCCGACCTTCCCGGTACCACCGGTGACTAGAATCTTCATTGCAAAGCTCCTTAGGGTGTTGTCAGTCAATGTGAATAGCGTCAAACCCCGTGAATCGCCGATATCAAACTTGATGATCCAAAAACTGATCTGAATCGATCGTCTTGTAAAGCAGTGCTGCGGCATCTAGCCGAGTGATTCGTGAGCCACGTTTGGTGGATTGCTCAAAGCGAACATTCGAAACTCGCGGGATTTAGCCTCAGCAGAGATTTCTGCAATCGTTGTTTACGCTGGTTCCTTTGTTGGGACAGAGCCGAAGTAGACCTCGACTTCTCTTATCTTGTTTCCTTCGATAGTGAAGAATTCCGTGTTCCGCGATCGGCCGCCAGTCTTGGTTTTGCAGTCGTAGAGAATGAAGGCTTCGTTGTCTCCTTCAAGCACCTTCTCAATCTCATAAGTTGGAGACTGCTCGCTATAGGGCCAGCAGCGTTTGAAGTAGGTTTCGCGGTCAATGCGATTGTCGTACGGACTGGTAAATACGAAGTCGTCGCTCAACAGAGATTCGACGGCTTTGCGATCCTTGTTTTCGTAGGCGGAGAAGTACTTGCGGATGAGGTCTGAGTTGGACATCTCGTTTCTCCAAATAGCCGAAATCTACGGGTCCAGATGACAGTGATCAGCGTCTAAATCTTCTTGAGCGACGGTTGGTGGATTCTCATACGACCGTCGTCATCCCACTTGACGACCGCGTCCTCCTCGTTGGCTCGCTCAACGGTGCCGAATTCTCCCGTTGGCTTTCCGAAGTTGCCCAAACCCTCGACGCGATCTCCGGGAGTCAACTCTTGGCCGGTCCCAGGGGCCTCGGAGAGCGGTGGTCTCTTGGCACGGTCTGAGTCAGGGACCGCACCGGCGTGTGACAGAGGTGGTTGGGGAGAATTCCGCAGTTTGGGTATCGGTTTGTTGGTGCTATGGCTCATAAATGTTTTCTTTCCGAAAGGCCTGATCAGCGCCCTTCGCCGCGACTCGTTATTCCCACAATAGGTACAGCATAGGCCTGGGAAGGATGGCTCGCCGGTCTGAACTGCTCAGTTCTGATAATTAGTTGGCGAGACAGGCGAGCTGCGGCTGGACTGCAGCGGAGGTTGACCGTCTACACAACGAACATCGCTACACCTGCGGAGAACATCTCTAGTGTAGTGAGGGCCACGACGGTACGATCATAAGACGATTTTTCGACTAACCAATCTGCATTCTGCGAGTGCCCCAATCAGCCGGGGTGTCCAGTCCAGTTCAGGAGGTAGGCGTTTTTGGGGGTCGAAAATAGAGTTCGGCTCTATTTTCATTGACCTATAACAATTGAAAATAGCGAGATGAGCTATTCGCTCGTCCACCACCGAGTCGCGCTTGCTTCTAGCTTTTGCTTTTGGCTTTCGGCTTAGGTGAGCGCTCTTGATTATTGCCGGATCGGTTCAAGCGTTCAGGAATCCCAGTAATAAGCCCTTGATAATCCGTGAGGCGGTCGCCGATGATGACCACGCCCTTGGAAGTGATTTCATATTCGCGGATGTCCTTGCTATGGTTGCCACCGCGCATCTTGATAACGACCATGATCTTGCGAAGCTGGCCGTCGATGCATACGTACCGAAGCCGGATAATGTCATCGGTGAGAAAGGAAATCGAGTAAGTACTGAATGGGAATTCTGTGAAAGACTCATTCACCTCAACTGTGTTTAGAATCGTCACGCCGGCTCCGGTCAAAGCGGTGATCATCCGGTAGAGCGATTCGCGAAAGTCCGCGCGGAAGCCGGGTGCCAGCGCCATCTCAAAGCCCGCTAGCGAATCAATCACCAGACGTTTGGCGCCAATCGTCTGAACCGCGTCGAGAATCTCGTGCATGGTTTCATCAACCGAGAGGTCCAGCGGACGGAGGTAGAGGATTTCGAGCTTCTTGTCTTTTCGCGGCGTCTTCAAATCCAGACCAAAACTGCTGGCCCTCTCCGCATACTCTTGCGGCCGTTCTTCAAAGACCACCACAACTCCAGGATCGCCCTGACGTATACCCTCAGCGATGAATTGGGTTGCCAAGACGGATTTTCCCGTCCCCGAAGCCCCTGCCACGAGGATGCTGTCTCCCTCCGGAATGCCCCCGCCGAGCATCTTGTCCAATTCCGGAATACCGATGGAAAGGCGTCGTGTGCTGGGTATTTTCCTTGTTTGTCCAGCCAGCCCAAGAGTACGCGAAAAGGCTTGCAGCCCGGCATGGGTAATACGGAAGGTGTGAAGTCCGGGCACGGACGCCTGCCCGCGTAGTTTCACGATCTGTAGCTTCCGCACAATCGAACTTCGCTCTGCAGTCTGGTAGAGCCAATATAGGCCATCGGAGACCGTGAATACGGGATTGTCTCGGATCTCACCCTCGACATATTCCCCGACCAGAAAAGTCGTGGCTTGCCAACTCGTCAGGAGCAGGGCTAACCGTTGAATGAAAGATTGCAGTTCTACTTCGGTTGTGCCACCGAGCGCCTTTCGCACCACGGTGCGGAAGGAGTCCACTACCACGACGCCAGGGCTTGCCTTTTCCACCTCTTTCGTAATCTCGTCTAAGACCGCGTCCAGATCCTTCTCCAACACAACCTGGCTCAAGTTGATAAAGCGGACGGCGGTGTTTAACTTGGCCTGGTCAAAGAACGTGTACTGTTGCTGGTAGCGCAGCATTTTGATGGCGGGTTCGCCGAGGATGGTGAAATAGAGCGCCGGCCGCTCCGGCGTCGCGTTGGCGAACAAGATCTGGTGGGCCAGCGTGGTCTTGCCGCTTCCCGGGGCTCCCGCGATGATATTAAAAGAAAATTCCGGGATGCCGCCGCCCAGGATTTCATCGAGGCCCGGCACCCCGGTCGGCAGTTTTTTTATTATGACTCTATCTTGTGCGCTCAAGCTTCCTCTCCTTCTCGGAAACGCGGCCGTTGAAGGCGGCCTCCGGCCACACATCCTGAACCAGCCGCAACGTTAAACCCTCGCCAATGAAAGTGAGGAGCAGCCCGATTAACTGGGCAATGAGAATGGCTCCTCCGTCCCTGGCCCGTTCCTTGTCAGTTTGCGACGCAAGCTCATCTAGACCCTGTAAGGAGCCATCCGCCGCGACCTGTATCGCGCTAAGACTGGGAGCTTCCGCCCTGGCCAGCGTCAGAGCACGAGAAAGCAGCGAGCGAAAACCCGCAACTCCCGCGAGTGTAATCAAGGGACGACGCAGCTTCGCACACACGCGAAAAGCCGCAGACTCCGCTGGCTCGGAGTTCTCGCCCGCAACGGCTTCGTAAGCAAGAAGGCGTTGGGCCAAATGTCGCGACTCTTGAATACTCACGATTTCCTTTTCCGTGCAAGGTGCGAACGCTGTATTCAGTTCGGCTTGGGGCTCTTAATTGCCGCCACTACCGCCAGTACGGTCGCCGTGTTTAGGACGTTTCCCGAGATAGTCATCAGCGCTTCTGTCACGGGCGGATATTGCTCCGCTAGTCTCTCGAGACGCGCACTGACGCCTTGGAGATCATCGACTTCATTGACGATCGCTTCAAAGCCGATGGGTATACCGCTCTTCGGGAGGAACTTAAAGTCTGGAAGAATTTCAGATGTCACCAGCTGCAACGTCATAGCTTCGCCAACCACTCGGACAAGCAGCCCGAGTAGCTGGGTAATGAGAATTATTCCTGCCTCCCCAGCTTCGTCGGCGTCGACTTGTGGCCGAAGCCCGTCTAGGCCCTGTAAGGAGCCATCCACCCCGACCTGCACGGCGTTAAGACTGGGAGCTTCCGCCTTGGCCAGCGTCAGAGCACGAGAAAGGAGCGAGCGAAAACCGGCAACCCCCGCGAGTATAATCAGGGGCCGGCGCAACCTCTCACAGACGCAAAAGGCAGCGAATTCCGTCGGCTCGGAGTTCTTGCCCGCGGTGTTTTCATAAGCAAGAAGTCGCAGGGCCAAATCCCGCGTCTGTGGGGGAAGCATCATTTCCGTTCCGTTACCATGCAAAATTCCCGTGACATCCGGACGTGAAAACGTTCAGCCTAATGTTACGCGTTTGGGAGTCGCTGGGATAGGGCGTGCGCCTGCTTCATCAGATTCTATGGGCGCGGCACCCGCCCTAGATCACTGTATAGCCGCCGTCCCTCAATTGGGATGACGCGGTCCGCTAGTCGTGGAGAACGACGCTGAGAAGTGAACTGTGAACCTGTAGCCCGCCTTCTGGACCCCCGGCGTAGTCAATGAATCCCAATTTCCTGAACCGGTTCATGAAGAAGCTCACCCGAGACCGAGTGGTGCCTACCATCTCAGCCAGCGTCTCTTGACTGAGTTTCGGAATCACGGATTCAGGAGTCCCTTCCTTGCCAAAACGAGCCAGCATGAGAAGGACACGGGCTAACCTTTTCTCACTGGAATTAAAAAGTTGGTCAACCAGATCCTCTTCGTACCGAATGTTCCGGGTCAACAGATATGCGACGAACAGATCGGAAAGGGTGTGTTCGCGGTGGAGCGCGTCCACGATAGCCTTTTTCTCGATTCTCAGAACAGCGCAATCCGTCATTGCGGTTGCAGAGCCCATGCGAAGAAATTGGCCCACAAGCGAACCT
>Ga0157372_10002183_pt1 | contig 21305 bp, 13 predicted proteins | sample C55metaG_FD_115307 | JGI IMG/M metagenome (GOLD analysis project Ga0157372, IMG submission 115307) | Corn rhizosphere microbial communities from Kellogg Biological Station, Michigan, USA - C5-5 metaG | ecosystem: Host-associated > Plants > Roots > Rhizosphere > Soil | place: USA: Michigan... | reverse complement strand
GTCCGGAATGCCGTGGTCGGCGATGATCGCGAAGGCATATTCCTCGAAGCTCTTGCCGAGCTTCTGCGCGAAACCCTCGGGGTCGCGGTCGGCATCCTTCAGCGAAACGGACGCAATATAGTCGGTGGTCATTGTCGCCATGCGCCTGACTCTAGGCCGAAATCATCAGCCCGGCCAAGGCCGCGCTCATCAAATTGGCGAGGCTTCCGGCAAGCAGCGCACGAATACCGAGCCTCGCGATGACCGGCCGCTGATTCGGCGCTAGGCCGCCGGTCACCGCCATCTGGATCGCGATCGAGCTGAAGTTCGAGAAGCCGCACAGTGCGAAGATAACGATCGCCCGGCTGTGGGCGCTCAGTGTCGCGAGGTCCATCTGGCCGAGATCGATGAACGCGACGAACTCGTTGAGAACGAGCTTGGTCCCGAAAAGTCCGCCGGCGGTGCCCGCCTCATTCCACGGCACGCCGATCAAATACATGACCGGGGCGAAAACGTAGCCGACCAGCTTCTGGAAGCTGAGATCGTCGATCCCGAACCAGTGCCCGACTCCGCCGAGCAGCCCGTTGGCGAGGGCGACCAGCGCGACGAAGGCGAGCACCATCGCGCCGACAGCGACGGCGAGCTTCACGCCGGTCTGCGCGCCCTGGGCCGCGGCCATGATGACGTTCGCGGGCTTTTCGCCTTCCTCGAAGGTCTCGGCGACATCGACCTTGGAATCCTCGACTGCGTCGCTGTCCGCCGGATCGTCGGGAACGATGATCTTGGCCATCAGGATTCCGCCTGGTGCGGACATGAAGGCCGCGGCGAGCAGGTAGGGAAGGTACTGCGCTCCGAGCAGGCTGGCATAGGCCGCGAGGATGGTGCCCGCGACGCCCGCCATTCCGACGCACATCACAGTGAAGAGGCGGGAAGGGGGGAGGGCAGCGAGGTAGGGCCTGACGACGAGCGGCGACTCCGACTGGCCGACGAAAATGTTCGCGGCGGCGGAAAGCGATTCGACCCGGCTGATTCCCGTCACCCAGCCGATCGCGCCGCCGACCCAGCGCACGATCCGCTGCATGATCCCGAGATAATAGAGGATCGCGACCAGGCTCGCGAAGAAGATGATGACCGGAAGCGCAGCGATCGCGAAGGTGTTGGCGAGCGGGTTCTTGTCGGCTGGACCGAACAGGAACTCCGTGCCCTTGTTGGCGTAGCCGAGCAAGTTGGCGACCGCGAAGGATAGCGCCTTGATTGTCGCCACCCCGATCGTTGTCTTGAACACGAACAGAGCGACCGCCGCCTGAAGGGCGAACGCCGCACCAACAATGCGCAATCGGATCGCGCGGCGATTGTTCGAAAGCGCGACGGCGATTCCGAGAATGACGATGATCCCGGCAACGCCGAGCAGCTTGCTGTTCATGAAAGCCCCTCCCCCGAGGCGCGAAACTCTACCAGACCATCCCCTGCGTAGCGGCTGTTACGGCTTCGTCCAGCAATTCGAGCGCTTGTTCCGGAGTCGTTGCGACGAGCAGCTGCCGTCGCCGGCGCGGCGAAATGAAGCCGCCCGACGTCGCATGATCCATGAAGTCGATGAGCCCGTCCCAGTAGCCGCCAACGTTCAAGAGGCAAAACGGCTTCTTGTGATAGCCGAGCGCGTTCCAGCTCCACGCGTCGAAGAATTCGTCGAGCGTTCCAATTCCGCCCGGGAGCGCGAGGAAGGCGTCGGCGAGCTCGGTCATCTTCGCCTTGCGCTCGTGCATGGTCTCGACGACGTGGAGTTCGGTGACGCTTGGGTGGGCGACCTCGATGTCGACCAGCGCCTGCGGGATGACGCCATAAACGAACCCGCCCATCTCGAGCACGCCGTCGGCGATCATCCCCATGAGGCCGAGCCTTCCGCCGCCGTACACCAGCTGGATCTTCTCCTTGACCATCGCCGCCGCGGTTGCCCGAGCAGCTTCGGCGAACGCTGGGTCGGTACCGGCGGAGGAACCGCAGTAAACCGCAAGCTGATCGAGATTCTTCACAGGTTTACTGATTCCTTGAGATCGGTCTCGGGCCGCGCGCCGAAATGCGAGATCACTTCGGCTGCGGCAATGGATCCTGCCTCCAGGCACGACTTCAACCCGCGCGAGCGAAGGCGCGCTGCGAGGAATCCAGCCGCGAACTGATCGCCCGCGCCGGTTGTGTCGACAACATTGGAGACCGTTGCCGCACATACCTCGACGCGGGTCGCGCCCTCGATCCCGATTGCGCCGTCAGCGCCGCGCGTGATCACAAGCGTCGAAACCTTCGGCGAAAGCGACTCGATGCATTCGTTCAACGAGCTGCGGCCGGTCAGGTGTCGCATCTCATGTTCGTTGCCGAACAAAATGTCGACGAGCCCCGATTCGATCATTCCGAGGACGCCCTTGCGGCGATCACCGATGCACAGGCTCTCCGACAAGGTGAAGGCGACTGAGCGACCCGCGGACTGAGATATTCTGGCCGCTTCGAGCATGGCTGCGCGTGGGCGCTCGGGACCCCACAAGTAACCTTCGAGGAAGGTCACGGAGGCGGAGCGAATGAGCTCCGGATCGAGCGCTGCTGGCGTCAGCTCGTGGCTCGCGCCGGGGCAGGTGTTCATGGTCCGCTGCCCGTCGGGAGTCACCAGGATCAGGCAGCGGCCGGTCGGCGGCGGAGATTTGAGCGGGGGCGTCTCGAACTGAACGCCGAGCGCCAGCATGTCGTGTGCGAAAATCTCGCCGAGCTGATCGTCCGCCACCTGTCCCACAAAGGCCGCGCTCAGTCCGAGTGCGGCGGCGCCGGCCATGCTGTTGGCTGCAGAGCCGCCGCTGATCTCGCGCGCCGGCCCCATTGCCGCGTAGAGCTCATCGGCTTCGTCAGCGGTCAGGAGCTGCATCCCGCCCCGCGGCAACCCGTGTTCCTCGAGGAACGAATCCTCGCACGTCGCGATCACGTCGACGATCGCGTCTCCAATTGCGACGATGTCCAGCGGGCGGAAGCTCATGGCGCGCGAGGGCTAGCCGCCGCACTGAACCATGGTCAACGGGAGTTGCGCACTTCGCCGGAGCGGCTACCCATCGCATCCATGGTTTCAGAAACCCGATCTGGCGCGACCGCCGTTCCCCTTTCGCTTTTCGCTTTCGCGATCTTTTACGGCGGCATGGTGTGCATCGCCGGCGTGCTCGGCAACAAGCAGGTGGCGCTCGGACCGCTCGCCGTCGAGTCGGGAATATTCGCCTTCCTGCTGCTGGTCGTGACCTCGAGCGCCGTAGCGGAGCTTCACGGTCGACCCATCGCCAACCGCCTTGTCCTTTTCGGCTTCGTTCCGCTGATCGTTTCGCTTTTGCTCAGCCTGGTCGTGCTCGCGATTCCGGCGTCGCCGCAGATGGATCCCGCGCGACTCTCGGCATTCGAAACGGTGATGGGTGGGACGCCGAGAATCTGGATCGGCGGCATTCTCGCCTACGGCGTCTCGACCTTCCTCAACGTGACGATCTTCAGCCGACTCAAGGCGCGAGAGGGCGCAGGCCTGCTTTGGCTTCGCGCCGGAGTGGCGAGCGTGCTGAGCCAGGTCGTCGACACATTGATTTTCGTCAATTTTGCATTCTACGGCGTGTTCCCGATCGGTGAGCTGCTGCTCGGTCAAATGCTCGCCAAAGTGGTGCTGTCCGCCGTGCTGGTGCCGCCATTCGTCTACGCATTCGTTGCTCTTGGACGGAGGCTCGACAGTCGGGCCTCCGGCGCCTGACAGTGACATAAGTGCAACGCCATCCAGAAACAGCAATAGAGCCCCTTCCGTTGTCGCAAGTCTGTCTTAAACGGTCCTTAGCCGCAGGGGCATCCAACATTTCGTAAGAGTCCTCGGGGGAGAGCTTTTCGTGAAGAAATCCGTTCTGCTGCGCTCATGCGCGGCCATCCTAGTGCCGTTCGCCGCCGCCACGTTCGTCGCAACTCCGGCGGTCGCCCAGGAAACGACCTCGTCCATCTCGGGCACGGTCACCGCTGCGGGCGCTCCCGTCAGCAATGCGACTGTGACGGTTGTTCACGTCCCGAGCGGAACCAAAACGACGGTCACCACGAATGCGGCGGGCGCCTACAATGCCGCGGGCGTTCGCACGGGTGGCCCGTACACGGTCACTGTCTCGGCCAAAGGCTTCGCCAACGCGAGGGTTACGGACGTTTTCACGACGATCGGCCAAACCTTTGAGCTGCCGATCGCGCTCGAGCCAGTCGGCAAGGAGATCGTCGTCACCGCCTCCCGGGTAAGGGGCGCGCGAACCATCTCTTCAGGCCCGGCGACGGTGCTGACGGCGAACGACATCAGCAAGGTCGCGTCGGTCAACCGCGATATCCGCGACCTTATGCAGCGCGATCCGTTCGCCTCGCTCGACGCTTCGCAATCGACCGGCCGCCAGGTGACGTTCGCCGGTGTCAACCCGCGCTTCAACCGGTTCACGATTGACGGTGTTCCGATCACCGACAGCTTTGGCCTGAACCCCGACGCTTTGCCGTCACGCCGCGGCCCGGTGCCCCTCGACGCCATCGCCCAGTTCGAGACCAAGGTCGCGCCGTACGACATCCGCGAAGGCTTCTTCGAGGGCGGTGTCATCAACGCCGTGCTGAAGTCCGGAACCAACCAGTTCCATGGAACGGCGTTCTACACCTACAACGACAACACGATGAACGGGCATGAGAACAAGAATCTCACGGTCCCCAATCTCAAGACAAAGAGCCAGGATTTCGGTGCGGAACTCTCCGGGCCGATCATCAGGGACAAGGTCTTTTTCATGGTTGCGGGTGAGCGCGTTCGCGCGACCCAGCCAATCACCTACAGCTTCCAGAATAACATTTCGGACGCGGCACTCGCGGAGGTCATCTCGGCGGCAAGTACCGTCTATGGTGTCGATGCGGGATCGCCGATCCAGATCTCGAGCGACCACGACGACCGCGCTGTCGCCAAGATCGATGCGAACCTCAGCGACACGCAACGTCTTTCGCTGACGGGAATCTACACCAAGGATTCGATCACGACGGTCAATCGGAACTTCAACAATTCCGTCTCCACCGCGTCTGACGACTATCTAAAGCCAAACCGTGTCTTCGGCGGAGTGGCGCAGCTCAACTCCGACTGGTCGTCGGCCTTCTCCACCGAAGCGCGCGTCCGCTACAAGGACTATAAGAGCGGACAAGACCCGTTCACTCCCAATACGGCGTTGGCCGTGGTGTGCACCGATCCGGTCAACACCGGGCCGGCGACATCCTGCTCCAACACCAGCGGGACGGTCTTTGTAGGACCGCCCGGCTCGGCCGCAGCAAACAAGCTTCGGGTCAAGACATTCGGCGCATCAGTGGTTGCCCGTCTCAACCTCGGCGACCACACCGTTCGAGTGCTCACCGAGTATGAGGACAGCGACAATTACGATCTGTTTTTGGCTGGAAGCAATTCGACGGTCAGTTCGCCCGGACCGTTCGGCGCCTATTATTTCGATTCGATCGCGGCGTTCGAGTCGCGGACGGCGCAGGCGTTCGGCTATACGAACTCGACAACTGGCAACCAGAACGACGCCGCCGCTGCGTTCACCTACAAAACCTACACTGCGGGCATTCAGGACGATTGGCGGGTCAACGACCAACTGCACGTGGGAGTCGGCATTCGCTACGATCTGCTCGGCAGCCACAGCGTGCCATTGCTGAACCAGAATTTCGTGAATCGCGAAGGCTTCGCCAACACGTCTTTCATCGATGGCAAGAACCTGCTCCAGCCGCGAATCGGATTCGACTACACGCCGACGCGCCGGCTGACCTTCCATGGCGGCGTCGGAATCTTCGGCGGGGGCACGCCCGATGTTTACGTTGCGAACTCATTCTCGGCGACCGGCGTGCAGCCGGCATCGGTCAGCGACACGCAAGTTCCCTCGGCGCTGAACAACGTCAGTCTGACGACCGTTCCGCCGGAGGCGCAGGCCGCGGTAGGGAACGCACTATTGTCTGCGAACGGAACGGTCTCGGCTCTCGATCCGAACTTCAAGATTCCCTCGCAATGGCGCGCGACCCTGTCAGGCAATTACAGGGCGAACCTCGGACCGCTCGGGGATAACTGGCAAGTCGGCGGTGATGTCCTGTTCAACAAGGTTCGCAATGCGATTCTCGTGCAGGATTTTCGTGACCGGCCGATCACCGGCCCCAGCGCTCTGACGCCGGATGGCCGGCAGCGCTACTTCGATATCGTCTGCAACAACAATACGACGACCTGTAAAAACGATCCGGGCGACTATGTTCTGACCAACACTCATCGCGGCCGCGGCTTCATTGCGGTCGCCCACGTCAACAAGACCTGGGACTTCGGTCTGAGCGCGTTCGCCAGCTTCACCTATCAGAACGTGAAGGATCAACAGGCCCTGACATCGTCAATCGCGGCTTCCAACTATAACAATGGCGCCTACCTCGATCCGAACGGCGGCGCGTACGGGCACAGCAACGACGAGGTCAAATATTCGGTCAAGTACGATCTCTCGTATGAACACGCCTGGTTTGGCGACTACAAGACCCGCATCGACCTGTTCGGCCAAACCCGTTCAGGCTATCCGTTTAGCTATACATTCTTCGATCCGAACGGCAGCGCTCGCGCGGCAGGCTCGGTCTTTGGCACGACGGGTACGGCGAGCCATTATCTATTCTATGTGCCGACCGGCCCGAATGATCCAAACGTAACCTACGCCGCCAGCGGTACCCAAACCGCGGCGCAGGCTCAGGCGTTGGTGGAAGCGCTTATCAACTCGACCGATCTCAAGAAGTACCGTGGCCAGATCGCGCCGAGGAACGCGTTCCACGATCCGTGGTTCACCAAGATCGATTTGCACGTCGAGCAGCAGATTCCGACCTTCGTCCACGCCGCGCGCATCAGCCTCTATGCCGACGTTGAGAATGTGCTGAACGTGCTGAACCACCACTGGGGCGAGACGCTGCGTTCGGCTTTCCCGGGCAACAAGTCGGTGGTGACGGTGACCTGCGCCACGGTCGGCGCCAACACCTGCGACCACTACATCTACTCGTCGGCTTTGACACCGGCGCAGCTCGCTTCGCCGGTTGCCAATTCCAATCTGGGGGCATCGCTCTACACGATCCGCGTGGGCGCGCGCTTGTCCTTCTAAGTCGAGGCGTCATCGTAAAATGGGGCGCTCGCAGCGATGCGGGCGCCCTTTTCGTTTCGGCTACGGTGAACTCATTAGGCCGAACTCGCGTTCGACTATGGATGATCCGTGTTGTTGCCCTTCGAAAGGCGATTGTCGCCGGGCTCGCGGGTGCGGCGGCGATGGAGGCATTCTCTATCGCCAGCGCCGCCGCCGGCTTTCCGACGGTGGATCTCGTCAAGGAGCTGAGCACCAGCGAATTTCACCGTCTCCCGCTGCTTGCCGAGGGGGCGGCGCTGATCGCGCATCTCTGCATCGGCGTCAGCTGGGCGGTATTCTACGCCTTTTTCTTCTGGGGCCGCTTTCGCCTGCCACCGGCAATTCAGGGCCTCATCTTTGCGATATTGCCCGCCACGCTGGCGATCCTCGTCGTTTATCCGGAGCTCGCCCTGATGCGAACTCATTCGGATCTGGTCACGCTTTCCCTAAGCAGCTTCTTTGCATCGCTTTCGGTACCGACGGTCGTCAGCCTCCTCATTGCTCACGCACTGTTCGGGCTAACCGTGGGCGCGATCTATCGGCGACCCGTCGGCTACGCCGTCGATCACCGGCCGCCGAGGCCGGCTCATCGCCAGCAAATGTCGGCTCCGAACCGCCGCGAGAACTCGACCGCCTTCATGTTCGCGACGGGCATCGAGTGCAGCTACCCGACGATCGATCACGGTCGCTGGCGTCGCGATGAAATGGATTCCACGCGGCACTACGAAGTCTGGCAGCGCGATTTTCAACTCGCCCGCGAAATCGGCATCACCCACATCCGCTACGGGCCCCCGCTTCACCTGGTCTATGAAGGGCCCGGCCGTTTCGACTGGGATTATATCGACCCCCAGATGGCCGAACTTCGCGACTTCGGTCCCGAGCCTATCATCGACCTCTGCCACTTCGGCCTCCCGTCCTGGCTAGGCGATTTCCAGAACCGCGATATCGGGCAGGCGCTCGAAGAATATGCAGGCGCATTCGCCGACCGATATCCCTGGGTTCGCTTCTATACGCCGGTGAACGAGATGTATGTCTGCGCCCGAATGAGCGCGCTCGATGGATTGTGGAACGAGCAGCTGCACGACGAGGGCGCTTACGCCAGAGCGGCGTGGAACCTCGCGAACGCGAGCGTCAGGATGAGCGACGCCATCCTCAAACGGCGCGACGATGCGGTGTTCATCAACAGCGAAAGCAGCGAGTTCTATCAACCCTGCTGCCCCGATCCGGACATCCAGAAGGTTGCGGAGGCGGCCAATGAGCGGCGCTTCCTTCCGCTCGACCTGATCTTCGCTCACCCGCTCGACAAGCCGATGCACGACCTCCTCTGCGGTCAGGGCATCGCGGAGGACGACATCGGAAAGATCGGCCGCCGCAAGGTGCCCCGCCGCTCCATTCTCGGTGTCGACTATTACGAATGGAACGAACGGCTGATCGACCGCCAGGGGCAGGCGCAGGCGTTGGGCGAACTGTTCGGCTGGTACGTGATCGCCGACCAATATTGGCAGCGTGACCGTCGGCCGATGATGCATACCGAAACGAACAAGATGGACGCTGACGGAGCTCCGCGCTGGCTGTGGCGGCAGTGGCACAACGTCCAGCTTCTCGCGAAAGCCGGCGTGCCGTTGGTCGGCTTCACCTGGTACAGCCTGACCGACCAGATCGACTGGAGCATCGCGATAAATGAGGCGATCGGTCTCGTCTATCCCGTTGGGCTGTTCGATCTCAATCGCGAGGCTCGCACGGTGGGGCTCGCTTACAAGCATCTGATCGATCTTTATCGCGACCAGCCCGGCTATGCGGATTGCAAGGCGCTAAAGGAGATCATGGAATGATGTACGGCTTCGTCGCGGCGCATGGCTATGATCCCGGACCGAGCCAGCGGCCCCTGGCCGCGGGCGCGATCTCCGGTATCCTGGCCACCATCCCGGCCCTTGGCGTGCTGATCGGTTTCGGGTCGTTGGAAGTGGAAGCCCGCATATTGGCCATGTCTCCGCTCGAGACGGCGGCAATCGGATCGCTTGTGATGGCGAGTGCCGGCGCGGTTTACGCGCGTTTTTTCGGCCGAACTGCCAACGCGGTTCACGGGGGCTGGCTCTTCGGCCTTTCATTCGGTTTCGCACTTTGGGGTGCAGGGGCGGTGCTGATCCTTCCGCTGCTCAGCGGAGGCCGGGCGCCCGCCGGAAACGCGGCGGCCGGCCTCGCCTTGTCATTGATCGTCTGGGGCCTGGCTACGGGCGTCCTGGTCCCGTTCGTGCATCGTCCGCTCCATGAGGGACTCGAGAAAGCGTCGAAGCACAAGAGCGTTGGCCCCGATGCCGCGGCGGCGCGCAAGGGGCCCGTCCACCAGCAGCGAGAAGCTTCGAGGTCATAGGTCCGTTCGCTCGGGATGGGTGGTCCCGGCGTAGCAGCTAAGCCGGGGCCACCCGAGCTCCCTGCTACGCATTGCCACATCGGGAGCCGGGAAACAATCGCGCGGAAACCCGCGACCGTTGCAATTCTTATCGTTGATCAAGCGCTCTTATAGCGCATAGACGCCGAGCTCGTCTTCGCTCCCGCTCGGATAGGGATCTTCTCCGCAAAAGGCTTCCGCTTTGGCCCGATCCGCGACGATGATCTCGCGGCCGCGAAGGTAAAGGCCGTTTCCGGCCAACACCTGGAGCGTCCGCGACAGAGTCTCCGGCTGCATGCCGATCCGCGCTGAAAGCTGGCGCTTGGTGAACGGAATTTGGGCCACGGTACCGGGAGGGCGCATGTCGTGGAGTCTTAGAAGAAAGGCCGTGAGCCGCTCGGACGGTGACCGGCACTTGAGATCGAGGATGATTCGAAGGCTCAAGCGGAACTGGCCAGCCAGCAGCCGCGAAATGGCCATTCCGAACTCCGGCGTCTGCTTGGCTTCATTACGCACGACATTGGCGTCAATCATCAACACTCGGGAGGGGGCTAGTGTCCGTGCGGAGAGCAGATAAGGCTCATCATAAAGCGCCGCCGCAGGCATGAACGAATCGCCCGGCGTCAGGAGCAGGACAGTGCAGTGCCGGCCCCTGTAGGTCGATGACAGGTCGACCATGCCGCGCAGGAGTGCATGGAAATGCCTTGGGGTCTCTCCTTCGGAGAAGATCGTGGCGCCCGCTGGAAACCGCTCGATCCGACCGCCGTCCAGGAGGCGTTCGCGGCTTGCGCGGGGAAGGCGATCGAAAAGCGGGATCTCGGCAATGTCCCGGCTCACCGAATGAAGGCCGATCGCCGGATCTAGTGCTGCCGTTGCCATTACTCTTAGCCCGATCCGACAAAATTGACCTTAGGTCAATCTTTTGCCGTCAGGCACCTGGGGAGCGAGACCAAGCCCGCCACACTTTCACACGAGTTCCCGTACCGTGTCGGATGCGAGGGTCAACGCCGTCTTCATGGCGTTTGGCGTGCCCTTGGCGAGCGCTTCGGCCATGTGAAGCGCCTGCTTCGTCTCGATCTTGGGCGGCATCGGAGGCTCGTACGGATCGACCACCGCCTCGATGAGGCACGGTCCCGGGGTCGCCAGGGCCTCACGCAATTGCGCGCCACAACGGGCCGGATCGTCGATCGTCACGCTGTCGATACCGCAGCCTTCGGCGACCCTGGCGAAGTCGATCGGCTCCAGCTCGCAACCATATTCGGGGTTGCCGAGGAAGACCATCTGTTCCCATTTGATCTGGCCGAGCGCGTTGTTCTTGATGACGATGACCTTGGCGTTGAGGTTGTATTTCCTCAGCGTCACCAAATCGCCCATCAGCATCGCTGCCGAGCCGTCGCCGATCACGGCGACGACCTGTTTGTCGGGATGCGCGATCGAGGCGCCAATCGCATAGGGCAGGCCGCAGGCCATGCTCGCCAGCGTTCCCGAACAGCTGAACTGCATCTGGCCCCGCATATCGACATGACGCGCCGTCCACGCGGTGATCGTGCCGCTGTCGGTGATCACGATCGCGTCGTCGTCGAGCAGCTTGTTGAGCTCCTCGGTGACGACCTGCGGCTTCATCGGCATTTCGCGCCGAGTCCCGCGCTCGTGCATCAGGTCGCGCCATTCGCGCATGCTTTTCTGCGCGCTCTCTAGAAATTTGCTGCTGTCGTTCTTCTTGAGCAGCGGGAGGAGCTCGGAGAGGACGAGCTTGCTGTCGCCGACGAGGCCGACATCGACCGGATAGCGCATGCCGACGCGCTTCGGATCGAGCTCGATCTGGACGGCCTTCGCCTTTCCGGGTTGGGGGTAGAATTCGACGTAGGGGAAAGTCGAACCGACGATCAGTAGCGTGTCGCAGCCTTCGAGCGCTTCCTGCGAAGGCTTCGTTCCCAAAAGACCGACGCCGCCCGTCGTGTACGGGCTCTCGTCGGGCACGGATTGCTTGCCGAGCAGCGGCTTTCCGATTGGCGCCTGGAGTCGTTCAGCCGTGGCCAGCAGTTCGTCGGTGGCGCCAATTGCGCCGCGCCCCGCGAGGATGAACGGCTTTTCTGCCGCGTTGAGAATGTCTGCCGCGCGTTGCAGCATTTCGGGATTGGGCAGCTGCCCGCCGAGCGCCATCACGTTGGACACGTGGTCGGCAACGTTGCGTTCCGACCGGTCCTTGACCGGTTGCGACTGGAAATCGACCGGGATCATCACGTGCGTCGGCTGGCGATAGGCGAGGGCGGTACGGCACGCTTGCTCGACCACGTCCTCCACGTGAGCGGGTCCCATCACGCGAACCGAATAGGCCGTCGCGTCCATGAACAATTTGTCCAGGGCCACGTCCTGCTGGGTGTAGGTTTCGATCAGGTCATGATGCTGCGCGCCGGTGATCGCCAGGACGGGCTGGTTGTCGAGCTTGGCGTCGTAAATGCCGTTCAGCAGGTGGATCCCGCCGGGCCCCGACGTCGCAAGGCACACGCCCAGCCTGCCGGTGAACTTGGCATAAGCGCAGGCTGCGAATGCCGCGGATTCCTCGTGTCGGACCTGCACGAAACGGATCTTGTCCTGCCGCTGCCGAAGCGCCTCGAAGACGCCGTTGATGCCGTCTCCGGGTATCCCGAAGATCGTGTCCACGCCCCATTTGATCAGGGTTTCGACGAGGATGTCGCCGCCGGTCATGGCCATGGTGTCGCTCCAGTCTAGCTTTGTTCGTAAACGCGCACGTCTTGAAACGGTCCGCCGCTGCTTGCGGTTGCAGGCATTGAGGGCGGTGGCGGCGGACGGAGGATGATGTCGCGTGGGACCTTCGCCGCATCGGTGACGCCGGTGAGCGCCATCGCGATGCTCAACTCGTCCCGGAGGATCTCAAGCGCTTTGCTGACGCCCGCCTGCCCATAAGCACCCAGCCCGTAGAGGTAGGCGCGGCCGATAAAGCAGGCGCGCGCTCCGAGTCCGAGGAATTTCAGCACGTCGAGACCCGATCGAACGCCGCTGTCGACATAAACCTCCGTCATGTCGCCGACCGCATCGACGATGCTGGTCAGCACCGACGCGGTCGATGGCGCGCTGTCGAGCTGGCGGCCGCCGTGGTTGGAGACGAGGATCGCATCCGCCCCGGCTTTGACCGCCATCTTTGCGTCTTCGACATCGAGGATGCCCTTCACGATCAGCTTGCCGGGCCAGAGCGAGCGAACCCATTCGAGGGTCTTTAGGTCGAACGAGGAATCGAGCTGGCTTCTCACCAGCTCCGCCATCTCCTTGACGTTCCCGCTCTTCACCTTGTCGGCGTAATTCCCAAAGCTCCAACGCTTCGAATGCAGCATGGCCAGCGCCCAGCTCGGATGGCTGACGATGCTCCAGACGTTCGCCGGCGTGAGCTTCGGCGGCATTCCGAGCCCATTGTGCGAGTCGACGTAGCGCGTGCCTTCGACATGCAGGTCCATCGTCAGGATCAGCACAGGGCAGCCCGCTTTCGCGGCGCGCTCGAGAAGCTCTTTCGAGAAGCCGCGGTCCTTTTCGAGATAGAGCTGGAACCAGAAAGGCTTGTCGACCGAGCTACGGACGTCCTCGATCGAGAGGAGCGCGTTCGTCGAAAGTGAAAACGGTATTCCGAACTCGTGCGCCGCGCGGCACGACAAGATTTCGCCGTTCGACCAGACCGCGCCACACATTCCCGTGGGACCGATAGCGACCGGCATCGCGACCTTCTCGCCGAGCATCGTCGTTTCGAGCTTGCGGTTCGACACGTCGAACATCACGCGTTCACGAAATCGGATTGCATCCAGATCGCGGCGGTTCTCGCGCAGCGTAATCTCCGAGAACGAGCCCGCTTCTAGATAATCCATGAACGGCTTCGGCACTCGCGCGCGAGCCCGGCGGCGCAGGTCTTCGATGCTTGCGATGCGTGAGGGCACTTTCCTCACAGTTCACCTCGCGCGGCCATTTCCTTGATGCGGTCGCCAATGCGAAGAGCGTTCGCCTGAATGGTGAGCGAGGGGTTCACTCCGCCGCTCGTCGGGAACAGCGAACCGTCGCAGATCCACAGGTTTGGAATGGACCAGGCGCGGCCGTCACGATTGACCACGCTATCCTCGGGATTGTCGCCCATCCGGCACGTGCCGAGCAGGTGGGAGCTGTCCTTGTCGTCCCACAAGTCGCGCGCGCCGCCGGCTTCGAGGATGTCGCGCATCGATCCGATCGAATGCTCCATCAGCTTCTTGTCGTTGTCGGAAAGGGAAAAGGTGACTCGCGGGATGGGGATCCCGAAATGGTCCTTCTCGTCGTCAAGCTCGACCCGGTTGACGGGCCGCGGCTCGGTTTCCCCGACGATTCTCAGACCGGCCATGAAATTGAAGGCGGTCATTTCCTGCCTCAACGCCATGCCCCATAAGCCTCGTCCGGCGAGCGTTTCCGCCCAGGCGTTGGGGAGCGGGCCCTGGCTCATGAACGCATAACCGCCGTGGAAGTCCTTCGCGCTGTCGTCGTAATTCCAATGCTCGGTGAGAGCGAGGCTCGGCGGCGCCTTGTAGCTGCGGATTTCCTCTTCCATCCGCCCCCAGACACCGGGGCCTGAGTGGATCATCAGATGCTTGCCGACGATGCCGTTGTCGTTGGCGAGGCCGTGCGGGAATTCTGGGCAGGCGCTGTTCAAAAGAAGCCGCGGAGTCTCGATCGAATAGCCTGCGACCACCACATGGCGCGCCTTCTGCCGTCGCCATTCGCCTTCGCGGCGGTAACGGAGGCCCGTCGCTCGGCCATTCTTTCCCATCTCGATGCGGCCGACCATCGAGAGATCGCGAATTTCGGCGCCGGCCTTCAGCGCCCGCGGAATGAAGGTGACGAGCACGCTCTGCTTGGCGTTGGTCGAGCAGCCATAGACGCAGAATCCCCGATAGACGCAGGGATGCGCCATGCCCCGGGGAGCGGACAGCGTTGCGAGCGGGACTGGCGCCCATTTGATGCCGAGCTTTTCCGCGCCTCTCGCCAGGACGAGGGCCGATGCATTCATCGGGTGCGATCGATACGGGTAGCGCTTGCGCCGCCGGCCCCACGGATAGCTGACCGGGCCCGAGATCTTCAGCGCGTCTTCGGCTTCCTCATAATATGGTTCGATCTCGTCATAGCTGATCGGCCAGTCGCGGCCGTAGCCGAGCTTGCTGCGGCATTTGAACCATTCGGGCCGAAAGCGCAGCGCGACCATCGCGTAATGGACGGTGCTTCCACCGACGCCGCGGCCGCTATTATTCGAGCCGAGCTGCACCGGGTCGTCACCCCCGCTGATCCGCTCATCGGTCCAGTAGAGGTCGCCCTGGCTCGATTCATCCGAAGCGAAATCTTCGAGCGGGCGCCAGAACGGTCCCGCGTCGAACGCGACGACGGAGAAACCTGCTTCGGCCAATTTGCACGCCAGCGTTCCGCCGCCCGCGCCAGTTCCGACGATGGCGAAGTCGACTTCCTCGTCGTCGGGGTAGCAACGCATCGAGACCCATTTGCCCTCGCGGAACACGTCCGGAGCGCGGCCGTCCTTCGCGCGGACTTCCTCGGCGCGTTCATACATCGGCCGCCTCAGCCTCCCACGGGTCGCGCTCATTGAAGCCGGTTCGGACATAGCCGCGAGGAGAAGCGGGGCCGCCGAAGCCGATCTCCGACCAGGCCCAAGGATGCGAATAATAGATTTCGAGCACGTCCTTCAGCAGCAATTCGCTGAAGAAGCATTGGACCGGCATGTCGCTCCAGAATTGGCTGGAGACCTCGCCGTTCTGGATCGTGGTCAGGTACCCATCCTGATCCTCACTCGACAGTTCTTCGAACGGCTTGCCGAAGCGATCGATGCATTCAGCGGCAATCGCCGCCAGCCCAGCTGTCCACGCCTCCCGCATCGGCGGCATTCCGGCGTAGCGATAGCCCGGCCGCCGATCCTTCTGGAGTCGATCATCGATCCACGGAACGATCGGAACCGGCTCTTCGCGATCCGGCTGTGGCATCAGTCGCGCAACGATTGCTTCGAGCAGCGACCATTGTTCGGCGGTGAGGAAGTGCCGTTTCGGCACGTCGTCCAGCCTCCGCCCGACAGCTTCCCTCGTCTGGTCATTCCAGGACGGGGAATCCCATTTGTCGAGAACGTCGTACGACGGATAGGGTGAGCGGAACTCGCTCAATGCTCGCGCTCCCGAAGTGCCGGTAGCAGACCGAGGCCCGCGGCGGCGATTCCAAGGAAGGCGGGAGGTGCCGGGAGGGGCGGTCCCTGCAGGATCATCTGGCTCCAATTGTACCAGCCACCCATGTTCCGATGGATTCCGTAAGCGTGGAAAATGGGTCCCGCGATTCCGAGCACGGCAGTTGCCTGGAGCAAGGGCTTGGCGAAGTCCGCCGCTCGCGGAGACAAGGCAGCGGCCCCGATGGCGACAGCGGCGAGGGGCGGAATGGTCACCGGCGCGTACATCGCCGGGTCCTGGAATGCGCCGCGGAAATGAAAGAGACCGGCCTCCGCAACAGTACCCAGCAGTGAGAATGCGATAAGGCCCGCTGTGAGCTGCGGAAGCCGAGTCTCGACGAAATCGGAACCATCCAACATCTCGCCCGCGATCACCCCGTAGAGTCCCGCAAGGGTCAGCGCCGCGGGCGCGCCCACCGGTGCCGCGTAGAACAGGTTGAGCGTGTCGATCTCACCCGGGCGCTTCAGCACATTGTAGCTGTGGAATCCCATGCCGATCAGCCCAGTTGCGCCGACGGCGATCAGCGCGATCTTCGGCAGCCGATCCTTGGCGCGGTCGGGCCGGAAGGCGAGGCAAGTCGCGGCTCCGAGGCCCAGCAGCGCCATCGTCGGGCCAACGAACATCGCCCGATTCTTGAACTTGCCCCGATAATGTTCGAGCGCGCTGTCGAGCGCCACGCTGGCGCAAAGGATCGCGGCGCCAGCGCTCAGGGCCTGCGCTGCGCGGTGGTTGATGTCACCCTCGGGTTTCCACGCACGCTGGAGCAGCCAACCAATCCCGCCCGCGGCCGCAAGCGTAGCCGCCGCGACCGGGATCAGCGGTCGGTGCGAAGGCTCAGGTTCGGGGGGCGCAAGCATTAGCTGGTCCTGGCGGTCGTTCTGGACCCACAACGCTCACGACGGCGTCGAGGTGCCTCCGCCTCGAGCAGTGATCGCTGGATCAAGAAGGGATACACCTTGGCGTAACGCGAGCGTCGCGGTCCGCCGTTCCCATCCTTGATGCGAGTCAACAAGCTATATTCGCGTAGTGCGCTCCCGACCCATGCCGCTGCCGATGAAGCGCGAGCGCATTATCCACTCAAATCAAGGGTCGCTTCGAAGAAGTTGCCAAGCCCTGCTTTGTTTCAGTCCATGGGCTCTGATAAATTGGCGTGGATTCACTTACAGATTACGCCCGAAAATTATCAGTTAAATGTGTATTTGGAAGAATACATTTAATTCATGTTTATCTATAATGAATTGTTACTTTTACGTTATGTATTCTTTGTCGAAAAAAAAGCACAGTATTCAGATTAAATCGGCGACGCGCTGAATTGTGGGAACTCATAGTGAATTGCGTCGTTGCGCGTTCTTGTAAGGATCCCGAACCCAGGGCCCAACAGGAACAGGGGGAATTCATGAAGCAATTGACCGTACGCGAGCGTCTGCTGGCCAGCGCGACCATTGGCGCCTGTGGCGCTCTTGCCCTCATCGCCTTTCCAACGCCCGCCGCGGCGCAGGCAACCACCTGCTCACAGAGTGGAACAGCGGTAACCTGTCCCGACGGCGCAACGCCGATCGCGAGCGGTTTCGTTGATGCGAACACGACGGTGACGAGCGGTCCCGGGTTCGTATCGAACTCCCCCACGACATCGACCGTGACGTTGGTCAGCGCCGGCAACGGCCCGATCCACACGTCGAACAACAACGAGATCGGCTTCTTCTCTACGGCTTCGAGCGATTTGACCGTCACCTTCAATGGTGACGTCATCACCAACGGCGACAATGCCCCGGCATTCGACTTCTTCACGAATGGCAACAGCATCATCGCGGTCGGAAACGCGACCACGACCGGTGACAACAGCTTCGGTCTGCTCAATCTGGCGACCGGCGATACGACAGTCGTCATCGGTGACATTTCGACGAGCGGAACGGGATCTGGAGGCATAGCTTCGCTCTCGGGTGGCAATACGACCATCGTCGGTGGATCGATAACCACGACCGGCGACGGCGCCCCAGGCGTTGAGGTCGATTCCGGCGGCACTGCCGTTGTCACGGTTGACGATGTTTCTGCGACAGGTCTGGGCAGCACGGGCGTTAGCACGACGTCGGCTGGAGATAACACGACGGTCACCGGGGCCGTGACTTCCGACAGTGATGCTGTCAGCGTCGTTTCCACCGGTGGTAGCGCAACGGCGGTCGTTGACGGCGACGTCAATGTGACGGGCACTGGATCCGGCATTACGGTCTCCGGCGCGAACAACGCGACGCTGACGGCCGATAACGTCACCACCGCCGATGGATTTGGCGTCGACGTGACGGCCAATAACGGCAACGCCAACCTGTCGACCGGCGATGTGACGGCCGCGGGTGACGGCGGCTTTGGTGTATTGGCAACGGCTACCGGCAACGTTGGTCTGGCGACCGGCGACGTGTCGACTGACGGCATTCTGGCGAACGGTGTCGAGGCTCATGGCGTCGACATCACCGCGACAGTCGGTGACGTCACCACGACGGGTGCCGATTCAGAGGGCGTTGTCCTCCAAGGAACCGGGGCTGTCAGCGGGACCGTCGGTAACATCATCAGCACGGACAACGGCCTGCTCGTCAACGGCGATTCGATCGACATCACCTCGGGCGATGTTTCGACCAGCGAAGACGGCGCAATCGGCGTCAACACCATTGCGACGAACGCGAACAGCACCACCGTCGGCGATGTGACGACGCTCGGTCTCAATGCCAATGGCGTGATCTCCACGGGCACCAGCGTCGACCTGACGACAGGCGATGTCAGCACTACCGGAGATAACAGCACCGCCGTCACGGCGACCTCCAGCGCGGGGCCGGTCACGGTCGACCTGGGCGACCTGTCGACCGCGGGCGTTGGGTCTGAAGGCGCTGTCCTTACCGCAACGGGTGGAGACATCACCGGCACGATCGGCGACATCACGACCACCGCGACGACGGGCGTGAACGCAGGCCTGACCGCGACCACCGACGGCGCGGTAGACTTGACGGCGGGCAACATTTCGACGGCGAGCGCCGGTAGCTTCGGCGCCGACGTAAGCGGCACCACGGTCGACTTCACGACCGGAAATGTCACCACCGTAGGTGACGGCAGCTTCGGGATTCAGCTCACCTCGACGACGGGTGACTCGACGCTGAACGCGGGCGCGGTGAGCACGAATGGTTTGGGAGCCTTCGGTGTCAACGTCGACAGCGCGGGCGCGGTCGATGCGACCGTCGGCGATATCACGACGCTTGGCGACAACAGCTTCGGCATCATTACGAGCGCGGCAACCGGGTTCGACAATGCGACGACGGTCGGCAACGTCTCGACGTCGGGCGCTTCCAGCCTCGGTGTCCAGGCGACCGGCGACAACGTCACGGTGAATACCGGCGATGTCACTACGCTCGGCGATACCTCCGCCGGCGTTACCGCCACGGCCAGCGTCGGAACGGCCGACGTTACGACTGGCGACGTTTCGACTTCGGGCGACAACAGCAATGGTGTCACTGTTGGCGCGGCGACCGACGCGACCGTCGATCTCGGCGACATTTCAACGCTCGGTGACTTCAGCACGGGCGCATCGCTCGGCGCTGGTGGTTCGCTTACCGGGACCATTGGAGATATTTCCACCGGAGGCGACAGCAGCTTTGGACTTTCCGCCGGTGCGACGACCGTCGATCTTACGACCGGCGACATTTCGACCCTCGGCGACAACAGCTTTGGCGCCGCGGTCGGAGGTACCAATGTCACCCTGAACCTGGGCGACGTTTCGACTGCCGGTACCAGTTCGTTCGGTGTGTCCACGGCGGGCAATACGGTCGATCTTACAACCGGCGACGTCAGTACTCTCGGTGACGGAAGCTTTGGCGTTTCCGCAGCCGCGGCGACCACGCTCGCGGTCGACCTTGGCGACGTTTCCACGGCAGGTAACGGCAGCTTCGGCGCGTCGTTTGCCGCTGGCACCTCGATCAGCGGCACGATCGGGGACATTTCGACCCAGGGCGACGGCAGCACTGCGCTGTCCGCTGCGTCAGGAGGAACGATCGATCTCAGCGCCGGCAACATAAGCACGCTTGGCGACGGAAGCTCCGGCGTAATCAGCAACGCGGCGGCCGCCAACACGACCAGCGTTGGCGATGTGACCACGGTAGGCGATGGCGCGCCAGCGTTCCAGGCGACTGGCTCTACGGTCGATGCGACGGTCGGGAACGTCTCTACCTCGGGGATCGGGTCGTTCGGCGTTAACACCTCCGCCACGACCACAAACTCGACCGTGGTGGGCGACATCACGACGCTTGGTGATGGAGCGTACGGTATTCAGGCGAGCGCCGGCACCGACCTCGGCGTGACAACCGGGGACATTAGCACGTCAGGCGACGGCGCTTTCGGCGCCAACCTGACCGCGGGCGGCGCTCTCACAGCCGACCTTGGTAATGTCACCACGACTGGCGAAGGTGCCTATGGCATCCTCGCCGGTGGCGCCTCGGTCGACATCACGACGGGAGACATTTCCGTTGGCGGTACGACCTCCGGAACGTTCGGGCTCCAGGTGAACACGACGGCCGGCGACGCGCTCGTAACTTGCGGCGACATGTCGACGACGGCGGACAATTCGAATGCCTTGACGGTCAATGCTACGGGCAACGCCGACGTCACCTGCGGCAACCTGACCACCACGGGCACCAACAGCCTGGGCGGCCTGATCACCGCGACGGGTACGATTGACGGATCGGTTGGCGATATTTCGACCTCCGGCGACAACTCGACTGGGCTCCAGCTGACCTCGCCGGACGCGATCACCTTCGCCACCGGCGACGTCACCACCCTCGGCCTTGGCGCCACAGGCGTGAACGTCACGGGCGGCGCCGGCGCAATCGACCTGACGACGGGCGACGTTTCGACTGCAGGTGACAACTCGCTCGGCGTCAACGTCACAGGTACGGGCACTATCGGGGTCTCGACCGGAGATGTCTCGACGGCGGGCCTGGACAGCAATGGCGTGAACGTCATCGGAAACACCGGCAACGTCACCGTCACCACCGGCGCGGTCAGCACGCTCGGAGATGGCAGCACTCCGGTGTTCGTCTCGACGAGCAGCGGCAATCAGACGATCGACGTCGGCGGAGCGACGGCGGCCGGCGCGGGCGTCAACGGCGTTACGGCGACCAGCGGCACCGGCAACATCGGCGTCACTGCCGAAGGCGACGTGGACGCCGCGGACGGCAACGGCATCGATGTCTCCACTGGCGGGACTTCGACGGTCGACGTCGCGTCGGGTGCCGGCGTGACCGGCTCCGGCGTGGGCATCAACTCGGTGGCGACCGGAGGCTCGACGATCACGGTCGCGGGCAGCGTCGGCAGCACCACCGCCGGGAACTTCGCGATCAATGCCGACGGAGGCGCCGCGACCGTCGCGACGACCGCGTCGGGCGTGATCAACGGTCCCATCGACCTCACCGACAACGACGACATCGTCAACAACGCCGGCACCTGGAACGCCAGCGGGACGAGCGACTTCGGCCTTGG
>Ga0157372_10002179_pt1 | contig 21330 bp, 18 predicted proteins | sample C55metaG_FD_115307 | JGI IMG/M metagenome (GOLD analysis project Ga0157372, IMG submission 115307) | Corn rhizosphere microbial communities from Kellogg Biological Station, Michigan, USA - C5-5 metaG | ecosystem: Host-associated > Plants > Roots > Rhizosphere > Soil | place: USA: Michigan... | reverse complement strand
TAACGACGCCAAAGGTTATGGTTTCATCAGCCGCCAGAACGGCGAGGACGTGTTCGTTCACTTCTCGGCCATTCAAAGCAATGGATTCCGCAGCCTGCAAGAAGGTCAGCAAGTTCAGTTCGACGTAGTGAAAGGCCCGAAAGGGTGGCAGGCCGAGAACGTAAAGCCCGTCTAACAACCACTTTTACACGATTCGCCTGAAGGCGACCTGAATAGGTCGCCTTTTTTATTTTGCAACGTTGTCGTGGGTCGCACGCCGTTGGCCGTTGGCCACGACCCTTTCACTACCGCGACCTGGATACAACGTCAACAACTATCCCAGCGTGTGGGGAGACGGAGCGAGCCACGTCTCGACCATCAAAGGCGTGTTGATCGATCCCCCGCAATTTGGGTTTTGCTGACGACCGAGAGCGAAGGCTGACGACTTACGGTGTGCGCTTTCCCAAGCCTTGCGCCAGCACTGTTCCGAGAAGCAAAATCGTCATCAGCGAAATCGTACCCAGCGAAATAGCGCAGTAAAGGCACCAGACTCCCAGCACATCTCTTTCGATGTGGGCCAGATAAAGTGAGAACGCCAGCGCGGGAACAGCAAGCCCCAGCATTGTTTTGTACATCCGCTTCAGCGCGAGAACTCCGAACAAGATATATCCGGCAATGCCGATGTCGGCGACCGGAATGCCGTGGAACATGGCGTAGGGACTGTGGTTCACGATTCCGCAATCCCAACGTTCATTGATGTCGCAGGGCGCGTCGCCGTAAGTTCTATAGTGTTCGCGCAGAGCTAGAGAAGAAGCGGCGATGCCGAGAAGGGCGAGGATAAAAAGGATGTATTTCATGTTCTCAGGTACAGCTTAACCCTTTGCATCCGCTCAGGGTAGGCGGGCGAGGGCGCCCGCCCCACATGTCCGCGGCTGCTACTTAGTGTTTGGTGGAGAAGAGTGGCCGGTTACCTCGACGTGCTCTAGCCGTGCGCCCTCATCCTGCACAAGCAGATCGGCGGTGACTACGTCGCCGGGATGCAGCTTGTCCAGTTCGCTGTCGGGCTTAACTTTGTAAGGCATCGTCATCGCGTCCATGAATCTGGGAATAGCTTCGCTATCCACATTGACCATTTGGGCCTGAGCATCGATGGAAACAACTTTGCCTTTGAGTTGGTAGTGTTTTGCGGGAGCGACTCCCGGAGCAGCCTTCTCGGTTGGCTGGGACTTCTGATTGCATGCGGAAGTAAGTAATAATGCCGACAAGCAAATAAAAAAAGAGACAACGTTTGAAAGGTTCGCTTTCGTTCTCACTTCTCTCTCCAAACTAGATTCTGCACCTACGGTCGGACAAGAGTGTCCGACCCACACGAGCCTGCTGCTGTCAATAGTGGAACTTATATCGCAGCTCAACATAAATTTCCCTTGGTTCGTTCCAGTGAAATCCCCCGAAGGTTACGCTGTTGTCCTGCTCCACGCGGCGATTGGCGACATTCATCGCATTTGCTGATGCCGAGAATCGTTCGCCGAAGTCTTTTGCCAATGACAGATCAAAGGTTGTGTGCGGCGGCAGGTAAGCGCCGGGATAAGGCTGCCCGGGGAATGCATTGGTGAATCCGGAACCGTAATAAACATTGGTGGATGCGATCGTGCGCCAGGGCAGCGCAAGGGTGCCGCCGACGTTTAACGTGTTCCGCTGGTCGTGATCGAGAGGGCCAAATTCCAACACTGAAAAATCAGTCAAGCCTCCGGTAATTCGTCCACCAGCGTTCGCGACTTGATTGGAATATGCAAGATGAATCTGTGCGCGATGCGCAATGCGGGGCGAACGAAGGGTGGCCTCCCATCCAGTAATAGTCGCGCGCTCAATGGTGATGGGAAAGAAGAGATTCGACTCACCAATGTTGTTGTGATCGAAGAAGTTTGATGCATTGGTGCGAAAGGTGTCGGCATCGAGGACCCATCCATGATAAGGAATGGTCAAGCCGAACTGGTGCTCTTCGTCGCGCTCGCCGTTCAGCGGAATGAATCCCAGCGAGTTCGCGTTAGCTAATTGGAGCAACGGGCCGGACGCGGTGATCAGCGGAGGCGCCTGATAGTAATGCCCGTAGAAGGCGCGGAGGGTCCACTTCAGACGCGGCACGGTCAGCGCGGCCCCGAAACGGGGGCTGATTGCGCTTTCCGTTTGTCCGCCGGAAAAGTGCGTGGGCCGCATACCTGCGGTCAGCGTTAGCCAGGGCGTGACCTGAAACTTGTCATCGACGAACGCTGCAACCAAACTTCCGGATGGATGCTCGAGGCTACTGAACGGCGGGTTGCCACTGCCATCATGAAAGACAACGCCGAAGGTCTCGTCATCTTTTTGATAGAAGCTATACAGTCCCGCTTGAAAATTGTTCTTGGCAACGTTGGAGCTGAAACTGACTTGTCCGCCTTCATAAGTTGATGCGCGATGCTGCATGGTCACCGTCGGAAAATCGTCGGGTGAGCTGTCGTAATTCGCGCGATTGTAATGATAGAAGGGCGAAATGGTCAGCAGCGATCGTGAATTGAAAGTGTGTACCCAGGAAAAATTCGCCAGCGCATCAGCTTCACGGTCGGCGTCTCGAAATCCGATGCTCGGATACTGCGCCTGAAAACCATTCGCAGCGATAGGCGCGTTCTCGATGTCATTTGGATTCGGATCATAAGGAATCTGGTAATAATCTTTGCGGAGTGAAGTCACTAAGCGCAACTGGTCCGACGGATCTGCATTGAAGATGAGCGACCCGAAGGCCCCGTATCCGTTTTCAGCGTCATGCACTACCTGCGACACCGGAGTTTCAATTCCAAGATTGCTGCGATTCGCGTTTACGCTGGCATAGTAGGCAAAACGCTCGGTGTGGCTGCCCATGTTGAATTCATCGTTAGTCTGGTAAAAGTTTCCGAGGCTGGTAACCAGTTCCGCTTGATTGTTACGCTCGAATCCGGTGCGGGGCACGACATTGAATACGCCGTAGGTTCGGTCTCCGAGATCGGCGCCGTAACTTCCGCGGTCGACTTCCATGTAGTCAATGTCTTTCGGATCCAGCTGCGGACCAATGTTCGAAGCAATGTTGGCATTCGGGACCGGCACGCCGTCGATGAGCCAGCTGGTCTGGTGTCCGCCGCGAATGTGTAACTGGTCATGAGTGATGTAAGCGCCGGGCACGTAGTCGGTGATCATGGCGAGGCTGTTGGTGCGATCAGCGCCTGGTGTGCGCTCGATTTGTGCGCGATCGACGAGAGTGGTGGGGGTGGCGGAATCGGTGGGCGCAGCCTCGGGCGCACCGGAAACATTGATGGTCTCGCCTTTCGAGGCCACTTTCAAGGCCAGATGTAAGACCGGCTCGGTGCCTGAGCGTACCGTCACCGCCTGCGAAATTTGATCGAAGCCTGGCGCGACAACCACTGCTGTGTATTCGCCGATGGGGACGGCGGTGAATTCAAATTCGCCGTTGCCGTCGCTGTTGGTCGTCTTCGCCCAGTCGGAGGAATTCGCGCGCAGCATGACCATCGCTCCCTGTAAAGGGCGATGTTGCGGGTCATGAATAATGCCGCGCACCGATCCAAAAACAGTAGCCGCGGCAATGACGGCCGCCGACAAAATAAAAAATAGAAATGCGATCTTCCGCATCAGGAACTCTCCTCGTGGCGCACGGGCTAGGGCGCCCGCGCCTCCTAAATCGATTTGGAATTTAGAGAAGGATATGAGGAGGGGCACGCGCCGACGAATTGCAAACTAGAAGAGGGGAATGCGAATGATAATTCGGATGAGTTACGAAGCCCGCCAGACCGGGCGAGCTAATGCGGAAATTCGCCGCTTGAATGCCCGCATAGCTAGCCACAAGAAGCGGCGTAGAGTACGGACAAGTATTTGCGGCAGAATGAACTCCGGCTTCGTGTGAATCTCCCTGACAGTGATGCGCGCCGGTGCGCAGGCAGCAGGCGTGTAAAGAAGACTCCTGCGCAGCCAGCGCGAATGGCGCGATCAGCGTGGCATAAATTGCCGCCAGCGCGAAATGGGCAGCGAATCGTCGCATCGAGAGTCGATCAAATGTTAGCAGGTTTGCTCGGGAAGTTTGCACATCGCAGACATGGGTTTGCAAGCTTGGCGGGCGTGGACGTCCGTCGCTACATCATTCGCGTAGACGCGGGCATCCAGGCCCGTGTGCTCTTTCGGAATTCCTAACGCATCAAAACGTAGCGACCGCCGTTAGTGAACAACACCACCAGACACATAACAACGAACATCAAATCGTAGTGCCAGCCTGAGGCTTTCTCTCCCCAGAAGCCGGTGTGCCAGAGGAATATCTTTTTCTGAATGGCTCCCAGCATGATCAGGATCAGCCCGATTGCCGCCAGTTGCTGGAGCACGCCAAATACGATTCCCAGGCTGCCGGCGATCTCTGCCATTCCAAGAAACATGGTGAAGCCCTTGCCCATGCCGATGCTCTGCCCACGCTTTGCAGGATCCTTCACGTGACTCCAGCCCGAGGTCAGAAAAACAATCCCGATCATCAGGCGAAGCAGCAGCAGGCCGAGATCAGTGAAACGGGTGAGTTGAGGGAACATGGCACCTTCGTGCTCTGAAATTTTTATTGGCTACATTAAGGACAGGGAGTGGTTCGGGGGCGATCGAGTTCAGTTCCATCAGATGTAGCAAAGATCACGTTATAACAACCGACACGAAGATACCTAGAACCGTTGAACTTGTACGCCTTGATCGTGCTCTCTGCCGCGGAGCCATGCATACTCAGCTCTATGTTGCGGAACCCGTTGGTTCGATCCCGCTTAATCGCATAAGTCTGACCAATGCCATCTAACACTACACGATAGCGACCTTGGGCAGCACGCAGCACCAAAATGGAGCAATTCCCAGTTGGACTACAGCTGGATCGGTCAGTTAGAACAAGGTCGTTCCCCTCTGCAAGGCCAAGGTGGACTGTATCAACGAGCGTACTTCCGGTCGAGGCTTGTAAATCATCAACCGGTTTCCGACCGAGCCGACGATCCCATCGCTTGAGCGCTGCGACAATGGCTGTTCGCTGTGGTGCAGGGAGGGCCGATATCTCGACGGACTTCACTCGTTCGTTCTGGGCAACAGCGAATAAAGCGCAGAGAGACAGGACAATTAATCCCATGCTTTTCATTTAAGTTGAAAGTGCCAGTTGGACACAGCATATGCTTGAAGCATCTTGTCGGACAAGTATGGCTCGCCGCCACATAAAAGATTGTCGAGCTTAGCTCGACTGGACGGGCGAGGGCGCCCGTCTCCACATGGCCACTGCGGCTCGAAGCGGCTCATCCTGAGTTGAGCCTGTAATTTGGCCTGTGGTAGATTCTTGGCTTCGCTCGAAGGAGCCCAACCGTGAAAGTCTATACAGGCGAAAACGTAAGGAATGTCGTTCTAGTCGGTCACGGGCACGCCGGAAAAACTTCTTTAGTTTCGGCGATGCTCTACACGGCCGGCGCAACTCAAAGGCAAGGGCGTGTGGATGATGGCAGCGCCACCACTGATTACGACGACGAAGAAATTTCCCGCAAGATGTCGATTGCCACCAGCCTGGCCTACGCCGAGTGGGGCCAAACCAAAATCAATCTGCTCGATACGCCTGGCTTCAACATGTTCGTGCATGAGGCCAAGATGGTGCTGCCCGTGGTTGACGCGGCGATCGTTGTAGTCGATGGCGTGGCCGGCGTGGAAGTGGTGACCGAGCGGGTTTGGAATTATTGCGAAGAATATAAGACGCCACGGGTGATCGTTGCCAGCCGCATGGACCGCGAGCGCGCCGATGCCGAGCGGGTCCTGGATTCGTTGACTCGGGCATTTGGGCGGGCGGTGGTGCCGCTCGAACTTCCGATTGGAAAAGAAAAGAATTTGTCGGGCGTGGTGGACCTGGTCAACATGAAGGCCTACACCTACGACCTGGGCGGGAACGGCAAAGGAAAAGAAGGCGAGATCCCCGCCAACATGAAAGACGCTGCGCAGGAAGCGCACGAAAAGCTGGTGGAACTGGTTGCCGAAGGCGACGACGCGCTGATGGAAGAGTTCTTCGACAAAGGAACGATTCCAGTGGAGCACCTGATTCCCGCCCTGCACAATGCCATTCGCGAAGACAAGATTTTCCCGGTGCTGTTTGCATCGGGTCTGGGGAACGTAAGCACTGACCGGCTGATGGACTTCATCGTCGACTTTACTCCGGCGGCGACCGAGCATGATTCGATCCGCGGCGAAGTGACTTCCGGCAACGGCGAGCCGCCTGCGCGAAAAGAATCGGACACCGAGCCGACATCCTTATATGTATTTAAAACCGTCTCTGATCCATTTGCCGGACGTATTTCTTATTTCAAGGTGTTCTCCGGTGTCTTGAAGAACGATGCGTCGCTGGCAAATTTTTCGCGCAGCTCGCAGGAGAAGTTCGCGCACATTTCGGTGATGCAAGGAAAAACCGCGGTCCCGGTGAATGAACTGCACGCCGGCGATATTGGCGCGGTTGCGAAATTGAAAGACACACTTACGGGCGACACGCTGGGCGACAAGTCTGCCCCTATTCAATATCCGCACGTTAAGCTGCCGGAGCCGGCGATCACATTCGCTATCGAGCCGAAGAGCCGCTCGGATGAAGACAAGTTGGGGCCGGGCATTCACAAAATGCTGGAAGAAGACGCCATGCTGCGCTTTTTCCGTGACGCGCAGACGCGGGAGTTTTTAATCGCGGGCACCGGGCAGCAGCATATTGAAGTCGTGGTGGCGAAACTCAAGAAGCGCTATCACACTGAGGTCGTTTTGAAAGCGCCAAAGGTCCCCTATCGCGAAACCATTCGCGGGCGTGCAGACGTGCAGGGACGCCACAAAAAACAGACCGGCGGCCACGGCCAATACGGCGACTGCAAAATCAAAATGGAGCCGCTGCCGCGCGGGTCAGAGTTCGAATTCGTAAACGACATTTTCGGCGGCGCGATTCCCAAGAACTACATCCCGGCAATCGAAAAGGGCATTAAAGACGCGGCCTCGCGCGGACACCTGGCCGGCTTTCCCATGGTCGATTTCAAAGTCGTGCTCTACGACGGTTCGTATCACGACGTGGATTCGAACGACATGTCTTTTCAGATGGCGGGCCGCATCGCCTTCCGCAAAGCCATGGAGCAGGCCAAGCCGACCATCCTTGAACCGGTCATGCACGTCGAGATCACCGTCCCCGACGAATTTGCCGGATCGATCATGGGCGACTTGAACGCGCGGCGCGGACGCATTCAGGGCATGGACAACAAAGGCGGCAATACCATCGTCAAGGCCGAAGTGCCCATGTCAGAGATGCTGACCTACGGCGTTGACCTAACCGCCATGACCCAGGGCCGCGGCAGCTTCAACATGGAAATGCATCACTACGATGTGGTCCCCGGGCAGCTGCAGGAAAAGATTATCGAGAAGGCGAGGGCGGAGAGGGGCGAGGTGAAGGAAGAGGAGGAATGAGGCGGACTCTCAATCGCGCCACAGCTCCGGGTCGATCATATCCTGGTCCGCTATGGCCTTGTCGAACTCGGGATCCTCTTGCCACGTTCGAACCACCGGAAAAATCGTGGCCATTTTTTCACCGCGATCAACTAGATGGACAGTCTCCCCTGCGAGCAGCTTTTCCGTCAAAATTCTTAGTCGCCGGCCACGTCGAAGCGCGCGGAGATTCATGTTGGACTCACGCATTGTATTCAGATCGACAGAACAGGTAATTAGGGTTAACTTCCGCAGAATTCCAAGTCGGTTTTCACGAAGTCGTCACCTTTTGCCAGTACCGGCTCACCAGACCATTTCGCCAAAGCATATGTGAAGCAGTCTCCAAAATTCAGCCCGGCAGGATGGCGGCCTTTACCGAAGTTCCGCCACGCAGATCGGGCGATTTCGATCTGATCGGCGTCGACCGGAACAACTTCCAGATTTGTTCTACCCACAAAAAGATCGAATTCGCGACCCGCGGACTCGCCGCGTTTCGATTCCAAAACGATTCCGCTCTCGAGTACGCTCGCGGCAGAGACTAAGCGCTTGCCTGATTGAAGAATCAAGTCGAGGAATTCTTTGCGCTCGGGTTCCGCGAGAAAAATCGCGAGCACCGCTGACGTGTCGATGACCATCAGCGCGGCAATCCGTGTTCGTCGTAACCGAGAATTTCATCCGGAGAACGATTGTCTTGAGTCGGCATGGCGTCAACCCGCTGAAGGATGTCCTCGACCTGGCGGGATAAAACGCGAGCCCGACGTCGCGCCTTCAGCCTCTGCCATCTTTCCTCGAGAGACTTCTGAATCGCTTCAGTGATAGATTCGCCGGTCTCGTCTGCGACTTGGCGCGCGAGCCGCTCGGTAGCGTGGTTTTTTATGCTCAGTGGCACCTATTAATTGTAGCAAACAATACAGCTGTATAGAAATATAGATTTAATCGTTAAAGCTATAGATATAAAGGAATTTATTGATTAGTTATTTGATGAAACTTTAGGGTGTACACTCGTGTGCATAACCGCCGTTTATTTTTCGGGGCGGGCAAGTCACCTGTCGAGGTATGCGATATGCGATCGTTCTTTGCGTACTATAAACGGTTCAGGACAGTTATGTGGGAGGACTTCACTTCCTCGGTGGGGGAGCAAGTGTTAGGCGCTCTCCTAGTCATCGCAATCCTTGCTTTTCAGATTCGCTATGGCGTCATTAAACCTGAAGATGTGCGAGCAAATGAATGGGCAGTCGCATGGCCCTACATTTTGCTGATAGTCGGCTTTTTGGTTTTCCATTTAGCAAGAGCGCCCAAAAAACTTGACGACGAACGCGAGGCAAAAGCGGTAGGGCTGAAGCGAAACATTGAGCAACTCACAGAACAATTAGAAAAGGCTAAATGCCCAACAGATCGCCCAATGTTAGCTTTCAATTGTTGGGGTCAGAGGCACGCTAACTTCCTTCCGGAAACGGCGGTAGCGGCGATGCGCGACACGCCTCACGATATATCGCCGCTGCTACTGGAGCACGGATTTTACCTGACGAATGATGGTGGCGGCACCGCGTTAGAGATCACACTCGAAACCTTCCAAGTCGGCGCGCAATTGGTTGCGCTCAGCGAGACATTAGCCAGAATAGAGAAAAATAATAGGGGGTTTGTGCCCGTTTGGATTAAGGACGCCAGTCCTAGAGTGAAATGGGGTCTTGATATGGCATTAGAGGCTGCTTGGAAGCTCCAAGTGAATGAATCCGGAGATGTCTGGCAAGATAAACCAATTGAAATCCCAGTCTCCGTCGTTTACCGAGACTATAACAATCTGTGGTACAGGAGCTGCAGCACTTTGTGTTACACGGCTGACCTGTTTTACCCGAATCACATCACCTTTACAGCCCCAACACAGGAACCGCTTGGACTCGCGCGACCCGAGTCAGTACGCTACATTCGAGATTCTCAAAAGGAAGAGCCTCTGCATAGGGTCGCGCGATAGGTAGGCTTCTTTCGACGTCAGAATCGCAATGCCATTTCATTGAGACGGGCGTATTCCCGGGTGGCATTCCTGAAGCCCCTACTGTATCAACCCGCCATTCGGCTCTTCTTCCGGCGGAATCACCACTGCCGCCGCCACGCGGTCTCCCGCTTCCATGTGCAACAGGCGGACGCCTTGCGCGCTGCGTCCGGATTCGCGGATGGTGCTTGAATCCATGCGGATGATTTTGCCGTACTGGCTGATGAGCATGACTTCGGATTTCTCCGAGACCTGCGCGATGCCGGTGACTTTGCCGTTGCGCTCGGTGGTCTTGACGTTGATTACGCCGGAGCCGCCGCGTCCCTGCAGACGGTATTCGTCGGCGGGGGTTCGTTTGCCATATCCGTTTTCGGTGATCGACAAGATCAGCGATCCTTTGATCGGAATGGTCGCGTCGGTTGCGGTTGCCTCCGGCACTCCGGCCGCGGCTTTGGCTTTTTCGAGTTCGGCCTCGGCTTTCTTTAGATCTTTCGGAGTCGTTGCCATGCCGACGATGTAATCTTTTGCGTCGAGCTTCATGCCGCGAACTCCGTAAGCCGGACGGCCCATGTCACGCACGTCGGCTTCGTCGAAGCGGATCGCCTGACCATCGTGCGAGGCGAGGAAGATGATCTGGTTGCCGTCGGTGAGGGTGGTGCCGACGAGCTCATCGCCCTGGTCGATTCCGATCGCGATGATGCCGCGCGACATCACATTGCAGAAATCCTTGAGCGGCGTCTTCTTCACCGTGCCATTGCGGGTGGCGAAGAAAATATAGCGGCCCTCTTCCTCCAGATTGCGGACCGCGAGCATGTTACGCACGGTTTCGCCCGGCTGCAGCGAAACCAGATTGCCCACGTGCTTGCCCTTGCCGGCGGCGGCGATATCGGGAATTTCGTAGACCTTCAGCCAGTACACGCGTCCGGTGTTGGTGAAGATGAGAATGTACGCGTGGGTCGAAGCAATGAACAGATGCTCAACGAAATCCTCGTCGCGCGTCTTCATGCCGGTGCGTCCGGTGCCGCCGCGGCGCTGCTGGCGGTAGGTGGAGATCGGCGTGCGCTTCAAGTAACCGCTGTGACTGACCGTCACTGCGACTTGCTCGTCGGCGATCAGGTCTTCGAGGTGAATTTCGGCAGCTTCATCTTCGATGACGGTACGGCGCTCGTCGCCGTAAAGCTTCTTGATCTCTTCGAGCTCAGTGATGATGACTTTGCGCAGCTTTTTCTCCGAGCCAAGAATCGATTCGAATTCAGCAATGTTCTCGCGCGTGACGCCGAGTTCTTTGTTGATTTCGTCGATCGAAAGCCGGGTCAAGCGGTGCAGTTGCAGTTCGAGAATGGCGTCAGCTTGAATGGCGGTAAACGGCTTTTCCGCTGGCAGCTTCGGAGCGCGACCGGTGGTATTGATCTCAATCTTTTTGCCACCGAAGTACATCACCAAATTTTCCCGAGCGTCGGATCGATTGGCGCTGCCGCGAATGATCGCGATCACGTTGTCGAGATGATCGAGCGCAGTTAAATATCCTTCTAAAATGTGCTCTCGGTCTTTGGCCTTCTGCAGCAGGAATGCGGTGCGGCGGCGAACCACATCGACGCGATGATCGATGAAATGCTGAATCGCCTGGATCAGCCCCATTTCCTTAGGCTGGTTGTGCACCACGGCGAGCAGGATCATGCTGAAGCTTTCCTGCATCTGGGTGTGCTTGAAAAGTTTGTTGAGTACGATCTGCGGCTCGGCACCCCGCTTCAGTTCAACCACGATGCGCATGCCATCGCGATCGCTCTCGTCGCGAATATCAGAAATATCGTCAACCGTCTTGTCGTTAACTAACTGCGCCATGCGCTCGATCAGCCGCTTTTTGCTGACCTGATACGGAATTTCGGTCACGATGATGGCTTCGCGATCTTTGCCGAAAGTCTCGATCGCCGCCTTGGCGCGCATCATGAAGCGTCCGCGGCCGGTCTTGTAAGCTTCCAGAATTCCGCTCTTGCCATGAATGATTCCGGCGGTCGGGAAGTCTGGGCCCTTCACGAACTTCAGGATTTCGGGAAGCGAAGTTGCGGGATTGTTCACCAGCGTAATGGTAGCGTCTACGATCTCAGTAAGATTGTGCGGAGGAATGTTAGTCGCCATGCCCACGGCGATTCCATTCGATCCATTGATCAGCAGGTTCGGAACTCGCGTCGGAAGAACCACCGGCTCCATATTGGAGTCGTCGTAAGTCGGGCCAAAATCTACAGTGTCTTTATCGATGTCGGCATTCAGGTCCTCCGCCATGCGCGTAAGCCGGCACTCGGTGTACCGCATTGCGGCCGGCGGATCATCGTCCACTGAGCCGAAGTTGCCCTGGCCATCGACCAGCGGGTAACGCAAAGAAAATGTCTGCGCCATGCGGACCAGCGCGTCGTACAGCGCGGTGTCGCCATGCGGGTGATACTTACCCATGGTCTCGCCGACGACCCTTGCGCACTTCACATAACGCCGGTTGTGCAACAGACCGGTGTCATACATGTGATACAAAATGCGGCGATGCACGGGCTTGAGTCCGTCGCGCACGTCGGGGAGCGCGCGGCCGATGATGACCGACATCGAGTAGTCGAGGTACGACCGCTTCATCTCCTCTTCAATGTTGACCGGCTGAATGTTCGCGGCGCCCGGGCCGCTATCGCCGGGAGGAGGAGTTAAGGGAAGTTGCGGATTCTGATCGTCTGCCATAAAAAGAAGCTCTTAGCTGTTAGCCTTTCGCACTTGGCTGAACGGTGCGATCTGCATAGATAACGTGCATCCGGATCGTCCGTAAATAGCTGCAAACTAAAGGGTTATATATCGACTGGAAGTATTGTCATTATACCATGTTTTCATTGGTTTGATTGGTGCCTGAACCTTGGCATGAACCTCCAAAGAACACCCGTGAGGATCGAGAGTCAGCAATTGGATTGTTGCGATATTCGAATTTCGACGGGCGCAAATGCAAGAAATCACACCATCGCGTTGAGTAATATTTTCGGGAGAACGGGTTGGGATTTTGATCATCAAATCCAATTCCTGTAACAATTTCTGAAATCAGAATGCGGACAGAACGCAACGGCATAATTCCTGCATCACTTGTGGCGATCATTGTCACGGTCACCGGTGGAGTGCTTTTTGCTGAGGCTGGCTCGTTGCGGCTCGACACCGGAGAGCACATTTATAAGACCGCCTGCGTCGCTTGCCACGGATCCGATGGTAAGGGCATGCCGGAATCGATCGCCGCCTTTAAGCAGCCTGATTCTTTTCCCGACTTCACCCGCTGCGATCAAACTACGGCAGAACTCGACAACGACTATCGCGCGGTCATCGTTCGTGGCGGGCCGTATCGCGGCTTCTCGCAGATCATGCCGTCATTCAAGCAGGCTCTGACGCCTGAGCAAATCAACAAGGTAATCGGATATCTGCGGCATTTTTGCGATCCTGACGGCTGGCCTCGCGGTGAACTCAATTTGCCTCGGGCCTTGGTCACCGAGAAAGCGTACCCGGAAGATGAGGAAGTTGTCTCGACTGCAGTCAATGGCACCGGTGTGCCCGGAAGCGAGACTCACATCATTCACGAGCAGCGATTTGGGAAAAAGAACCAGATTGAAGTGGATGTTCCGATCAACTTTCAGGACGAGAACCATACCTGGTATGGCGGAGTTGGCGATGTGACCCTGGGCGTGAAGCGAGTGATGTTTTCCAATCTGCGTTGGGGATCGATTATGGCGTTGCAAGGCAGCGTGCTGGTGCCTAGCGGAAACCGGGCTCGTGGCTTTGGCAGCGGAACGACGACGTTTGAAACTTTCGCCGCCTACGATCAGCTATTTCACAATACCTCGATTCAAACTCAATTCGGCGCCGACCTGCCGCGCCACACCGATATCGCACCACAATCGATCTTCTTTAATACCGCGATCGGGCAGACGATCATGGCTGATCATGGACTCGGTCGCGCATGGACTCCCATGTTCGAGTTCCTCGCGCAGCGCGACTTAGTCGACGGCGCAAAAACTGACTGGGACATTCTGCCGCAGATGCAGGTGACTATAAGCCACCGGCAGCACATTCGTGGTGATCTGGGTGTGCGCGTGCCGGTTTCAAACACCGCCGGCCGCGCAGTACAGTTGCAACTTTATCTGCTTTGGGACTGGCAGGACGGAAAGATCAACGAAGGCTGGTGATGCGGAGATCGTTTCACAATCTGAGGTTTTTGTGGGCGTTTGCGGCCATCGCAGCCATGCCCACGGTGTCGCGCGCCGCCGATAAGCCGAAAACGCCGCAGGCCGAATTCCATACTTCCGACCGGTGCCTGGCGTGTCACAACGGACTCACCACGCCTGATGGGAAAGATGTGTCGATCGGCTTCGACTGGCGTTCGAGCATCATGGGAAACTCTGCGCGCGATCCCTACTGGCAAGCCAGCGTGCGGCGCGAAGACATCGATCATCCTGAATCGAAGGCTGAAATTGAAGATGGCTGCGCCGATTGCCACATGCCCATGGCGCGATACGAAGCGAAGGAGAAAGGTCAGCTGGGACAGGTCTTCGCGCATCTTCCATTTGACCGCGATCCCAAGAAAAACGCCAGCGCTGAAGATGGCGTGACCTGCTCAATCTGCCATCAGATTACGCAACAGAATTTCGGCACTCGGGAAAGTTTCAATGGTGGCTTTCAGATCGAAACCCCGCAATTGAAGGACGATCATCCGGAGTTCGGCCCATTCGCGATTCAGAACGCGCAGGCCAGTATCATGCAAACATCGACCGGCGGATTCCGCCCTACACTGGCCCAACATATTGACGACGCTGCCCTGTGCGCGACCTGCCACACGCTATATACGAAATCAGTGGCTCCGGGAGGAAAAGTTCTGGGAACTTTTCCAGAACAGGTACCCTACCAGGAGTGGTTGCACAGCGATTATCCCAACCGAAACACCTGCCAATCGTGTCACATGCCGGAAGTTCAAGGTGAAGCGCCAATCGCCGCCGTCATGGGCGAACTCCGGACCGGAGTTCGTCAACACACGTTTCTGGGCGGAAACTTTTTTGTCTTGCGATTACTGAACGAATATCGCAATGACTTGAGCGTCTCTGCTATGCCGGCTGAATTAACTGCTCAAGCCGAACGCACGATTGAGTTCCTGCAAACCCGCGCCGCGCGGGTGACGATTCGTAAAGTGAACCTGACTTCGGGAAAACTTGACGCAGATATTTTTGTCGAAAACCTGACCGGCCACAAACTGCCGACGGCATTCCCCTCTCGACGCACATGGCTGCATGTAGTGGTGCGCGATCACAATGGGCGGACGGTGTTCGAATCGGGCGCATTGAATACTGACGGATCGATCAAAGGAAATGTGAACGATATAGATGCCTCGCGCTTCATGCCGCACTTTCCTGAAATCACCAGCAGCGATCAAGTGGAAATTTATGAGCCGATTTTGAAGGATCAGGACGGCAAAGTGACAACCGGCCTGGCCGCGGCGGTTGGATATCTAAAAGACAATCGCCTTCTGCCCGCCGGATTCAACAAGCAGAATGCGGACAAAGACATCGCGGTTGTGGGCGATGCCGCTGAGGATCCCAACTTTACCGACGCCGGAGACTCTGTTCGCTACTCGGTCGCTCTAGGCGATGCGCAGAGACCATTCCAAATCGAAGCCGAGCTGTACTACCAGCCTATTGGTTTTCGCTGGGCCCACAATCTCGCTTCTTACGATGCTCCGGAGACCAAACGCATTGTGGGATATTATGATTCCATGCCATCGGCCACGGCAGTGGTTTTGGCCCACGCGCAAGCAAGTTTTTGAAGAAGTAGTCAGGGGCGAAGCATGATTTCGTCGGGGCCGGATGGCAACTCGAAATCAACTCCGCGCTTCTGATTTTGTTGGAGGGTTGCCGGAATATCAAGATCGGCAACCGGAATGGTTCGCGTCCAAGCGCCGGTCGTCCAATAGTTCGATTTGGTGTGAATCAATCCGCCGATAATCGAATAGCTGCTTAATTCTTCGGTGTGGCCGTCGCGATAAACCAGGATCGCAGGCGGAAGCCGTTTGTCTTGAGTCTGCGTTTCTGCGGCCAAGGCGCGGTCGGATGATTCCCCGAAATTCGTGACCTTGACCCAGCGGCTGCCGTGCAGTTCGAGCAACACTGGGTCGGGCAGCGGTTCGGGCTTAACTTGTACTTGAATCGGCGGCGGCGCCTCGGGCACTTGATATTCGAAATCAGAAGGCCCGTAATAGTCCGAGTAAAAATAAGGCGCGCCATAGTACCCGTATGCGGGATTGAAAGCGTGATTCGCATGTGCGATTACGGCGCGAAATCGCGCCGAAGCGCGCCTGGGACGCAAAACCACGAGTCTGTGACATGGCGCTCGAAGCCAGGAGCGCAACCGCTAGCGTGAGCCTAGAAAGTCTAATCACAGGGGCTGAAGCCCTTGGCAACCGTAATTACTGACGCGGCGCTAAAGCGCCACTTTCTTCCACTGCGATACTAATTCAACTGCACTTGCGCGGGAAGTTGAAATTCTACGCCGCGATCATCATTTTGCTTTACCGTCGCCGACAGGTCGAGATCTGCAAGTTGGACTTTCTTCGACCGTCCGTCGCTCAGATCGTAGAGGGTCGATCCGACGATGGCATAGTTCGAAATTTCCTGTTCGTGTCCGTCTTTGAAAACCAGTACCGTGCTTGGCTGGGATACCACCGGCTCGGGACTGCGCTCAGAGCCCTGCTCTCTCGGCCGACTCACTTCGGCGCGATAATCCTGCTCCAAAACTTGGCGGCCGTCATCTTCGCGGTAGTCTTTGTCGCGATAGTCACCAGTGGGATCCTGATAAGCAGCAGAATCGCTGTAATCCTCATCGTTCAGATAATAGGGATAAGCGTAGGGTGAGTAGGCGTATCCGTAATAGGGACTATAGACGGCAAAAGGCCGATGGATGTGGTGGCGACCATGCGCGAACGGTCTTTGACGAAACTCTTTGCTGACGCCAAAACCGAACGACGTGACATGGCCGGGAACGCCGCGGAAGTTGTTGCTCGCGCCAAAACCTTGTGATGTCACGCTTGCGGGAACGCCGTGAAAGCCCGGATGCCCGCCGAATCCGAAAGAAGTTACACTTGCCGGAACACCACGTGAAGAGATTCCGTTGCCATGCATTCCAACGGTCTGCGCCGAACCTGAAGAAACCAGGAACACGCCCAGCGCCATCAAGAGAATAGGAGCGGCACTTCGGTTACCAAGTACGTTACGCATACCCACCTCTACTGATTAGAACGTTCAACTCGGCCGAAGGTTGCGAAACTTCGGTCAAATTTGACGAGGTTACTAGCGGCTCAATGGCCGATCCGCGCCAGCCCAACCAGGTCCCAAAGCGCGTTGGCGGCCACCAATCCCACCAGAACGGCGCTAACTGACTCCAAAGATTTGGCTTCCAGCAGATCGGCGACGATCCCCGAAATAAATACAAAGGTAAAAATCACCGCGGTCAGGCCGAAGACCGAGCCGCTGGAATGAGGCGACAGCACTCGTTGTAACAAAAACAATAACGCCATGATCAGCGGGGCCGCATTTCCGAAATAACGGGTTCGCGGCCATGCTACGAACACCACCAACGCTGCCGGAAATAACAAAATCAGCACTGGACCGCTACCCGCAACTTCCTTCAGCAATTGCTTGTACGCGCCCGGCATCGCCACAGCGTGCCAGTTGGTATCGAGAAACCGAGCGTGCTTCAATGCTCCCCCAAAAAGCGTCGGATGGAAAAAGTATGAAGCGAATAGCAGAAACGCCGCAATGCAACACGCGGCCGCGAGAATCGTAATCGCGGCGCGCTTCCGGTCCGGCGCAAGATACAACATAAAGGCCAGCAACACGGGGATGACAACTGCGAACCCGAATTGCGAGCCCACGGCCAAGGTGAGAGATACGCCTAAAAGCACAATCCGGCGCCAATTCCACAGCACTACTTCACGCGGAGCGTAGAGCGTGTGGGAGACCGCGATGGCCGTGAACACTGCTCCGAATGTTCCCCAGGCTCCGGCCACATCGGGTTCGGCCACCCACAATGTGCAGCTGCGAATCACTGCCGGAGAAAAACAATAAAGCGTGAGCGCGATGTAGCCGCCCGCATTTCCGTATAGCCGGCGTGCAACATACCACACCGACGCCCCCAGCAGAGTTCCTATCAGGATGTAAGGGACACGGGTGAGCCAAAGCCAACGTAACGAATCTGCGGGAACATGGAAAATGACCAACGGAGCGGCGGCGATGAGCGACCACAAGGGAGAATGGTGGGTATCGTAAAGTTCACTCGTACCCGCTGCAGCTCCCAGCGGAGTGCGGATGCTTGGGGTGCCTGCAATACCCATCCCATGCCACTGCGCCAGACCTTCCTCAATTCGGGCAAGTTCATCCTGGCCGGTGGCATTCGGATACTCGTGCGCAACCAGCCATGCGCACTCGCCGACAAAGACCAGCAACAGCGCCGCAGCGAAGATTTGCGGTCTTCCGAAGCGTTGCGATGAAAAGATTGCAGACATAGGCGGGACGGTTTGTTTTACCATGATGCGTCACTATCGGGGAAATCATCCATGGATGAACTGCAAGGAAGTCCCTCAGAAAACGTACCGGATCGCGGTGAGACCGCTTCACCCGCGCAAGCCGCTGCACCTCCACGCCCTGAGCCTTTCCTGCACTCAGTCTTTATTGGGCCCGATGGTTTGCGAGCGGGTTGGCGATTTGCGATTTATTTGGTTGCCTTCTTTGCCGTTCTGTATCTGATGACGCTAGCAACCAGGCCGTTCCTCCATTTGAAACCACACCAGGTTCCTCCGGTATGGGTACTAGCCTTAGGAGAATTTGAGTCTCTGGTAGCCGCGATAATTCCGGCGCTCGTAATGGCGAAATACGAACGGCGCCCATTCGCGATCTATGGGTTGCCTCTGCAAGGCGCCTTCGGCAAGCAATTCTGGATCGGCCTGTTGTGGGGGATATGCGCAATCACTTTGTTGCTGGTGATGTTGCGTGGGATAGGAGCCTTTTACTTTGGCGGCCTGGCCCTGCACGGAACACGCATTTTGAAGTTCGCGGTTTTCTGGGGAGTCTTTTTCCTAATAGTCGGCCTATTCGAAGAATTCATCACCCGCGGATATACGCAGTTCACACTGACGCGCGGAATGGGATTTTGGCCTGCGGCGCTATTACTTTCTGTACTGTTTGGCGCGATTCACCTGGGAAATCCAGGCGAGGCCTGGGTGGGAGCGCTGGCCGCCGCATGTATAGGCCTGTTTTTCTGCCTGACCCTGCGGCGCACCGGTACCCTCTGGTTCGCCGTGGGATTGCACGCAGCGTGGGATTGGGGGGAGAGCTTTTTGTACTCTGTACCCGACAGTGGTCAAGTGGTCCCGGGGCACCTGCTGCGTTCGTCTTTCCACGGCGCACGCTGGCTAACCGGGGGCTCAGTCGGCCCCGAAGGCAGCGTGTTCGTATTCGTAGTGATCGCCGTAATGTGGATGATTTTTGATCGCGTCTATCCTCCACCCAAACCCAGGACAGAAGTGCTGTCCGCGACCACACTGCCGAACATTACCACGAATAGTGGACCGTATACTTAATCACCTGCTCACCATTGGGCGCGACAGTCACCGGAAACTCAATCGTCTGCGCGTCTTTCTTTTTGAAATCTGCAGAGTTTTCAGTGAGCTTCCAATTGGTCCAGCGATACAGATGCTCTACCGCCCTAACATCTACCGGATCTTTCTTGTGATTGCGGATGCGGATTTCGAATGATTCATCCATCCAGTGCTGGCTTGAATCGACGTGATAGTTGGTGCGCTTGCGCTCGCCAACGACGTCAAAAGCGTTACCGGTATAGACCCGAATAGTTTCATCTTTAGGAGTGTGGTCGATGGTGTTTTCGCCGACGAACTCCAGGTGGCCATCGGTATCGCGGCGGTAGAACCGGAGCTTGCCTTTGGGCAAAGCTATTCCGAGATGGTTGGCTTCGGAGTTCTTGAATTCTTCCATCACATAGACTTTCGGATTTGAAGCAGTGCCGTAGTTCGTATCGGTGCGCATCTGGTCGGGATTGTAGTAGCCATATTGCGACAATTGCGCGCCGTCGTAGATGAACAACCGCTGGGCATGAATTCCGGTCGAACTGACGAACTCTACCTGCTTGATTTCTTCATCTCGCAGAGTGGTAGGGCGCTGCAGGGTGTAAAGATGGAATTCATCGAACGATTTTTCCCGCACTGCCGGAGCTGCATTATCAGCCTCCATCGCCTTCGCCTCAGCCCTGAAAACGAATCCCGAAGTAGGAGGCTGTATTTTATTAACATCGCCCGCCAGTAACTTGATGCGCGCATTCTCAAAGGTTTTACCACTTTGATTGCGCATGGTGATCCAGCCGATCATGTCCAGCAGGTCGGTTTTCTTGCCAGGGTCCTCCTGCACCACTACGTTGTAGTCCGATTGCCAGGTCATACCACCGCTGACATAAGAAATTTCGGCGTTAAATTTTCCAGGGGTATTGGTTTCGAGCAGCCAGTTCAAAGTCGGCTTTAGAATCGAATCGGCGCTTAGCGCAGGAAAAATCGGCTGCCCCGGCAGACCGAAGCGCAACACGCCGTCCACTTCGATGATCGGCTGGGTTGAAGTTTGCTGCGGATATCCATTGATGTAATTCGTCGGAACGTATCCGCTGCGAATTACTTTTCCCCTCTGCTTCACATCGCTTCCATCGGCGTTCCGGCCCACGGAAAAATCAATCGTTTTGCCTTCATAAAAAGAAAGCAGAAGCTCCTGCGAAATGGGATCGTTGCGATAATTCTGCTCGAGTATCTGCAGCGCGCGCCCGCGAGGATCGCGCAGGATCACCGAATCCGGCTCGAGATGCGCCGCTACCCCCGTGTAGTGGGCCTCGTTCACTCCCGGTTTCAGGTCGAGCGGAACAAACTCGCGCGCGACGAAAAAATTCTGGTTGTAGATGGTGAGGGCCGCAGCGCCTTCGTCCGTAGTCTGCTCGGCTTGAGATGCATCCTGTTGCGACGGATTCTGAGGCGCGGCGGCCGCAGCATTCGACATGCGCAAATTTAATATCAGAAACACAACCAACAAACTGGTTCCGAACAAACCCAATCGCACCCGCGACTCACGCCATATCCCCAACATGTTCTTCATGGAGCCTCCCGAATTGTGCGGACCTGGAAGGGGAGGAAGAATTTCCGGTCCTATCCAGAGAACGTACATCCGGCGCGGGCTTGCAAACTATGTAGAAGCTGGTAACAGCATCAGGAAAAAACCGGCTAAATATCTGAATGGCGCTGTCCGGACCGGTCAAAAACAGAAACCGGCCCGGAACAGCGGGCCAAAACTGGATTGTGGTGGATTAATGGACGGCAACATCAGAAGAAACAGGGCCCCCAGTGCCCTGGGTGGATGCGATAAAAACTTCTTTCACGCGTTTAGAGATCGGCACTTCCTGGGCCACGCCGTTTATCGCGATTCTCTCCAGGAACCAATGGTCGCCGTAGTGATGAAATCGCAGATAGCTCCTTCCGTCCGGCGACGGCCAAGCGCTAATGGTGAGAAACATGATCGGTTTAGCACCGTCTCCGATTAAAGTAACAACATTTCGATCTTTGTTAAAGGAGACTCTATAGTCCCCTGCAGGAGAACTTGTTCCTCCGGCCACGAACGAGAAAGGCACCGTTACCCGCGCCTGTTGCGAGATTTGGCCAGTTGCGGCTATTGCGGTCAGCAGCATAGCCAAACTTGCCAGACTTCTGATTTTCCTGATCATTTTAGATTTCCCCTTTTTTAATTTGTGCC
>Ga0157372_10002177_pt1 | contig 21331 bp, 21 predicted proteins | sample C55metaG_FD_115307 | JGI IMG/M metagenome (GOLD analysis project Ga0157372, IMG submission 115307) | Corn rhizosphere microbial communities from Kellogg Biological Station, Michigan, USA - C5-5 metaG | ecosystem: Host-associated > Plants > Roots > Rhizosphere > Soil | place: USA: Michigan... | reverse complement strand
TGGCTGTTCAACGGACCCGAGGTGTTGTACTGGGGACCGCACCATGTCGCGAAACTCTGGAACGTGAAGGCGATCTACATTACCGAGAACGGCACCTCGTCGTCGGACATCCCCACCGCGGACGGCCAGGTGTACGACACCGACCGCATCATGTACCTGCGTAATTATCTCAGTCAGCTCCAGCGCGCCGTAGCCGACGGCGTGCCCGTCAAGGGCTACTTCCTCTGGAGCCTGATGGACAACTTCGAGTGGGCCGACGGTTACACGAACCGCTTCGGCCTCCACTACGTTGACTACGCCACGCAGCGTCGCACGCCCAAGTTGAGCGCCGCGTTCTATCACGAGGTCATTGCCAGGAACGCCGTGGCGTAGCGGAATGCGCCAACGCCAATCGAAAGCATTATGAATACGCGCCGCCAATTTCTGATCCGTGCCCCACTCGGCCTTCTTGGCGCTGCGGCGGCGTGTCGAGGACAGAGTCAACAGGTCAGCCCTGTCTCCGGCGCAGCTGGAACTCCGCACACAGGCGATCTGCCCGCCGGCGCTCCGCCAACCTTCGGAACCGCGAACGCCGTCGGACCTGAAGTGTCCACGACCACATTCGCCGAAGCGGAAAAGCTCGCGCAGGTCCAGATGACGAGTGCCGAACGCACAATGGCCGCGGCGACATGGCGCTCGACGATGGCACCCCTCCTCGAGCGTCGGGTTGGTCCGCGAAAAGTCGCGCTCGAGACGGATGTCGCTCCGGCGACGCGGTGGAACCCGATGCTGCCCGGAGCAACAGTTCGTCCGGCAAAGGATCGCTTCGTCCGTAGCGCCGGCGATCCTGGGCCAGTCCCGACGAGCGACGCCGACATCGCGTTCGCCCCGGTCGCTCACCTCTCCCGCTGGATCGAATCGCGCAAGCTCACCTCCGAGCGGTTGACGCATATATATCTCGACCGCTTGAAGCGCTTCGATCCCCAACTCCGTTGCGTCATCACGCTCACGCCCGACCTCGCGCTCGAGCAGGCTCGACGTGCGGACGCGGAGATTGCCGCAGGCAAGTATCGAGGACCGCTGCACGGAATTCCGTGGGGCGGTAAAGATCTTCTCGATACTGCCGGCATTCCCACCACCTACGGCGCGGAGCCATTTCGGAATCGGGTACCATCCGTGGATTCGGCTGTCGTGCGGCGTCTTCATGATTCCGGTGCTGTACTCGTCGCCAAGCTGAGCCTCGGCGCGCTCGCTCTCAACGACATATGGTTTGGCGGCCAAACGATGAATCCGTGGCTGCTCGAAGAAGGTGCGTCCGGATCGAGCGCTGGTCCGGGCGCCGCGACTGCGGCAGGTCTCGTTGGTTTCGCCATCGGCAGCGAGACGCAGGGCAGCATCATAGCCCCCAGCATGCGATGCGGTGTTACCGGGTTGCGTCCGACTTACGGCAGGGTGCCACGCACCGGCGCGATGACGCTCTGCTGGTCGTACGACAAGCTCGGCCCGATGGCGCGTGGCGTAGAAGACACGATGTTCGTTTTGCAGGCGCTTTCAGGTCCTGATGTCGGCGATGTTTCGAGTGTCCCCAGCTCGCTCGACTTCGATGCTGGCGGGTCAGTCCGCGGGTTGCGGATCGGATACTTCCCCAGGTGGATGGAAGAGAGCCCTGCCACTGATGTCGATCGCGCAACGTTGGAGACCGCGCGAAAAGTCGGCATGATCCCGACTCCGGTTTCGATTCCCGATTGGCCGTACGACTCGTTGAACGTTGTCCTCTTCGCGGAAGCCGCGGCCGCGTTCGAGGAGCTGACGCTGAGCGGAGAGGCAAACGAGCTCCGCGTGCAAACGCCGGATGCGTGGCCGAATCTCTTCCGCGAAGCGCGATTTCTCTCCGCGGTGGATTTGGTTCAGGCCGATCGATTCCGCCGAAAGGTGGCGCGCGAGATGGCGCGCGTCATGTCGGAGGTGGATCTCCTGATGGTGCCGTCGTTACGCGATGAGATGCTCGTGATTTCCAACAACACGGGGCATCCGTCGTTGACGCTCCGGACGGGGTTCGTGCGCGTGTCGGAGGCGCGCAGCGATTGGGCGCCAGATCCCGCTCATCCACTTCCGAAGTTCTCGCCGCCACGGCGAGTTCCGCACGGCGTCACCTTGATTGGTCGCCTGTTCGACGAGGGTACGATCGCCAGTGCTGGAATGGCGCTCGAGCAGTCGCTTGGCGTCGTCGGAGAGCGCCCTCAGGGGTTCTAAACACCGTAGGACCGCGGGACAACACCGACCGGGATCGGCGTACGAGATCGCCAATTTATTTGGCGACGAAGTACTCACCTCGGTGAAGCGGAGAATCGACGTTTTGAAACTTGACCGGCATGGACTGGTACTGCCAAAGCCGTGGGCCCGATTGAAGTTGATAGTGCAAGTGTGGTCCGAATGCGTCTCCCGAGTTCCCCAACCTTCCAATTACCTGGCCCGTGGCGACGCGGTCACCCACTTTGACAGTGACGGAGCCAGGCTGCATGTGCATCATCACGCTGTACTCGGAGTTGCCATGGTCGATGATCACGCAATTGCCGGCAGACGCATTTACAGGGTCATGTAGCGGCCTGTACCAATCGTCGCCAGGTGCTTCTCCAGGGTGCGGGTTGGTCGGCACATCGTTGCGAGCATAGACTACAGTTCCAGCCGCCGGCGCAAGAATCTCGCGGCCCCAGCCCGCATCCGCCGCATTCTCGTTGGCATCGCTTAGCTCCCCATCGTTCCGATCCAGGCCGTCTATGTCAATGCCAAACTCATCGGAAAAGTCGCCGTGGCCGCCGTGGCCGCCATTCGTGACATAGTCCTGCCCAATGATGCCATGACCACGAATGGGAAAGTTGAGCGTTGTCTTCTGGCGGTAGTATCCAATCGGGATTCTCAACATCTGTTCCGCCCGCCGGCCCTTCGCATCGGCGAGTGCAAGCCGCAGAGTTACGGAGTCAATCGCCAGTGCCTGGGGCTGGCGAAAGTAAAAGCGGAGCTCAAATGCTTCGGGCAGCGCAATCGCACGCACCGGTGCCATGACCGGGGTGTTCGGCTCGAGCCGAAAGCTTGTCCGTTTGATCCTTGCCAACATTTCAGTGGTCCAATCCTGTCGCTCGACGGCAGATCCGGCACTTGAGAGCTCCACGCTGGCGGAGATCGGAGTGAGCGCGCAATCGGTCGAACAAATCACTGCAAGGTCGAACACGAATGAAGACGTCCTACTGCCTCCCGGATCGTCAACTTTGTAGACAATTCCCGGGACGACTTGCAGACGGAAGTCGGGCGGACTGACTTGTGAAGGTGCTGCGAATGAGACCGCAATCACAACTGAAGGCAGCAGAACTCGATTCATATCAGCGCAACTCCTGCGTGGAGCCTCGACGAGCGAGGGCAACCTTGGCGAGGAAACCCTGAACCACAGACGTCCATAGCGCCCTTATCCAAGGGCGCTCCCACGATTAGATGGATGCGGGCTCTAGAAAGGTTTGAAGGGTTGGGGTGCCAGCTCGAGGTCAATCTGGCAGATTCAGATTTTGCGTGTTGACAGAAGACTGACGTGATGGCAGTATACTGCCATGACGAGCCCATTGCTTCGTTCCGCCCACGCCCGGCAACGAGAGAGTACGCGCGACGCCATCCTCGATTGCGCGAGCGCGATGCTGCGCGACGAGCCATCGCTGACCGTGTCGCACGAGGCAATCGCCGAGCGATCCGGGATCGCTGCGCGCACAGTGTACCGGCATTTTCCCACCCGCGGCCATCTGGGAGGTGCACTGTGGGCGCGGCTGCGCGATGAGACCGGCACTCGGTGGCCCGCCACCGAAGCGGACATCGCGCCTTCAGTGCGTGCACAATTCGCGCAGTTCGAGAAGCACGAGACGTTTGTCCGCGCATCCATCGTCACACCGGCGATGGCCGCCTATCAGGCGCATGGTTCGGCGGAGGGACGCGCCGCATTCCAACAGAGTCTGGCTTCCGTCACGCGCGACCTTTCCCCCGCAGAGAGCCGGCATTTGATCGCTGTCTGTGTCGCATTGTACAGCGCTCCCTTCTGGCAGATGTTGCGTGACCGCGGGAAGCTATCGGCCGAGGAAGCACGGCAGGCTGCGACGACTGCATTCGAGGCGGTGATCTCGGCAGCGAAAGCACGCGCGCGCGTCAGAAAGCGTAAACCAACCCTGCACAAGGAGGAACAGCCATGAGCACAGAAACCGCTGGAATCCCCGAGGTCTTAGGATCGACGCGACTTTCGACCCCGGTACGGTCCAACGTCGTCGCGGCCCACGCAGGTCGCACGCCGCAGCCGCTGAACATCGTGGGCGAGGAAACGCTAGTGAAGGTGTCGGCACAGGACTCGGATGGAACTCTGGCATTCTTCCATCTCGTGGCCCCACCAATGTCCGGGCCGCCGGTCCATGTGCACACGCGCGAGGACGAGCTCTTCTACGTGCTCGAAGGCGAGATCGTGTTCGAGCTCGATGGAGAGCGGCACACCGTGCGCGCGGGCGATACGGTGTACCTGCGCCGCGGCGTCGTCCATGCGTACCAGAACTTCACCAACCGCGACGCGCGGCTTCTCATCGCCACGACGCCGGGCGGGTTCTCCGATTTCTTCGTGGAGCTGTCCGCGGCTACGCCGCCCGGTACCGTGCCGGCTCCCGATCGGCTGGGAGCAATCGGAGCGAAGTACGGGATGACGATGCTCGGCCCGCCGATGTTCGAGTGAACCAGATCAGGCGGCCTTGAAGTGCCACCTACCGCGCTACTGCGTAGACTTCCACCCAGGGCGAACGCCATCCGCGCTGGGTGAGACGTTGAATTTTCTTCGTCAGCAACTCGTCAAAAACACCGAGTGAGTTCGTCCAGCGATCTGCGATAGGGACCAGCGTGTCCCCGTGCACTCGCTCGATGCTGAACCCTACGCTGTCCAGCAGTCGATGCAATGAGTGAGGTGTGAAACCCTCGCGATAGGGAAAGCCGAGAAGGTTGTTGTGCACCAACACACGTTCCGCCCACGGCGCGTAAATCCCTTCGAGTCGCTTGCGCCAGCGCATGTAAAACGCGGCGTTAGGGACTCGCACTACAAGGACGCCACCCGTCTCGAGTAGGCGACGCGCAATGAGGGCGGCACTTTTGACATCTGGAAGTTGTTCGAAAGTGTTCCAGATGGCGATCGTATCATACCGCTGGGACGAGTCGATCTCCTCCAGTGTGCAGGTAGAGATGCTTAGGCCTTTTTGTGCCCCAAACTCCGCCGCGCTCCGGTTCACATCGATTCCGGTGAACGAGAGCCCGGCATCACGCGCCGCGGCGAGAAAGCCACCCATATAACTGCCCACCTCGAGTCCGCGTTCGATATGTCTGGAAAAATTCAGGAGCCTCATCACCTGTGCGCGATACGCCATCCGCTGATTCTCGAAGAGTGTCTCGTACACGCTCTCGCTAAGTTCATCGTGCGAATAGGTTCGCCGAACCGCCTCGGGACTCTCTCTCGGGCTCCGATAAAGGTGCGTGCATTCTGTGCACCTGATTAGTCGCAACGGCGGCGACTGAGAAAAAACGACCCGATCGGTAAGGTACGTTGGCGGAACCGGGTGTCGGAATCTGCGCGCGTGGAACGTCCACACCCGTTCGAGTTCGCGTTGAATCGCCGCGCTGTCGGCAATCTCGGTCGCGTCGCGGCCGCTACAGATGGGGCAGGGGCCGAGTTCGTAAGTGACTCGACTGAAGCTCCCTTCCTTACGCATGTGCGGTGAGCATGTAGCTCACGCCGAGCGCACTTAGATAGAGTCCGATTCCGAATGCAGTATGGCTTGCGAGGCTCTTCAACCGCGCCTGGATTGGTTTGGGCGCTCTCGAAGAAGCAACGCCGAACCCGAGGGAGGGCTGCAATACGAAAAACGGGAACACTACGGTACCGATGCCGTAGATCAGTCCAGGCAGGAAAGCTGGTCGCGCTATCCAGCCACCTGACGTAAGAACGACCAGCATAAACGCCAACAGGACACCAATCGTGTAGTGGGCAACCAAGCCAACCGTGCACTCAAAACGTTTCTCTGGCGCGGCAGCGATGCTGGTATGCCTGAAAGTTGCGGGCATATGGCGAAGCCAGCGGCCGAGCATGCAGAGGTTGAGCGATGGAATGTTGAACGCACGCTTCAGGAACAGGTTCCAAAGGTCCATCAACAGAGTGGCGCCAATACCGATGGCGATTGCATAGGGGACGTAGGTTGCCTCGAGGTGCATGGCCTACATCTACGCGGTACCAGTTGCCCTGTCCATTCGAAAGCGCAAATTGTTCGGGGACCAGCGAGCGCCTCTGAACGCTATCTTCAGGTTGAAATGCCAATCACTGCCAGAGTCGATCACGCGAGTGGAAGGTTATACACCCGGGCGAGTGGAACTATCAGCTATGGAGAGCTCCGAACCCATCTTACCGAGACGAGAGCGCTGACGGCTCGCGGCTATCCTGAGCTGTTCGACGCCACTGGAGCTGAAGCCGAAATGTCTATCGCCCAGATCCAAAGCTTGTCCAATATGTCTGGCGAGATGTTCAGCCGAGGCGAGCTTGGTGCGACCGCTATAGTCGTCACGGGACGCATGCTCTTCGGGATGACTCGAATGTATGAGAGGCTCAACGCGGATAATATCAGCCCGGTCCACGTTTTCCTCGAGGTTCCCGCCGCCGAGACGTGGCTCGCAAAACACGGGATCCACCTTCAGAAAAGCGGATAGAGAGTCATATTTGTCGGGCGCAGGATCAATCTTCGACCCCCGATAAAATGAAGCGTACGCCCTTCTTCGTCTTTTTTTCCGCTCTTCTGGCTTCACCATCAGCGGCCCAGACCGATCTCCGCCTCATTCCACAGCCGCGTGAGATGAAGGTTGAAGGGTCGGTGCCCGTGCAAAACGGGATCACGGTCGCCCGGCCGGCGAACGCTGAAGATCGATTTGCGGCTTTGGATCTCACGAATGCGCTGAAGGATCGGGGGATTCGCGTCGTGAGCGGAGAGAGCGGACCTGGACCGCGCGTGGTGCTGATGCGCGCCGATGCTTCCACTGCCCAAAGCCTGCTGCGGCGCCATTCGCTTACCATCGTTCCAGCCATGCGCGACGAGGGTTACGTCATCACCACCGACGGCAATCGCATCGTCGTCATCGGCGCGACTTCGGCCGGCGTGTTCTACGGCGCTCAGACGATGAAGCAACTTGTGAGCGGTGACGGCGGCGAGGCCAGGCTCTATCGCGCGACGATTCGCGATTGGCCGGCGATGCGCTACCGCGGATTCCACGACGATCTCTCGCGCGGGCCGGTGCCGACGCTCGACTTCCAGAAAAAACAGATCCGGACGCTCGCCGCCTACAAGGTCAACTTCTTCTCGCCGTACTTTGAGCACACTCTTGCTTATGACTCAAATCCGTTGATCGCGCCGCCGGGCGGAGCGATGACACACGCCGATGTGAAGGAGCTCGTCGCGTACGCAGCCAACTATCACGTCGACATAGTTCCGGAGCAGGAGGCCTTCGGCCACCTGCACCACGCCCTGAAGTACGAGATCTATTCACCCCTGGGAGAAACCCCCCACGGGCACGTGCTCGCTCCGGGACAGCCGGGCTCGCTTCCTCTGATCAGGCAGATGTTCGCCGAGATCGACACCCTCTTCCCCAGCCGGTTCGTCCACCTCGGCGCGGACGAAACGTTCGAGCTCGGTCGCGGACAAACCGCGGACAGAGTGAAGACCGTCGGAATCGGGGTCGTTTATCTGGATTTTCTGAAGCAGATCGCCGACGCGCTTCGGCCGAGCGGGAAGAAATTCCTGTTCTGGGGCGACGTCGCGCTGAGCTCACCCGAGCTTGTTAACACGATTCCGAAAGACCTGATCGCCGTCCCGTGGACGTACGGCGCGGATACGTCGTACGTGCGGTTCATCGCGCCTTTTCGGAATGTGGGAATGGAGACCTGGGTTGCCCCCGGCGTGAGCAGCTGGAATCGCGTCTATCCAGACAACGCCGTAGCTCTCGTCAACATCCAGCGGTTCGTCCGCGACGGGCAAAAGCTCGGCGCCACCGGGATGATCAACACGTCATGGGATGACGACGGCGAGGCTCTGTTCAATCAGACCTGGTACGGCGATCTGTTCGGCGCTGCCGCGGGATGGCAGGAAGGAGAGAGCAGCATCGACGCGTTCGCGTCGAGTTACGGCCGAGTGTTTCACGGCGACTTGAGCGGCAAGATCGACGAAGCACAGCGACGGCTCTCTGCGGCGCACGCGCTGTTGGCCAACGCGAAAGTGGGTGACGCCAGCAACTATCTGTTCTGGCTGGATCCCTGGACGGATGAAGGGCGCAGCATGGCGCAGCGCATCAGGCCTTACACGCACGACTTGCGCATTCTCGCCGAATCGACGCTGGTTTTCCTGGCGCAAGCTGACCCCAAAATCACCCGTGAGCGCGACGCGATCGAGGCGATGAAGCTCGGAGCGCGTAAAATGGATTTCATCGGAATGAAGTTTCAGTTCGCCGACGAAGTAGTCGCGATGTACGACCGCGCCGGTGATAGCACGAGCAAGTCGCCGGGACGTGATCTGGCGGACATCACGGGCGTGAATGGCAGGCTCCAGGATCTCCGCGACGGCTACTCGCTCATTCGCGACGAGTACGAGAAAGCATGGTTGAGAGAGAACCGCCCGTACTGGCTTCACAACGTTCTCGCGCGCTATGATCTCACGACCCAGCTGTGGATCGAGCGCGCCGACCGGATCAATCTTGCGCGGCAGGAGTGGTTCCGGAGCCATAAGCTCCCGCCTGCGGCAAGTCTCGGGATTCCCGCCAGTATGCCGGGCTTGGCGCCCTATCCGCGCTAGACTGGCTCGAATCGGGAAGCGGGAGGCGGGAGGCGGGAGGCGGGAGGCGGGCCGCGGCCTGCTAAACATCGTGATCCCACTCCTTCGGCCCGTCAACGCTCTCAGGATTCTGCCACGGCCAACCGCTTCTCGCTTGCGCCCACGATCACGAGCCAGAACATGATCGCCAACTCTCCCATCCTGAATGGCGTCCCCATCGTGAACGCAATGTCCTCATACTTCGGGAGCAGGAAGCCGGCCAAGCTGAAGCCCAGATAGCCAAGGCAACCGACAATCAGCCAGACGCCCAGGACGCGGGGAAGGAACCGCGATCTGTACACCAGCAGGCCGAATGGAATGAGCCAGATGCCCCAGAAGATTGCGTCGGCCAGGTCGAGGTGATGATGCAGGTTGAGGAACAGCACGGTGAAGGCATCACGCTGCGGCTTGTCGAAGACTGAAAGGAAATCGGCCCCGCGAGCTAACTGCAACGCGCCCACATCGGTCACTGCGTTGACGAAGAACAGAGGCGTGACCATGAAGCCCCCAGGATCACCATCAGTTGGCCAATCGCTGATCCACTCCTTCCAGCAACCGATAGAGCGCGAACGTGACGAAGAGAAAGAGAACGCTGGAGAGGAGGTAGCTGACGATTCCCCAGCAGACGAGAGCCCTGCTTCGAAGTACGGGACGCGCGTAACAAAGTTTCTGTGCGACAAGCTTCACCGTTGGACGTAAGGTGTCGTGCTCCTCTGTGCTCGCGCCAACACTGTCGATAAGATTCCTCGTGATTCCTGTCATCTCCGTCTCCAACCTGGGCAAGCGTTACGGCCGCACCGTGGCCGTTGACGACGTTTCGCTCGAGGTGTTCGAGGGCGAAATCTTCGGACTGATCGGTCCGAACGGCGCCGGCAAGACGACCACAATGGAATGCGTGGAAGGGAACCGCGTTCCCGACAAAGGAAAGATCTCGGTACTCGGGCTCGATCCTCGACGCGATGCGAATACGCTCCGCCAGCGCATCGGCGTGCAACACCAGGAGGCGCACCTCCAGAAACGAATCAAGGTCTGGGAGGCTGTCGATCTCTGGCGGTCGCTCTATCCGCGCGTCGTGGACACCGATGCGCTCCTTGCCGGCCTCGGACTCGAATCCAAGCGCAATGCCTGGTTCATGACGCTTTCGGGAGGCCAGAAGCAGCGACTGTTCATCGCACTCGCGCTCATTCACGAGCCCGAGGTCGTGTTTCTCGACGAGCTCACCACTGGCCTCGACCCGCAAGCGCGCCGCGCGATCTGGGGCCTGGTGACCGGAATAAGGGAGCGGGGCACGACGGTGTTTCTCACGACGCACCTGATGGAAGAAGCAGAACGACTGTGCGACCGTGTTGCGATCATCGAGCACGGACGCCTGATAGAGGTCGGGACGCCCGCTGATCTCGTGCAGAAGCATTGCCCGGAAAGGTCTGTCGTGTTCACAAGCGATGATGTGAACGTCGCGGAGCGACTTCAGGGACTCGGCGCCGTCGAACACACCGAAGGAAGCACCGCGACCTACACGATTCGCGGGGCGGGCGACGACTTCGTGACCGACGTGATCAACATCATCGCGCGCGAGGGGATTCGTGTGCGCGGGTTCCGCACCGAGATTCCGACGCTCGAGGACGTGTTTCAGAAGTTGACCGGTCACGGGATAAGGGACTGAATGCAAGCTCCCTTCCGAGGATTCTGGAAGCTCACCTGGCTCGAGACGAAGATCTTCACTCGCGAGCCGATGGGATTCGTCGGAACGCTGGTGATGCCGCTGGTGGTCTTCATCGTATTGGGGCGGGCGTTGGGCGCGTCCAAACCGATTGCGACACCAACAGTCGATCTTCCCTTCAATCCTGCAATCCTCGCGGCAATACTGATCGCGCTCAGCGCGGTGCAGTCCCTCGTGGCAATTATCTCCATCTACAGGGAAGGAGGAATCCTCAAGCGCCTTCGCTCGACTCCGCTTTCGCCAGTGACGATCATGGGCGCGCAGGTCGTAGTGAAGCTCGTCTTCACAGTGCTGAGCCTCTCGCTCCTCGTGCTTGCCGGTCGACGACTTTTTCCCGGTGTGATGCAGGTGAATGTCTTCAGCTTCACCGCTGCCGTTCTACTCAGCACGTTCAGCATCCTCTCGCTCGGCTTCGTGCTCGCGAGCCTGGTGCCGACGGCGAGATTCGCGCAGCCGATCGGCGCCGTCGTGCTCTACCCAATGCTGGCGCTGTCAGGCCTCTTTTATCCAATCGACAGATTTCCGCCCGCGCTAAGAGAGCTGGCGTACCTTTTCCCGACCACGCACGCGGTGACGCTACTCAATGGGGTCTGGGACGGATCAGGCTGGACGGCACATTGGGTGAATGTCGCAGCGCTGCTTGCGCTCTTCGTGGCGTACACCGCTCTCTCAACAAGAGTCTTCCGTTGGGAGTAATGAGGGTGTCATGTGACGCGCCTACATTTGCTGAACGATCGTCAACCACCCGAGGGAAGAATGACCAGTTATTCACTTTCAATCCCGGCCCTGATCTTCGTCGTTAGTCTGGGTGCGTCGAATACCTCTTACGCGCAAACGTTCAAGGTCGAAAAATTCAGCATCGGCGGAGATGGCGGCACCGACTATCTGACCGCCGAACCCGGCACCGGCCGCGTTTTCGTTTCTCGTGGGACTCACGTCATGGTGATTGACGGTGCAACAGGGAAGGTGCTGGGAGACATTCCGGATACGCCCCGAACGCACGGCATCGCGCTCGCGCCGAAATCAAATCACGGTTTCACCACCAACGGCGGCGATTCGACCGTCACGATGTTCGATCTCAAGACCCTGGCCGTGATCAAGAAAATTCACGTGCCGAGCGGCGGTCTCGATGGGATCATGTATGACGACTACTCCAATCGAGTCATTCTCACGAATCACAGTCGGCCGATCGGAACGGCCACGGCGATCGATCCGGAGACGGGAGACATCCTGGGAGTAGCTGAGCTCGAGGACAACGCTCCCGAGGGCGCCGCGAGCGATGGGAAGGGCAGGATCTTCATCAACAACGAGAGCAAGAACACCATGCAGGTGATCGATGCCAAGACGATGAAGGTGCTTTCGTCGTGGCCGCTTGCCCCGTGCGACGGACCAACCGGAATCGCGTTCGACCGCGCCTCGAATCGAATTTTCTCTGGATGCGGAAAGACTTCCGTAGTCGTCGATCCCAACTCGGGTCACATCGTAGCTACGATCGCGAATGGTGATGGAGTCGATGCACTGGGATGGGACCCAGTGCAAAAGCTTATCTACATTCCGGCTGGCCGGGACGGTAATGTCACGGTGGTCCACCAGGATTCACCGGACAAATACACGGTGGTTGCAACTGTGCCAACGATGCGGGGCGCGAAGACGATCGCCGTCGATCCGGTGAGACACATGGCCTATCTCTTTCAACCCGAGTATGGACCTGCGCCCGCGCCAGCACCTGGGACGCCGGCTCCGGCACCCGGAAGATTCCCGCCCCGTGGCCCGGTGATTGGAACCTGGTTCTTCGCCATTAGCCACTGAGGCCAGCAAGCTCGGCGAAGCAGGCACTGTTTACGTCGCTGCGCCCCTTCTCCAAAGGGAAGGGGGCAGCGCGAAGTAAAGCGCGTAAAGAATGCTCACTGTCAGACACCACTCGGCGCTGAAGAACGCGATTGCAACGAGCACGGCGTACATGATCGGGCCGAGCGCGTATTGCCGGGTGATGCCGACAGCGTTGACCTCCTCGCCGACGATTTTCCTGTGAATGGCGTAGCGCCACATCAAATTGAACACGATGGCGATCGCGAAGAACGATCCCGCGTAGATGATAGCGGCCGCCTGTTGGTCCACGTGTGGTCCGAGCAGGTGCTCCGCCAGTAGAGCGGTCGGAAAGGGAAGCCAGGTGATACCGAGCAGAAGCAGGAGATTGAACGCGATCAGGCCATCGTCCTTCTTGTTGATCAGGGAGAACAGTCGATGGTGGTTCAGCCACATGACGCCGATCGTCATGAAGCTCGCCAGGAACGCGACGTATGACGGCCAGAGATCCCGTAAGGCGTCACGGAGTACGCCGTCCGGGGTTTGCGGAGGAACGCGAATCTCGAGAATCAATAGCGTAATCGCTATCGCGAATACCCCGTCACTGAATGCTTCGATCCGAGCGGTCTCATTAGGGGTCCCGGGCTGCTCGCTCACTGATTCTCCATGATATTCGCCGAATAGTTACCCGTGCATTGAGGTAGATTGCATTCATGCCTATAAAAGAGAAAGCCATCCAGGAATTCGAGTTCGAAGATGGCGGTCGCAAGTTTTTCTGCACGGTCGAGGTACCTGGGCAATCGGGGATGCCGCCCTGGTGGTGGTTCCGGCTGGATACCGAAACGAGCACGCGCTACGCTCCCTTCGAGGCCAAGCCCGGCGATACCAAGCAGTCGGTTCAGAAGCGAATCATCGCCTACTATGCCGAGCTTCAGGCGATCGCTGCGAGGCCAGCCTACCAGAGGCCAGCCTGGAAAAAGCCGGAGCGTCCGACTCCAGCTGGTGAAGCAATCCCTCTTTCGCCGCTGTCGCCGCCGAGCTGATTCAGCGCAATTAATTCAGCTCCATTCTAATCCCGAGAGGGCTTGTCGGGATTAATTCGCTCAGTTAGGTTCACGCCGTTGAAACTCTCTCACCTTCAAGTGACTCATGAGAAAACGGCGCTATCTGATTGCTTTTGTTTTTGCTGTCGCGTGTCCCTTTTTCAGCGTGATGGCTCAGCAGGGGTATGAATTCGAGGTCTACGACACCCATCTGACCAAGCCGGGCACGACTGAGCTCGAGCTAAACACCAACTTCGTCGCGTCGGGTCGGAAGCAAGTTGACGAGGGAGTGTTTCCAACTCATCACATGCTGCGATCGAGTTTGGAGGTCGGCACCGGCGTTACAGATTGGCTCGAGGCGAGTGTCTACGTCCTCGCGGCACACCGACCCGATGGAGGAACTTCGTATGTCGGGAATCGGTTGCGTGCGACCGCGGTTGCGCCCAGCGGCTGGAACCTGCCATTCGAGATCGGCCTCACGCAGGAGGTGGGCTACGCGCGTCCCGGATTCGCCGAGAATCGGTGGACCTACGAGCTCTCGCCAATGATTGGAAGAAGCTGGGGTTCCGTCGCGCTCGTGGCGAATCCGGCTTTCGAAAGAAGTCTTGGCGCTGCCCCTGAGCACCCAGTCGAATTCGAGCCGCGGGGGCGAATCTCCTACGGCTTCGGCGACGATGGGTCGCTATCGCTCGAATACTACACATCCCTCGGTCCGACGTCTCGTTTCGATAAGCCCTCCGAGCAAAAACATCAGCTCTTTGTCGCCGCTGAGAAAGAGTTCTCGACGCGCTGGGGATTTGCGGCGTCCTTCGGACGCGGACTCACCGCATCGTCTGATCGCTCGGTGATTGCGACCCGCATAGAGTACCTCATCGGCCGTTAGCAAGAATCTGCGCTCCAAAATCCCCGCACCAGAACCTCCTGATGCGGGGATTTTTTTTCGAGTGTTCACTGGCCACCCTGAGGCTACCGGTCCGTCTAACTAGCTGCTCTGCGTTTGCCTTGTGATCAGCCAGTTACGGTGACAGTCGCGCGCATCCAGGGATGGATGCAGCACTGATAGTGCTCGGTGCCGACCGTGGTCTCTGCATCAGCCGTGAAAGTCGTGCCGGAGGCTATCATGTCCCCCGCGGTTAGCGCCTGGCATTCCGGAGCCACCACCGTGTTGCCGGATGCCTGATTCAGAGCTGGCACAATCCCTCCGCCGAATTGGGCGACTTCCGTGAAAGTGTGGACTTCGCCGCCATCGTTCGTCGCGGTGATCGATTGCCCGACATGGACCGTCAGGTTCTGTGGCACGAATCGCCACGCTGCCACCTGCTGCGTTGCACTCAGCTCACTGTTGAATTGCGCGAAGGTCATGTTTCCCTGTCTCGAACAGGTGCCGGCCCCGAGTGCCGCATTGAAGGACGCCGGGTCGCACTGGTCCTGTACGCTTACATGAGTGTTGGCGTTTGCGGATATGGAATCACTGCAAGCGGTAAAAGCGACGGTTGCCAAAACAATTCCTATTGAGCTCAGACTGCGGTACATACGAGAATCTCCACCTGTTGAGTCGCCGCCCGCCCGCGCGCGACTCGTCGGGGCGGCTGTGTGATAAATCGCGCGCGGACAAAAAGAGGTGCCGGTAAGCGCAGGAGCCATTCCTCGAGGAGATGTGATTCTGAGACATTCGCCGTCCGAGAAGGGCGATTGGCCGCCCTGACCACGGCGCTCGCACCACGCCTCAAAGACTCAACGATTTATTCGTCGCGCGTGTCCCACGCAGAGTCGGATTTGCTCAACCTCGCGAGGGCAAGGATGTTCAGAACGCGACTGATTCTGTCAATATTGCTTTTCGTTATCGGCTGTGCCCCGTCGATACAGCTGGGCGCTTCGCCTGACCTTGGGGCCAGGCTGCAGGTGAAGCTCGTCGATGACGAGGCGATGAGCGCACTTGCAATCCTGGAACAGGAATTCGCCGCTCGGCCGGTGGATGAGAGGCAGTGGCAGCGACTGTTCAGCGCCGAAGGATATTTGCGGCTCAAGCAGCGCGAAAATTACATGAAGCGAACGTTCACCGACGCGGATTTTCGCGGCTTCATTCAATCCGATACCCTGATTCGTCGCACGCCCGCGCTTCGCTTGGCGGTTGCGGGATTTGAGAAGGTCGACGCCTCCACCGCGGCGAGACAGGCCCTCAGCTACCTGCCGAGTGGTGCCCGAATCGTCGCGCGCCTTTATCCGGAGATAAAACCGCATACGAACAGTTTCGTGTTCAGTCAGGACTCGATTCCTGGCATTTTCGTCTACGTCGATCCCGCGAGGACGCCCGCAGAATTTCAGAATACGCTGACCCATGAATTGCACCACATCGGGTTGAATAGTGTGTGTCGCTCCGAGCCGGACACTTCACTCCGGGAGCCGCTCCGAACGCTGGTCTACCGTATGGGTGGCTTTGGTGAGGGTTTCGCGATGTTAGCGGCGGCGGGGAGTCCCGACTCGAATGCGCACTACGAGAGCGACAGCGCAAGCCGAGACCAGTGGGACCGTGACGTGGCCAATCACGAAGCGAACCTCAGGCTCCTGGAGACTTTTTTCCTGAACGTCGTCGAGGGTCGAGTAACATCTCCGGATTCCGTCAACGCATTGGCCGGCCAGTTTTACGGAGCGCAGGGGCCGTGGTATACGGTCGGTTGGAAGATGGCGGTAACAATCGAAAAGGTATTTGGCCGAAGCAGTCTCCTCGCAGTGATGTGCGATCCACCGGCCCTCTTGAGACGATACAACGAGGCTGTCGCTGTCTGGAACAGATCGCACGCCGAAAAGCTTCCCGTTTGGACCGACCGATTGTTAGCCCTGCTCAAGACAACTTAGATTCCCGCATCCCGAACACGTTCGAGTCTGACAACTGACGCAGGAGGATGCAATTGCCGCGTGAATCGGTGAACTGCGTCATCGCCGGCGGCGGCCCCGCCGGGATGATGCTCGGCTATCTCCTCGCCCGGGCGGGCGTCAGCGTCAGGGTCCTGGAAAAGCACGCGGACTTCTTCCGCGATTTTCGCGGAGACACGGTTCACCCCTCGACGCTCGAGATTCTCGACGAGCTCGGCATTGTTGACGAATTTCTGAAGCTGCCACACTCCGAAGTGCGAAAACTCACCGTTCAGATCGGTGACACGACGCTCCAGATCGCTGATTTCAATCACCTGCCCGTGCGCTGCAAATTCCTCGCGTTCATGCCGCAATGGGATTTTCTGAACTTTCTGGCCGAGCGGGGGCGGAGGTTTCCATCGTTCCATCTGGAGATGCAGGCGGTAGTGACCGGGCTTCTTTTCGATGACGGGCGCGTGACGGGCGTGCGCGTCAAGACGCCTCGAGGAGAGCGAGAGGTGGGGGCGGACATCGTCATTGGAGCGGACGGCCGGGATTCGCACGTGAGAGAGTTTGCCGGACTTCAGTCGATCGACTTCGGCTCACCAATGGACGCGCTCTGGATGCGACTCTCGAAACAACCTGGCGATCCCGACCAGTTATTCGGACGCGTCGATTTCGGACGGGTCTTCGTGATGCTAGATCGCGGCGACTACTGGCAGTGCGCGCTGGTCATCGCCAAAGGCGCGTTCGCGGATATTCAGCGCCGCGGTATCGAGGCTCTTCGTGCCGACATCGTCGAGATGATTCCGTTTCTCGAGAATCGCGTGGCCGAGCTTCGCGACTGGGACGACGTCAAGTTGCTGACGGTTCAGGTGAACCGATTGCGCGAGTGGTACCGCCCGGGCCTTCTCTGCATCGGGGATGCCGCGCACGCGATGTCGCCAATCGGCGGAGTGGGGATCAATCTTGCTATTCAGGATGCCGTGGCCGCGGCGAACATTCTGGTTCCCGCGCTGCTGCGCGAGTCAAAGATCTCGACCGAAACGCTGCGAAAGGTGCAGGCGCGCCGCGAGCTTCCGACGCGTATAACCCAGCGTGTGCAGCTGCTCGTGCAGAACAACGTCGTCACGCGGGTCCTTGCCAGTCGCGGATCGATGAAGCCGCCGCTGGCATTTCGCACACTCGGTGCGATTCCGTATTTGCGACGAATCCCGGCTCGAATGGTCGGACTTGGATTCAGGCGTGAGCACGTGGCGAAATACATAACCGAACCCCAGGGTGCGTGACGGACGCCGAAGCTATGACTGCAATATCCTCCCGATCCCAGGTATTCCGTGAGCTCCATCGGTCTGGCATCTTCGTGGTACCCAACCCATGGGACCGCGGCAGCGCGCGCCTGCTTGCCGGCCTCGGCTTTCGCGCGCTTGCCACCACTAGCTCCGGCTTCGCGGCATCCCGCGGTCGGGCGGATCATCACGTAACGCTCGATGAGACATTGGATGCCCTGCGATCGATCACGGAGGCGGTCGAGATTCCCATCACCGCCGACTTCGAGGGAGGGTTTGCCACGACGCCGGCGGACGTGGGCGCCAACGTCCGACTTGCCGCGGCAACCGGAATCGCCGGCCTTTCGATTGAAGACTCGACGGGCGACAGCTCGAACCCACTTTTCGATTTCAAGCTCGCGACCGAACGGATTGCCGCCGCGCGTCATGCGATCGATGAGAGCGGAACGGGGATTCTTCTGACCGGTCGGTCCGAGGGATTCATAGCCGGACGTCCCGATCTCGCGGAAACCATTCGTCGGCTCACCGCCTACGCCGAAGCCGGAGCCGATTGCCTCTTCGCGCCCGGCATTCGCGCCAAAGCCGAGATCACGGCCATCGTCAAGGCGGTGTCGCCCAAGCCGGTGAATGTGCTCGTCGGCAGCGATTTCACGACGGTCGCCGAGCTCAGAGATATGGGCGTCCGTCGAATCAGCGTCGGTGGCTCACTAGCGCGCGCTGCGTGGACGGGATTTCTCCAGGCCGCGAAGGAGATCGCCGAGCAGGGAACCTTCACCGGGTTGGCCCGGGCGGTCCCGTTTGCTGAGATCACTCGAATCATGGGCAGCTGAGGCGAACGACGCCGGGGCGCGGAGCTGCCAGGGAACTGCGAAGTGAAGACTACCCGCCGGGAGCGATGAGCGGACCGGCTGCGGGCTTCGGGCTCGGCGTAGGAAAGATCGCGTGCAAGCCCGCAGCCAAAAGCTGCTCCGCTCAAAGCACCCGGCAGGTAGTCTTCAGTTGTAGTTCTTCCACTAGAGAGTCCCGCCTGTAATCCCGGGACCTACAAAGCAGTTCGTGTGAATTGCGGGTGAATTCGCGCTTTCGTCCGATCCCTCGCCCCGCCGTCGATGCATACCGTTCACGCCTTCCGGGGAACCATCCGGATTCACGCGGGGAAGCCGACGAGAGCGCAAGGGCGCTATTCGCCCGGCACTAACACACGGGAGCAAGATGCACAGGACGAAATTAGTGGCGCTGGTTGGGGCGATGGTGATGGCTGCGGCTTGCGGCGACGACAAGTCGATCACCAACCCGGTAGTGACGCCGCCACTGCCACAGGCAACAGTATCGAGTGCCACCGGCGACATCGCCGCCAAGGTGGACGAATTCAGAAATCTTCTCGGCGCGTCGAACGGCGCGACAGCCGGCGAGCAGGCCGGGGGCCGCCGTGAAATCAGCTGGGACGGCGCGGGCGCCAATCCGTTCGACAACAAGAACAACTTCCCGGCTGATTTCTTCAACACCAACGTGAAGTCGGGCGCGATATTCACGACCGCGGGCACCGGGTTCCGCAATGACTCCACTGATTTCGCGGAGATCAACCCGACGTACGCGGCGCAGTTCAATTTCTTCAGCGCCAACAAGATTTTTGCACCGATCGGCAGTAATCAGCTCGACCAGTTGTTTCAGGTTGCCGGGCAACCCACGCCGGCAGTAGTGCGCGGTTTCGGGATCGTGTTCAGCGATGTCGATATTGCGAGTAAGACCACCATCGAGCTGTTCGCTAAGGACGGCTCGAGCCTCGGCGTTTTCGCGGCGCCAACCCGATCCGATGCGGGCGGTCTGTCGTTTGTCGGAGTCACGTTCGATCAGCCAATCATTGCCCGGGTGCGAATCACGCTAGGGACGGGAGCGCTCGGGGCTGGCGTCAACGATGTCACCGACGGCGGTACGGCGGATCTGGTGGTGTTGGACAATGTGATTTACGGAGAGCCGCATCAGTCGTTCTGATGCGAACCCAGAGAGGGTCGAGGCGCAGAACTCGGCCCTCTTTGGCATCCGCCAGCCCGAGCCGTAACTTTCATTCTCCAACCTATGGCACCGGCACATGACGATTCCGGGCGGCATCGAGAATGAACGACTGCTCGAGCTCTTTTTCTCCCAATCCCTCGACGGCTTCTTTTTCATGATGCTCGACGAGCCGGTGGAGTGGGGAGACGGCATCGACAAGGATCGTGTGCTCGACTACGTGTTCGAGCACCAGCGGATGACGAAGGTGAATTCAGCAATCCTGACCATGTTCAACGCGCAGACGCCGGACGATATACTCGGCACGACTCCGGCACAGTTCTTCGCACACGGCGTAAAGGATGCGAAGGCACGCTGGCGCGAGTTCTTCGACCGCGGGCATCTGCACACGGAAACCGACGAACGCCGCCTGGACGGGACGCCTATGCGCATCGAGGGAGACTACATGGTGATCTACGATGAACGCAAACGCATCGCCGGTCACTTCGGGATCCAGCGCGATGTGACTGATCGACATCTTGCGAGCGAGGAGGTCGCCCACTCTCGGGAGCAGCTCCGCGCACTCGCGTCCCGTCTTCAGAAAGTGCGAGAAGAGGAGCGCAAGAACATCGCGCGCGAAATCCATGACGAGCTCGGACAGGCGCTGACCGGACTCAAGCTCGACATTGCGTGGATGAAGCGCCGCCTTCCGCGCGAGCATGAGATGATGTCGCAGTGCGCGTCGATCATCGAGCGAATCGACCAGACGGCGAACGCAGTGCGACGCATTGCGACGGAGCTACGGCCGAGCGTGCTCGATCAATTGGGCCTCGCTGCTGCAATCGAGTGGCAGGGACAGGAATTTGGCGCGCGGACCGGTCTGGAAATCCTCATGGAGCTGGCCGAAGACGGAGACGACGTTCCCGATGATATTGCCAGCTCCGCGTTCCGAATCTTTCAGGAGTCGCTGACAAACGTCGCCCGCCACGCCAACGCAACCAGGGTCACGATAAAGCTCACCCGGTCTCCAACACATCTTACACTCGAAGTCGCCGACAATGGCGTCGGCTGCGCAGCCGGCTGTCTCGATGGAACAAGGTCACTGGGATTGGTCGGTATGAGGGAGCGGGCACTGGCATGCGGTGGTCAGTTCAGGATTTCCGGCACACCGGGGAGCGGCACTACAGTGATGCTTCGAGTCCCGCTCGCTGGCGGAGCTACGTCATGATCAGAATCGCCATAGCTGATGATCATCCAATCGTCCGCGAGGGCCTGCGGCGAATTGCATCTGATGACGCGGGGATAACCGTTACCGGAGAAGCATCGAACGGCGCTGAGTTGTTACGCCTGCTAAATGCGGCTGCCGTGGACGTGGTGCTGCTCGACGTGAGCATGCCTGGTGCAACTTTCGTCGAGACCCTGCGCGATGTGCGAGAGCGCCACCCGAGCATCAAGGTGCTGGTGTTGAGTGCTCACCCCGAGGATCAATGGGCGCTGCGCGCGCTGCAATCGGGCGCGGCCGGCTATCTCACGAAGGACCACTCGCCAGAACAGCTCGTCGAAGCCATCCGTCGAGTGGCGCGTGGCGGCAAGTACGTGAGCGAATCGATGGCGGAGCGCCTGGCCGGCATGGTAGACAAAGGCAGGACCCGTGCGCCGCACGAGCGACTGAGTGACCGTGAATTCGAGGTGCTGCGCGCGCTTGGCAGCGGCATGATGGTCAAGGACGTCGCGCAGCAGCTTCGC
>Ga0157372_10002176_pt1 | contig 21334 bp, 15 predicted proteins | sample C55metaG_FD_115307 | JGI IMG/M metagenome (GOLD analysis project Ga0157372, IMG submission 115307) | Corn rhizosphere microbial communities from Kellogg Biological Station, Michigan, USA - C5-5 metaG | ecosystem: Host-associated > Plants > Roots > Rhizosphere > Soil | place: USA: Michigan... | reverse complement strand
TCGCTTCCTCAGCTGGAAGAGCTGAGCAAGGCTGCCAGTCTTCAGCTTAGCGAGGAAGCGATCCGCAAGCTTACCGAAGCGAGCCGCTATTAATTAGCGAAACAGCACCTGCGCCCAGCGCGCCAGACCGGCGGTGACGGAACCGAAGTCATCGCCGCTGGCGAGCGGGATGTCCGGCAGCTGCTTTTGCAGCGCCTCGCGCAGCACCGGCGAGCGGGCGCTGCCGCCCGTCAGATAGATCACGTCCGGTCGGGTGCCGCTGCCGTCCAGCGCCAGCTTTACCTGTTCCTGAATGCGCTCCAGCGGCTGGGCGATAGCGCTTTTCAGCGCGTCCACGCTGATATCGGTCGCCAGCGACTGCTCAATAAAATCCAGCGTCGAGGTGGCCGAAGGCCGATCGGAAAGGGCGATCTTGCTCTCTTCCGCCGCGCGCACCAGGCGATAGCCCAGCCGCTGCTGCCAGACTTTCAGCAGGCGCTGCACTTTTTCCGGCTCGCGGGCGTCGCGGATCAAATCCTGAAGCTGTTTGCGGCTGGCCGTGGCGTAAAAGTCGCTTTGCGCAGGCACGTCGTTGATAGCGATAGCGTTCCACCACGGCAGCGCAGGCAGCGCGATGCCTTTGTGCGTCTGGCCGCCGCTGCCCAGCAGCGGCATCAGCTCTTTAAAGGCCAGCATTATGTCCAGGTCGTTACCGCCGACGCGGCAGCCGCTGTGGCCCAGCAGGCTCTCCTGTCGCTCGGCCCTGTCGTGCCATTGCGGGCCCATCAGCAGCACGGAGCAGTCGGTGGTACCGCCGCCGATATCCACAATCAGCACGCGCGTCTCTTTTTTCAGCGTCGCTTCAAATTCCAGACCGGCCGCGACCGGCTCGAACTGGAACTCAACTTCTTTAAACCCGGCGCGGCTGGCGGCGCGCGCCAGGATGCCCTGCGCCTGGCGGTTGGCTTCTTCGCCGCCCAGCCCCTGGAAGTTGACCGGACGGCCAATCACCGCCTGGGTAATGCTTTCCTGCGTCTGCGCTTCGGCCTGCTGGCGGATATGCAGCATCATCGCGCACACCAGATCTTCAAAGAAGGCGACCTGCTGCGGCTTCAGGCCGCTCGCGCCCAGGAAGGATTTTGGCGATTTAACGAACCAGGTATCTTCCGGCTCGGCCATATACTGCGCCAGCGAAGCCAGACCGAACTGCACGCTGGCGGGCGTGACTTCGATATCTTCTTCACGGTTGAACGCGATGGCGCGCCGTAAAATCGCCTGATTTTCGGCTTCGGGCGTTGGCACCTGGTGATGGCGAAACAGCCATTCGCTGACCGTATCGCGCGTCGGCGCGCAGAGCATTGAGGGTAGCAGGCTGGAACCGTTTTCCAGCGGCAGCAGCGCGGGCACGCCCTCTTTCATGATGGCGACCGAGCAGTTTGCCGTCCCGTAATCAAAGCCGATAAACATTCCTTCCCTCCGCTAATAAAAAAAGGGGGCGACTTTAGCCCAGGGGCGGCAGGAGAGCAAGCGCCGGGTAAGCTTTAATTGACGCGCGCGGCGCTGGTTGTGTGCCAGGGCGAGCAAAGGCTACCGCAGCGGGCTGCTGTTATTGCCTTGAGAAGAGAGCTGCTGCGGTAAAATTTGTTCGTTTTCGCGCTGTGACAGCACGGGTTTAAGCGTATCTATCAGCTTTGCTTCATAAATGGAAAACTGGCCGCGACCGTTGTGCTTGGCGTTGTAGCAGGCCAGATCGGCCTGAGCCATCACGTCGCTGGCGTGAGCGTTGTCCTTGCTGAGCTGGGTGATGCCCGCGCTGGCGCCAATGCGGTGCAGCTGGCCTTCCCACAGAAAAGGATAATGATTTACCGCCACCACCAGGCACTCTGCGATATCGCGAGCCTCACCAAGCGCGCAGTCCGGCAGCAGCACGCCAAACTCATCGCCGCCCAGGCGCGCCAGAAAATCGCCGCTGCGCAAATGCTGTTTCATCTGGCCCGATATCTCCCGCAGCAGCGCATCGCCGGCGGCATGACCGGCGCTGTCGTTGACCGCCTTAAAGCGATCGAGATCGATAAAGATCAGCGCGTGCTGACGCTGCTGCTGGCTGGCGCTGTGCAGCAGCTGTTTCAGACGCTGCTCGAAGCTGACGCGGTTAGGCAGGCGGGTCAGCATATCGTGCGAGGCGCCGTAGCTCAGCCGCCGCATCATCTCCCGCGATTCGCTGACGTCCTGGATCACCATCACGCTGCCGATATAGCCGCCTTCCAGCGTTTTCAGCGGCGTAATGCTGTAGTGAATATCAAAACAGTCGCCGGAACGAGTATGCAGCACCAGCTCTTCGGCCAGTTCCGGCACCGATTTGCTGTGCGGCAGCCCGCATAACAGCAGGTTTTCCATTTCCGGGCCGTCGCTGCCGTGAGTGATGCGCAGCAGATCGCTGAGCCGTTTTCCTGCCGCCTCTTCCTGCGTCCAGCCGCTCATCACTTCCGCTACCGGGTTCATAAACGTCACCCGCATCTCTTCATCCGTGCTGATCACCGCCTCGCCGATGGCATCCAGCGTAATGTGCATTCGCTCTTTTTCCTGGTAGAGCGCGTCGGTCAGCTGACGCATCGCTGTCACGTCCTGATTGATGCCAAGCATTCTTTCAACGTTGCCGTCGTCGCCAAAAACCAGCGTCGACTGGCTGTGAATAAAGCGGATGCCGTCATCCGTAGCGATACGGAACACGATATCTACCGGCAGGGATTCTTTGATGCCCTTATCAAAAGCGTCGATGGCCATTTGACGATCGGCAGGCAGCAGGCTGTTAACCCACGTCAGATAGGTCGCCTGGCCTTCTTCCTTCAACCCATAGAGCTGAAACATGCGCTTGTCCCAGTTCATTTTGCCGGTCTTCAGGCTCAGATCCCAGACGCCGATGCCGCCCGCCTCATTAGCCAGCGTAATACGTTGCATCAGGCGACGGTTGGCGGCTTCGGTCTGCTTCAGGTCGGAAATATCTTCAATTTGAGAAATAAAGTAGAGCGGCCGCTGCTCGCTGTCGCGCACCAGCGAGGTTGCCAGCAGCGCCCAAACAATCCCCCCGTCTTTACGCAGATAGCGTTTTTCATGACTGTAGGTTTCGATCTCGCCTGCCAGCAGCTCGTGAAACTTGCTTTCATCAACCGCCAGGTCATCAGGGTGCGTCAGCATCTGAAAGGTCATCGTGACCAGCTCGGTTTGAGCGTAGCCCAGCAGCCGACAAAGCGATTGATTCACCTGTAGAAAGCGGCCTTCCGGCGACACCAGCGCCATACCGATCACCGAATACTCCATGGCATGACGGAATCTGGCCTCGCTCTGGGAGATATGCTTTTTTTCCTCCCGGAACGAGTGCATCACCTGCGCCATAATATGGCTGGGAATGATCGCCAGCAAAAACGGCAGCCAGGGCGCGCTGTTCACGATAGTCACCGCGTTGGTATATTGCACCAGCTGGTTTAGCGCCAGCAGCAGGCTCATCATCAGCAGCGTGGCGAAGAAAACAATAAAGGCAGACAGGCGCGGCAGGCGTACGGCGCTGTAGAACAGCACCACCATCACAAAGGTAAAAGACCACGGCAGATAGCGTAACGCGCAGTAGCTCAGCGCCAGCGTCACGATCAGCGTCAACAACGTTTCCACCAGCGCGTGCTGGCTAAGAGATTTGCGCAGCTCTTCGGGTCGCCATAGCAGGCAAACCGGGCCGATCGCCAGCATCCCGATGGTTTCCGACACCGCCCAGGTGGTAAAAAAGTGGAAGTTGGCCCGCCCGGTAAAGTTCAGTGACCAGCAGGCGAGCAGCGCGCCGAGCAGCGGCGTAAAGATGCCGACCGACACCACCATCTTGCTCCAGCCGAGCAGCGAATCCAGCGGCGCTTCTCTGTCCAGCAGCCTGCGCAACAGCGCGCCGCCCAGCAGCGCCTGAAGTAAATTGATTAGCGGAAACGTCAATACGACGACGGCTGTGCCTACCATCAGCGCGTTGGCGGCGATAATGCCGACCATACAGCCGCCCAGCAGTCCCGGCAGCCTGCGCGGCGGATAGTGGAACACCAGCAGGGTCATCAGGGCGGTGGGCAGCCAAAGCGAAGAGATTTGAATGCTGACTTTAATCAGTTCCAGACAAAACAGCGTCAGGACAAAGGAAAGCACGCCAAACATCGCTCCCCTGAGCCAGGGGAGAGAGGAGCGGTCAGCGGGGGAAAACGTATCAGTCGTCATAAAAATCCAGCGAGGCAACGGGGAACGGTCAGCTCGAACCAGGTAACTTAAGGCATGCTAACACATTCGTTTTTGAATGCCTGCGCTAATTCAAAAGATCGCTTTATTCGGGCGATTGACCGCCGCGCGCCGCTGGTGGACGGGGAATTACTGCCGAAGCTTCAGCAAATCGTCACGTGTCCAGGGATGGTCAATGCCGGCAATCTGCACGGAAAGACGCTGTAAAAACTGTTGCGTGGTGGCAAGACGACCGTGGCTCAGCAGCAGCAGAGGCAGCAGGAGCGCAATGCAAAGCTGCAGCGTGGAAAAGCCCTGTACTCTGGCGCGCCGCTGGCTGACCAGGAAAGCCGTGCTCAGGGTAAAGCCCAGGATCAGACCGGTAATCACTTCGCTGGTGGAGTGGTAGCTAAGCAGCAGCCGCGAGACGCCGACCAGGATGGGGATCAGGTAGCCGATACCAACGGCAAACAGGCGGCCCTTGTCCGACAGGCGTCCGCTGAGCAGCCATAGCATCACCGGCCACAGCGTTGCCGACATGGCGGTGTGGCCGCTGAAGCCGGTAAAGTTCAGGTGCGCGCTGCCAAGGCCAAAGCCCATAAAAGCCACTTTAGAGAGGCTCACCACGGCACCGGCGGTGCAGAACGCCAGCGCCCAATACCAGGCCGCGCGCCGATCGCTGTTTTTCCAGCTAATCAGCCCGGCCATCACGATAGCGGTAGGGATAAGCAACATGCTGTCGCCAAAATAGGTCAAAAAATGCAATGTACGCCAGTACACGGTGTTTCCTTATTATGCTGTGATAACCCGCTACGCTGTTGCAACAGGGTGCCTGCAACGGCCGGGCCGACATTGTGAATCTGACAGCCAACAGTTTAGCGAGAGGGGCAGCAGAGGTATAACGGGAAAGTCTTAAAAGCCTTCCGCCGGTTTTTTCTGGCATCAACACCCCGAAATCCCTATAATTACGCGCGAATTCATCCTCTCCATCTGTCTCAGACACAAATCAGGTCTTTAATTTATGACTGACAAGTCGCATCAGTGCGTCATCGTAGGTATCGCCGGCGCATCTGCCTCGGGAAAAAGTCTTATCGCCAGTACGCTCTATCGTGAAGTTCGCGATCGGGTCGGCGATGAAAATATTGGTGTTATCCCTGAGGATGCTTATTACAAAGACCAAAGCCATCTGACCATGGATGAACGGGTTAAAACAAACTATGACCACCCCAGCGCCATGGATCACAACCTGCTGCTGCAACATTTGCAGATGCTGAAAGCAGGGGAAGCGATCGATCTGCCGGTTTACAGCTATGTAGAACATACCCGTACCGCGCAGACTATTGAGCTGAAACCGAAGAAAGTCATTATTCTGGAAGGGATCCTGCTGCTGACGGACGCGCGGCTGCGCGCCGAAATGAACTTTTCGATCTTCGTGGATACGCCGCTGGATATCTGCCTGATGCGCCGCATGAAGCGCGACGTCAACGAACGAGGCCGCTCAATGGACTCCGTGATGGCGCAGTATCAGAAAACCGTGCGTCCGATGTTCCTGCAGTTTATCGAACCTTCCAAACAGTACGCTGACATTATCGTGCCTCGCGGCGGTAAAAACCGCATTGCGATCGATATCCTGAAGGCGAAGATCAATCAGTTCTTCGAGTAAACCTGTCCCGGCGGCCGAAAGGGCCAGCCGGGTAGCCCGCGCAGGGAGCGCTCATGCTCCCGCCGCTCAGCCTGTTATTAATTTGGGAGTATCTGTCCATGCGTTTATGCGACCGTGATATAGAAGCCTGGCTCGACAGCGGCCAGCTTGATATCTCTCCGCGTCCGCCGGTAGAGCGTATTAACGGCGCTACCGTTGACGTCCGCCTCGGCAATCAGTTCCGCACTTTCCGCGGTCACACCGCTGCCTTTATCGATCTCAGCGGCCCGAAAGACGAGGTCAGCGCGGCGCTTGACCGCGTGATGAGCGACGAAATCGTGCTGCCGGAAGGCGAAGCGTTCTTTTTACACCCTGGCGAACTGGCCCTGGCGGTGACGTTTGAATCCGTGACCCTTCCTGATAACCTGGTCGGCTGGCTGGACGGGCGTTCATCGCTGGCCCGGCTGGGACTGATGGTGCACGTTACCGCCCACCGTATCGATCCAGGCTGGCAGGGACGTATCGTGCTGGAGTTCTATAATTCTGGTAAGCTGCCGCTGGCGTTACGGCCGGGGATGCTGATTGGCGCGCTGAGCTTTGAACCGCTTTCCGGGCCGGCGGCTCGTCCTTATAACCGCCGTCAGGATGCCAAATACAAAGGGCAACAGGGCGCGGACGCCAGCCGTATCGATAAAGATCAGGACGACGTATAGCGGCGGTGGGGCAGGGCCTGAGCCGGCGGCATGCGTCAGGAAGTGGAAGCTATAAGGGGAAGGCATGAAAAGGTTTATCACCACGTTGGCCATTTTGCTGGTGGTTATCGTGGCCGGCATGACGGCGCTGGTTTTGCTGGTCAATCCCAATGATTTTCGCGCCTATATGGCCAGACAGGTCGAACAGCGCAGCGGCTATCAGCTGGCGCTGAACGGCGATTTGCGCTGGCACGTCTGGCCGCAGCTCAGCATTCTCTCCGGCCCGATGACCCTGACCGCGCCCGGCGCGCAGCAGCCCTTCGTCAGCGCCAGCAATATGCGGCTTGACGTCAAGCTCCTTCCTTTGCTTTCTCATCAGCTGGCGGTTAAACAGGTTCTGCTGAAAGGGGCAGTGATCCGCCTGACGCCCGACAGCGCGGCGCAGCGTCCGGCCAATGCGCCGCAGGGCCCGGCGGATACCGCACCGCCGCCGCCGCTGACTCAGCGCTGGACCTTTGATATCGATAATTTGCAGGTTGCCGACAGCCTGCTGATATGGCAACAGAACAGCGGCGAGCAGCTTAACGTTCGCGATCTGAACCTGCAGCTGTCGCAGAACGCGCAGCGCCATGCCCATATTGAATTTGGCAGCCGCGTCAGCCGTGACCAGCGTGAGCTGTTGGTGAATCTGAATGCGGATGTGGATCTCAGCCACTATCCACAGCATCTTGCAGCCACGGTAAACCAGCTGGACTACCAGCTGAGCGGGGCCGATCTGCCGCGTGAAGGCGTCAAAGGGCAGGCGACCCTGCAGGCGGAGTGGCGCGACAGCGATGCTTTCAGCCTGAAAAATCTGGCGCTAAGCCTTAACGACAGCCAGCTCAACGGCAGCGCCAGCGGGACGCTGGGCGACCGCCCGCAAATCGCGCTGGATCTGCATGCCTCCGTGCTGAATCTGGATCCGCTGTTGGGGCTGGAAACCGAGGTCAACAGCGAAGGCCAAAATATCCAGACTCAGCGCGGCGGCCCTGCGCCCGTTATTGCTCAACCCGTGCAGGATAACGCCAGCTCGCCGTTTAACCAGATGGACGGACAGCTGGCGCTGTCGGCAGATAAGCTTAACTGGCGCGGTATGACGTTTGACGGGGTGACGCTACAGGGCAACAGCAGTAATGGCCTGGTGACGCTGGCGACACTGACCGGCAAAACGGGCAACGGGCAGTTTTCCCTGCCGGGCAGCCTCGATTTCCGCCATGCACAGACGCAGATCGCGCTGACGCCTTCCTTGCAGAATATCGCCGTGGCGCCGCTGCTTAAAGCGTTTGAGCTGCCGGCTTCGCTGAGCGGCGATCTGACGCTGAACGGCAGCTTCAGCGGCGCGGGCCTGAGCGTGCCCGCCTTTAAACATGCCTGGCAGGGCAGTGCCGAAATCAGCCTGAACAACGCGCTGCTCTCCGGACTGAACTTCCAGCGTATGATCCAGCGCGCCGTAGAGCGTAGCAGCAGCCGCGTTCACGCCGCCGCCGGGCCGGAGAACGACTTCCAGCAAATCACGGGTAAGATGTCGCTGCAAAAAGGGCTGCTGGCTTTCGTCGACCTGCACGGACGCGCCTCCATGCTTAACTATAGCGGCAAGGGCACGGTGAATATGGCAGACAAACAGGCGGATATGAACTTTGGCGTAACGGTCACCGAGGGCTGGCAGGGCGATAGCGAGCTGATTGGACGGCTCCAGCAGACGCCGGTGCCGTTAAGGATCTACGGCCCGTGGGATGGCCTGAACTATTCGCTGCAAATCGATCAGGTACTGCGCCAGCAGCTACAGGATGAAGCGAAGAAGCGTCTGAAAGCGTGGTCGGAGAAAAATCCGCAAAGCGGCAAAAGCAGCTCGGTACAGAAACTGATTAACGACCTTTGATGGGCAGCGCTGATAAAGCAGCATCGCTTTATCAGCGCCGGTGTTACCAGTCTTCTTCTTCCGTCACCAGAGGGATAATTTGGACTTTCTGCACGCGGTGGCTTTCTACTTTAAGCGTGCGGAACAGGCAGTCGTTAATCTGGATCTCTTCGCCTTCCTGCGGCACCCGCTGCATATGCTCCATCAGCAGTCCCGCCAGCGTGTGATACTCCCTTTTTTCATCCAGCGGCAGCGGCACGTACATAATCAGGTCGTCCAGCGGCATATGCCCGTTGGCCGTCCAGCTGCCGTCTGCGTTTTGCTGGATATCGTAGCGGGGATCGATAGCTTCGCCTTCGTTAGGCAGGTTGCCCGCGATGGTTTCCATCACGTCGCTGAGCGTGACCACGCCCTCTACCGACCCAAACTCATCCACCACAAAGGCAAAATGCGTGCGCGCATTGCGGAACTGCTCCAGCGCCGGCAACAGCGACAGCTGCTCGGGGAACACCAGCGGCTGACGGATCAGCGCGCGGATATCCAGACTGTCGCCGTGCAGCGCCTGCTTCAGCAGGTCAATAACGTGCACCACGCCGAGCGGATCCTCGCTGTTTTCCGTGACCACCAGCCGCGTATGCTGGTTCTGGTCAAGCATCGCCATAATTTCTGCCGGCGACTCGCTGAGATCCACAGAAGCGATATCCTGACGGGAGGTCATAATGCTGCTGACCGTGCGCTGCCCCATGCCAAGCACGCGCGCAATCATCATGCGCTCCTGCTTGTTAAAGATCGCCTGGCTGCTGCTGTCGGCAACCAGCGAAGAGGTTTCCGCATCCAGCTCCGCCTGCTCGTGGCTGCCGCGCAGCAGGCGCAGTACGGCTTCGGCAGTACGTTTACGCAGGGGCGCTTTGGAAGAGAGGAAGCGGCGACGGTTGAAATGCGCCAGCTGATTCAGCGCTTCGATAATCACCGAGAAACCGATAGCGGCGTAAAGGTAGCCTTTAGGAATATGATAGCCAAAGCCGTCCGCCACCAGGCTGAAACCAATCATCAGCAGGAAGCTCAGGCAGAGGATAACGATCGTCGGGTGTTGATTAACGAAACGCGTCAGCGGCTTGCTGGCCAGCAACATTAAGCAAATTGCGATAATAACGGCCGCCATCATCACGGCCAGATGGTCCACCATCCCTACGGCCGTGATCACGGAATCCAGGGAAAAGACGGCGTCCAGCACCACAATTTGCGCTACCACTGGCCAGAATTTAGCCCCACGCTTTTGTGGATTTTCATCCTCATCTTTGCCTTCCAGCCGGTCGTTCAGCTCCACTGTCGCTTTAAACAGCAGAAAAACGCCGCCCAGCAGCATGATCAAATCGCGCGCGCTGAAGGCGTGTCCGCCGACCGAAAAGAGGGCAGAGGTCAGTGAAGAGAGCCAGGAGATAGAGGCCAGCAGCAGCAGACGCATAATCAGCGCCAGCATCAGGCCCGTGACGCGGGCGCGGTCGCGCTGCGCGGGCGGCAGCTTTTCCGCCAGGATAGCGATGAAGACAAGATTATCAATGCCCAGCACCAGTTCCAGCACGATCAGGGTGACAAGGCCAGCCCAGATTGACGGATCGACGATCCATTCAAACATCAGAAGTTCACTCATACAGATTAAGGAAATGCCATGATGATAGTGAACGTCGCCTGATTCAACAAATAATCCCCTGAAAGTCGCCGTAAGGTCGATAAACAGCCGAATAAATCGCCACTCATTCCTGGAATTGCCCGCGCAAAATTTGGCATCTGATTAAAAGGTTTTCAGGAATATTCGCATAGGTCTGCCTGTTGAAATAAGGGATACTTAAGCAATGAAGTAAAGTCAGACAGGAATATTCTGACTGTGACAGTAAAGCTAATCTGAATTTATCGTGAGGATAAAGATGAAAGGTATGGTTTAGCATGGCGCTGAAGGTAGTCTTAATCCTAAAAGCGCGCATGGGTAGCGGCAGGCTCTTGTAAACAGGCCAGTAATAACTAGTATAGCAATGTGTTAGTAAATGGCTGCGTTAATGTAGCAATTAGCACGGTCGCGTCTTAACGTTCTTTTTTATGTTCGGCTTTATGTAGACGCGCCAGTTAGTGCCTTTAGATGGCAGGATAAAACCAACACTTCAGGACAAAATACAGCGCATTGGCAGCTACAAGCCAGGGGCGGTAGCGTGTCCGAAGCGGTGAAAAGACCACGCCTTTTGGCGATAAAATCACCGCAGTTGTTGATTTTACATGTCATTCTCTGATTGTACTGCCAGTTACCATGAGCTTTTACACAATTTCTGAATACGTCTCCTGTGTAATAAAGAGCGTGTCGATAAGATACGCAATCCTTAGCGGTGGGAATTATTAAATCACAGGCTTTTGAAGAAAAAATAAGAGTTAACTATGCGCGATATAGAATTTACATTTAAAGGACTGTTAATAAAAATATCACTGGCACTTTCAGATCTTATTTTCTTTAACGCCTCCTTATTTATTGCTGTTCTGCTGATGAAAACTTTTCCAAACAGTTTGTTGGAAAATATGTCAGAGCAGGATCTGCAATTAAAAATAAGCACACACATCATTCTCTCTGTGATTTGTATCGGCTGGTTCTGGGTTCGCCTGCGCCACTATACCTATCGCAAACCGTTCTGGTTTGAATTAAAAGAAGTCTTCCGCAGCGTGCTGATCTTCTCCGTTATTGACCTGTCGATTACGGCATTGTCAAAATGGGAAATGTCCCGCTGGGTGTGGATTATTACCTGGCTGCTGGCGCTGATCCTTATTCCTGTCGGCCGCGCTATCGTTAAGCGTGTGCTGAACCGTAACGGCCTGTGGAAAAAGCAGTCCATTATTATCGGCAGCGGTAAAAATGCGGAAGAAGCCTATCTGGCGCTGCAAAGCGAAGAGGTAATGGGCTTTGACGTGGTGGCTTTCTACGATGTGGATGGCACTACGCCCGCGCCTGCGCTGTTCGGCATTCCGGTCATTCGCGATGAAACCTCGCTCTGGCAGCTGGTCAACAGCGAAACGCAATTTATTGTCGCCGTAGAATATGAACAGAGTCAGTATCGTGATCTCTGGCTGAAAAATCTGGCGAAACATAATTGCCGTTCCGTTTCCGTTATTCCTTCACTGCGTGGCGTACCGCTATACGGTACTGATATGGCTTATATCTTCAGCCATGAAGTTATGATCCTGCGCGTCAGCAATAATTTGGCGAAGCGCACCTCGCGTTTCCTTAAGCGTACCTTCGATATTGTCGGTGCCTTAAGTATTATCACCATGCTGATGCCTGCGCTGGCCTTCCTGATCTTTATGGTCGCTCGCGACGGCGGCAATCCTATTTATGGGCATGAGCGAGTAGGGCGCAACGGACGCAAATTTAAATGCCTTAAGTTCCGTTCAATGGTGGTGAATTCCAAAGAGGTACTGGAAGAAGTGCTGCGCACCGATCCTGTAGCGCGTGCGGAATGGGATAAAGACTTTAAGCTGAAGAACGATCCCCGCATCACCCGCATCGGTCACTTTATTCGTAAAACCAGCCTTGATGAGCTGCCGCAGCTGTGGAACGTGGTTCGCGGCGAGATGAGCCTGGTCGGCCCGCGTCCGGTGATTGAAGACGAGCTGGAGCGCTATGCGGGCGACGTTGACTACTACTTTATGGCTAAGCCTGGTATGACCGGCCTGTGGCAGGTAAGCGGACGTAACGATGTCGATTATGAAACCCGCGTTTATTTTGACTCCTGGTACGTAAAAAACTGGTCATTGTGGAACGATATCGCCATCCTGTTCAAAACCATCGGGGTGGTGCTTAAGCGCGACGGCGCCTATTAATTTGAGCTTTCGACGCGCTCTTCGGAGCGCGTCGCTGTTATAGCGTAGTTTGACTGTAACCGTCATGGACTTACGCGCTCACCACTTTCTTTGTTAAGCGTCGGTTCACAGCGAGTCGGCAAGGCATTAAAAAAGGATAGGGATCGGACGATAATGACTGACAGTTATAGCGATTGAAACGCTTATCTTTACTTTTGCAAGACGCTACACAGCGGCGGATCCGCCACTATCAATCAAATTACTGATAGCGATGAAACAGATGATTACAATCAAAACGAAGTTACTGCCCTTGTTGATATCGGCTACCCTCCTTTCCGGATGTACGGTAGTTCCGGGTTCAAAGCTTTCCACCAGCGGAAAAGACGTAATTAAGCAGCAGGACAACGATTTTGACATTGATAAATACGTTAATGTCTTCCCGATGACCCCAAGCCTGGTTGACCGTATGCGTCCGGCGCCCGTTGTGGCGCGACAGAACGTTCAGCTGCAAAATGAACTGCAAAACTATGAGTATCGTATCGGCGTCGGCGATGTGCTGACCGTTATCGTCTGGGACCACCCGGAGCTGACCACGCCAGCGGGCCAGTACCGCAGCGCCAGCGACACCGGTAACTGGGTTCACTCAGACGGCACCATCTTTTACCCTTATATCGGCCGCGTTCGCGTAGCCGGTCGTACCGTGCAGGAAGTGCGTACCGAAGTCGCCGGCCGCCTGGCGCAGTATATCGAAAGCCCGCAGGTTGACGTCAGCGTCGCCTCGTTCAAGTCGCAGAAAGCGTACGTGACGGGAGAAGTGACCACGTCTGGCCAGCAGCCGATTACCAACGTGCCGCTGACTATTCTGGATGCGATCAACGCCGCAGGCGGCCTGACCGCCAATGCCGACTGGCGCAACGTGGTGCTGACCCACAACGGCAGCGAAGTGCCGGTTTCTCTGCAGGCGCTGATGCAAAACGGCGATCTGTCGCAGAACCATCTGCTTTATCCGGGCGATATCCTGTTTGTGCCGCGCAACGACGATCTGAAAGTCTTTGTGATGGGCGAAGTCAGACAGCAGACCACGCTGAAAATGGATCGCAGCGGCATGACGCTTTCTGAAGCGTTGGGCAGCGCCCAGGGGATGGATCAGACCGCCTCTGACGCGACGGGCGTATTTGTTATCCGTCCAATCAAAGGGAAAAACCGCACCAAGATCGCCAACATCTATCAGCTGAACCTGAAGGATGCGTCGGCGATGGTGATGGGCTCCGAATTCCAGCTGGAACCGTATGACATCGTTTATGTCACCTCAACGCCGCTGACGCGTTGGAACCGTGTTATTTCGCAGCTGACCCCAACTATCACCGGTATCTATAACGCGAGCGAAAACGCACAGATCATTCACAGATGGTAACGGCGGGGCATGATGATTAATTCAATCTTAGTGGTCTGCGTCGGCAATATCTGCCGCTCTCCTACGGGGGAGCGGCTGCTGAAACAGGCGCTACCGGATAAAAAGATCGCCTCGGCGGGGCTGAGCGCGCTGGTCGACCATCCGGCCGACGAAACCGCCAGCAGCGTCGCCAGCGAACATGGGGTTTCGCTGGCGGGCCATCAGGCACGGCAGCTGACCTCCGGCATGTGCCGGGATTACGATCTCATCCTGGTGATGGAAAAAAGGCATGTCGATCTGGTCAACCGCATTAACCCCTCCGTACGTGGCAAGACCATGTTATTTGGCCACTGGCTCAACCAGCAGGAAATAGCGGATCCCTATAAGAAAAGCCGCGATGCCTTTGAAGCCGTGTACGGATTACTCGAAAAAGCTGCCCAGAAATGGGTCACCGCATTAAGCCGATAGTTGGGATACTCGATGAATATAAAAAGTAAGGCGCCGACCGCGTCGAAAGAGGAAGCTGGCGGGTGGGATTTAGCGCACCTTGTCGGACAGCTGGTTGATCATCGCTGGATTATCGTGGCCGTTACGGCCTTCTTCCTGCTGCTCGGCACGCTCTATTCGCTGTTCGCCACGCCTATCTATAGTGCGGACGCGCTGGTACAGGTAGAGCAGAAAAGCCCTAACACCGTGCTGACCGATCTGACCGAGGCGCCGGTGGAACCCGCTTCCGCCACGGAAATCCAGATCATCCAGTCTCGTATGGTGATTGGCAAAACGGTAGACGATTTGGGCCTGAATATTCAGGTTGAGCAAAATCACTTCCCCGTAGTGGGCAAAGGCTTTGCCCGCCTGCTGGGCGAAAAGCCGGCCAAAATCGCCGTATCCCGTCTTGAGATGCCGAAAAGCTGGAAAGATGCCAGCGTAAAGGTTGAGATCACCGGCGCCGACAGCTACACCGTTTCGAAAGACGGCGACGATCTGTTCAAAGGTAAAATCGGCCAGTTCCAGCAGCAGCATGGCGTGTCGATGCTGGTTAGCGGCATTGACGCTGAACCGGGCACCACTTTTACCGTCTCTAAGCTGTCCACGCTGGCGGCGATCGGCATGGTCACTAACAACCTTGCCGTGGCCGACAAAGGCAAAGATACCGGCGTGATGGGTCTGACCTATACCGGTGAAGATCCGGAGCTGATTAGCCAGGTGCTGGATCGGGTGATGAGCAACTACCTGATGCAGAACGTGGAGCGTAAATCCGCCGAAGCGCAGAAGAGCCTGGAGTTCCTGCAGCATCAGCTGCCGCAGGTGCGCAGCAAGCTGGACGAAGCGGAAGACAAGCTTAACACCTATCGTCGCAATAACGATTCGGTGGATATGTCGCTGGAAGCCAAATCGGCGCTGGACTCCTCTGTTAGCGTACAGAGCCAGCTGAACGAGCTGACCTTCCGTGAAGCGGAAGTTTCCCAGCTGTTCACCAAGGATCACCCGACCTATCGCGCATTGCTGGAAAAACGTAAAACGCTGGAAGACGAGCAGAAAAAACTGAACCAGAAAATTGGTCAGATGCCGCAGACCCAGCAGGAAATTTTACGTCTGACCCGCGACGTGCAGGCCGGTCAGGAAATCTACATGCAGCTGCTTAACCGTCAGCAGGAGCTGAGCATCAGCAAAGCCAGTACGGTTGGCGACGTGCGCATCATCGACCATGCGGAAACCGCATCCAAGCCGGTTGCGCCGAAGAAAATGCTGATTATGCTGGCCAGCCTGATTGCAGGCCTGGTGATCTCCGTGGGCATCATTCTGCTGAAAGCGCTGTTCCACCACGGCATCACCGCGCCGGACCAGCTGGAAGAAGCCGGTATGAACGTTTATGCCAGCGTGCCGCTTTCCGAATGGCAACGTAAGAAAGACGTCGAGGCGCTGAACAAGCGCGGCGTGAAGGTCGATCCGCACAACAGCCTGCTGGCGTTGGGCAACCCGACCGACCTCTCTATCGAAGCGATCCGTAGCCTGCGTACCAGCCTGCACTTCGCGATGATGGAAGCCCGTAACAACGTGCTGATGATCACCGGCGCCAGCCCTGGCATTGGTAAAACCTTTATCAGCGCCAACCTGGCGGCGCTGGTTGCACAGGCGGGGCAGAAAGTGCTGTTTATCGATGGCGATATGCGCCGTGGCTATACGCACGAGCTGCTGGGCGCGGCCAATAAGTCCGGACTGTCCACCATCCTGTCGGGCAAAACCGCCTTCACGCAGGATCTGATCCAGCACGGTGAATACGGCTTTGACTTTATTCCGCGCGGACAGGTGCCGCCAAACCCTTCCGAGCTGTTGATGCACAGCCGCATGAACGAGCTGCTGGAGTGGGCGAGCAAAAATTACGATCTGGTACTGATCGATACGCCGCCGGTGCTGGCCGTGACCGATGCAACTATTATCGGCAAGCTGGCAGGCACCGCGCTGATGGTAGCGCGCTTTGAAACCAACACGCTGAAAGAAGTAGAGTTCAGCTACAAGCGCTTTGCGCAAAACGGTATCGATATTAAAGGCGTCATTCTTAACGCCGTCGTGCGGAAAGCCGCCAATGCGTACGGCTACGGCTACGACTATTACGATTACAGCTACAAAGGCAATGCAAAAAGCTAATGCTTAAAAGGATCCGCCGCGAGGCGGATCCTTTCGCCTCTGGAATCAGGCCTGTTTCCGGCTGTTTTATGTATAACGTTTAAAAGGTGCCTTGTGATGAAGGATATTTTCTTCTCGATCGTTATCCCTGCCTATAACGCCTCCGAATCGATCGTCACCACGCTGGACTGCGTTAAAGCGCAAAGCTATAAGCATTTTGAAGTGATTATCGTCGACGACAAGTCGGCCGATGCGGCAAAGCTGGCCGAGGTCGTTAACAGCGATCGCTACAGCGACCTGAAAATTAATCTGGTGCTGTCAGAGGTCAAACTCAACGGCGCGGGCGCGCGCAACCGGGGCATTGACCTGGCGACGGGCGACTATGTCTGCTTCCTGGACGCCGATGATGAATGGCATGAAGACAAGCTGCTGGAAAACGTCAAAAAAATCCAGGAGCTGACTGCCAGAGGCAAAGACCGCTTTGTGATCTACAGCCAGGTGAACATTATGCAGGACGGCGCCTTTTTAAAGGTGATGCCGATCAATTTGCCTGCGCACAATGAAAGCATCGCCGAATATCTGTTTGGCTGCTACGGCTTTATCCAGACCAGTACTATTGTGCTGAAGCGCGAGCACGCGGCGGAAATTAAGTTTGATGAGCGGTTTATCCGTCATCAGGACTACGACTTCTGCATCCGCGCGGATAAAAACGATTTTGAATTCGTGATGATTGCAAAACCACTGGCTAACTACCATATGGTGAGCAAATTCAACTCCAGCCATAAAGGCGAGTCCGTAAAGTACTCCACCTTCTGGCTGAAAAGCATGAGCCCGTATCTGAGCAAGCGGGATGTTTATACCTATAAAGCGTATAAGCTGCCGATCCGCTATAAAATGGATGGCAAGGTGCTGCACGCCAGCCTGAGCTTCGCGCAATATTTCTTTTTAACCAACAAAGGCAATCGCGATTATTTTCTCGGCCGTTTAAAACAGAAGTTCTCAGAACGTATTGCAAAAAAATAGCCCTGATTAAAATAATAAGACGGCGGAACAACAATGGCCATATATTGGATAATCAGTTACAGCATTCTGGCGTGCTGTATTTTTGAGTTGGCAGCAATCAACCAGCTTAACGACCCCAGGATCAAACGCGTCATCATGTGGCTGGCGTTTATCTGCACGATGGCGCTGATCTGTTTCGGCGGCTCGCGCGGTCTGCACTCCGGCATGGATGACAGCCAGTACCTGGACTTTTTCGCGGATTTTTCGGCACAGCTTCACGTCAACACCTATGACGCGATCACCGACACCTATCGCTATGAAAAACTCTTTATGCTGCTGGCCTGGCTGTTTTCACTGGTCACCAGCCAGAGCTACTATTTTCTCTTTTTTATCTGCTTTATTGCGGTTTCGACTAACGCTTACTGCTACAAAAAGTATTCTCCGCTGATCCTCTGTTCGCTTTGTTTATATTCAACTCACCTGTTTATCAACAAAGACATGAACCAGATCCGCTTTGGCTTATCCAGCGCCTTTGCTATCGCCTTTATCTGCTCGCTGGCGACGAAGAGAAACGTGCTGGCGCTGGTATTCCTGGTGCTCAGTACGCAGTCGCACGCCACGGGTTATACCATCCTGCTGGCGGTGCCGTTCTTCTTCCTGCGCGAGCGCAAGTATCTGCCGCTGATTATCGTCTTTGCCTGTATTCCGCTGGGAATTATCGGCGGGAAAAAGCTCTTTCTCGACTCGTTGGGCATCGTGCCTGGCCTGGGCGAACGAGCGGCGGGCTATAGCGGCACCGACTTCGATACCGCCTCGCCGGTGTTTGGCCTGGCCAACCTGAAAAACATCTTCTTTATTGCCGCCTTTACCCTTTACTACTTCCGTAACGGCATCCAGAAAGGCGATCGTCTGGTTTATATCCTGCTGGTCTCGTATGCGGTGGGCGCGGGCGTGCGTATTACGTTCTCCGACTTCAGTATCTTTGGCGGCAGGGTGGGCAACCTGTTCCTTCACGCCGAACCGATACTTTTCTCTTTCTTGCTGCTGCGAATACGCAATCTGCTGGTAAACGTCGCCTTGTTAGCGGGGATCTGTTCTTACTACCTCGCCTATAACACGATACTTTCCGCGCAGTCGATTACCGGCTATAGCGTAGCGCCGCTGTTCCGTATGTTCAGCGGCTAGGCGGCCCTGAGCCGCGCTTTTTGCTCAATTTCAACAGGATGATTGAATATGTACAAATTGCTGATCCTTATTGACGGCATTTCCAACAGCGGCGGTACGGATCGCGTTGCCAGCACCTTATCCAGCCTGCTCAGCAATAATGATTACGACGTCACGCTCTATTCGTTGAACAAAGGCGATCCTTACTATCCGACCGATGCGAAAGTGAAAATTCGCTATCCCGAAGCGACCGCGCGCCTGCTTAAGATCCGCGAGTTTATCCGCTTTGCGAAATCGCAGCCCTTTGACGGCATTATGATTATCTCCATGGGCAAGCTTTCCGTGCAGGCGCTGCTGGCCATGAAGCTGTTCGGCGTGAAGTCAAAAATCATCTGCTGCGATCACGTCTCGATTGAAACCTTTAAAACGCCGATCCGTCGCCTGAAAGTGTTCTGCTACGGCCTGGCGGACAAAATCGCCGTGCTTACCGATCACGATAAAAGCTATCTGGAAAAAAATTACGGCGTGAAAAACGTGCACGTGATGAGAAACATCTCGCCTTTCCATGCTGAAAGCAGCGCCAGCAGCTTTGATGACGTTTTCGCCGGCAAGCAGGATCGGGTGTTGGCGGTGGGCCGTCTCACTTACCAGAAAAATTTCGACCGGATGCTCGACGTCTGGCAACGCGTGGATAAGCAGGGCTGGACGCTGCAAATCGTCGGCGACGGCGAAGACAAACCCGCGCTGCTGGCGAAAATTAAAAGCTACGGCATGGAAGCGAGCACGGAAATCATTACGCCCAGCAAAAAGATCAACGATTACTACCGCGCCGCCGGCATCATCATCATGACCTCCCGTTATGAAGGCCTGCCGATGGTGCTGATCGAGGCGAAAAACTTTGCGCTGCCCGCCGTCGCCTTCGACTGCAAAACCGGCCCGGCGGAAATTATCAAAGACGACGGGTTCGTTATCGATTACGACAACGACGACGCCTTTGTGGCGCAGCTGAACATGCTGATCGCCGACGAGCAAAAGCGCAAAACCTTTGCCCACGCGGCCTGGCGCAACGCCGAAAACTACGGGCCGACGCTGATCTTACAAAAGTGGAATGAACTTCTGAATTAACGGGTGATGTTATGTTTTCAGTTCTTATGTCTCTCTATCACAGAGAGAAACCGGAAAATGTTGAGCAGTGCATGCAGAGCCTGTACGAGCAGACGCTGCCAGCTGACGAGATCGTGCTGGTCTACGACGGCCCGCTGGGCGACGAGCTGAAAGCGGCGGTCAACAACTGGATGGACAAGCTGCCGATTGTCATCGTGCCGCTGGAAAAAAACGTCGGTCTGGGCAAGGCGCTTAACGCGGGTCTGGATCGCTGCTCGCATAATATCGTCGCGCGCATGGACACCGACGACATCTGCCTGCCGGAACGCTTTGAAAAACAGATCCCCTATATGGAAGCGCATCCTGATATGGCGCTGCTGGGCGCGGCGGTAATTGAATTTGATGAATTCGGCAACGAGCGTCTAAAGCGTCTGCCGCTGAACAACGCAGAGATCCGCCATTTCGCCCGCATGAAAAACCCGTTCAACCATATGTGCGTGGTGTTCCGTAAGGATAAGGTATTGGCGGCGGGCAGCTACCAGCACCACCTGTTTATGGAAGATTACAATTTGTGGCTGCGTATGCTCTCGCAGGGCTATGACGTCGCCAACCTGCACGATGTGCTGATGCGTGTGCGCTCGGGCAGCGAGATGGTCAGCAAGCGCCGCGGCATGACCTATATCAAAAGCGAGGTGCAGCTGTGGTCGTTAAAGAATCGCCTGCGCCAGACTAACTTCGTGAACGGCACGCTCTATTTTCTGATCCGCACCTCAACGCGGGTGATGCCGGTAAGCGTAATGAAGTTCCTGTACGAGCGGGATCGCAAAGGATAAAAAAGCCTGCACCGGACTATACCTCTGGATGAAACAGCATCGACACTTACCTGATTAACGGAATTTTGTATGAAGCGCAGAGAATTAATCCGAACAGCATTTTCCTCTATCGTGGCAACCGCAGCACTGAGTTCGCTACCCGCAGCCGCCCGCAGTGAAGAAGCGGGTCTGAAGCTGAAGAAAGTGCCGGCCGATGCCATTCCCAAAAATGACGTGCCGATTTTTTCACCTGACGACGTCTTCACCATGCCCGCCGAATTCTGGCATGACTTTAACGGCAAGCTCTATATCGGCAAGGCGGGCACCGATCCCGCTCAGCACCCAATCGACGTTTTTGTTAAAAGCGCCAACGGCGAAGTTTCGCTGCTGTCGCAGCCCGTGTCGTTGAACAGCGATACTTTAAAACGTTTTGTGGCAGCCAAAGGCGCGCTGTGGTCAAACAGCGAATATTCGATGGCGCTCTATAACGATCGCGACGAGCAGCTGTTCTACGTGCCGGATGTGAAAAACAGCGGCGCTTCCGAATTCAGCCGCCGTCTGGCGCAGCCTTCCGGCTACCAGCTGATTGGCGAAATCGGCTCTTACGATGAATTACGCCAGACCCGACCGCTGTTCAACGGCGCAAAAGTGCGGCTTAAGGGCTGGCACGCCGGAACGGAAACGGGCGGCGGCGCCTTTGTCGGCGAGCTGAGCAAAGCACAGGATGACGGTGGCTATATCGCCTCGTCCGGTCAGGATTACCACTGGCGTCGCATCTCTGACGATCTGAACGCGCTGACCATCTTTGACTTTGGCGCAGTGGCCGACGGCCGCACCGACTCGCTGCCCGCCATTCAGGCAATGTTCCACTGGGCGCAGGATAACAACAGAATGTTGTCCGTGCAGTTCCCGGCCGGGCGCTTTTTCGTCTCCTCGTTTGAT
>Ga0157372_10002173_pt1 | contig 21352 bp, 22 predicted proteins | sample C55metaG_FD_115307 | JGI IMG/M metagenome (GOLD analysis project Ga0157372, IMG submission 115307) | Corn rhizosphere microbial communities from Kellogg Biological Station, Michigan, USA - C5-5 metaG | ecosystem: Host-associated > Plants > Roots > Rhizosphere > Soil | place: USA: Michigan... | reverse complement strand
GTCGCGTTCGTCGGCCAGGCGCTCGCCGCGTCGGCGAGCACCGAAATGACCACGGTCGCTGCGCACGCCGCGGCGCTCGCTGCGCCCCGCTGAGCGCAGGCGCCTAGACTGCGACGATCGGGCAGCGCCCGCACCGGCTCGCATCGATGCACGATCCGTTCGAGGTTCGCGTCCTCGGCAGCGACGATGTCGCGCCGCTGCGCGCGATGCTCGCCGTCTTCGCCGGCGCGTTCGGCGAGCTCGAGACGTACACCGCGCGGCAACCGGACGACGACTATCTCGAGCGCCTGCTCGCGCGCGACACCTTCGTCGCGATCGCCGCGTTCGCCCGCGGCGCGGTCGTCGGCGGCCTCGCCGGCTACCTGTTGCCGAAGTTCGAGCAGGCGAGAAGCGAGCTCTACATCTACGACCTCGCAGTCGCGGCAGGCGAGCGCCGGCGCGGCATCGCGAGCGCGCTCGTTCGCGCAGTGCAGCGGCTCGCCGCCGATCGCGGCGCCTGGGTCGTGTTCGTGCAAGCCGACCACGGCGACGACGCCGCGATCGCGCTCTACACGAAGCTCGGCGCGCGCGAGGACGTCCTCCACTTCGATATCGCGCCGGCGCCGCGCTGAACGGCGCGAACGCTTTGCGCGATTCGTCAGGTCGGGCTCAGGCGCCGGGCTCGTGGACGTCGAACGGCCAGGTCAGCAACACTTCGTCGGCGACGCGAATCGGGTCGAGGTGGCCGCGGAACGCGTGCACCGCCTGCGTCAGGTGCAGCAGCTGCGTCGCCGACCCCGGCGCCCGGCGATTCGCGAGGCGCGCGAAGAACGCGTAGTGCCACGCGAAGCACTCGGTCGGCGATTTCGTTCCAAAGCGCGGTTTGGCCATCTGGGGACGCGAGGCAAGGAGCGTACCGCTCCGGAACGTGACAATTCTCGCCACCCCCGAAACGCGGAGCCGGCCCATGGACCTCACCCTCGCCCAAGCCAACCAGATCATCGCCGCCGCGCTGCAGCGCTCGGCCGACTGCGGGTATCAACCGATGGCGGTCGTCGTCGTCGACGCCGCCGGTCACGTCAAGAGTGCGCAGCGCCAGGACGGCGCCAGCATGTTCCGGATCGATATCGCGAGCGGAAAGGCGTGGGCATCGGTCGCGATGGGCGTCGCGTCGCGCGTGCTGACGCAACGCGCCAAGGATCTGCCGGCGTTCTTCGGCGCGTTGGCATCGACCGGCCAGGGACGCTTCATCCCGCAGACGGGGGCGGTGCTGATCAAGGACGCCGACGGCAGGATCGTCGGCGCCGCCGGCGCGAGCGGCGGCACCGGCGACGAGGACGAGGCGATCTGCAGCGCCGGGATCGAGGCCGCCGGGCTGCAGCCCGGCTGAGCGCGCCGCTCGCGCTTACCAGCTGTTGCGAAGCTCGCGCAGCTTGAGGAACACCGTCTTCGCGTCCGGCCGCTCGGGCAGGTCGGGGAACGCCTCGCGCAGCTTGGCGATGACGCTCGGGCTCGCCAGCCGGAGGAACGTGTTGATGCGCTTCTCCTCGTCGAGCGTCGTGACGTGCATCGTCTTCGGGTCGTGGCCGCTGACCTCGCGCAGCAGCTGCTCGGCATCGCCGTTGTCCGGCTCGCGCGCCAGCGTGAAGCGAAGGTTGTTCTCGATGTAGTCGTGCCCCGGATAAACGCGCGTGTTGCCGGGCAGCGCGGCGAGCTGATCGACGAACGTCGCGTACAGATCGGACGGGTTGCCGCCGTTGTGGCAGTTGCCCGCACCGGCGTTGAACAGCGTGTCGCCGGAGAAGATCGCCGGCTCGTCGGTGTGCGAGCGCAGGCAGATGTGGCACATCGTGTGGCCGGGCGTGTCCATGCACTCGAGCTCGACGGTCTTGCCGACCTTGATCACGTCGCCTGCCTTGACGCCGCGGTCGACCCCCGCGATGCGCGCGCCGGCGCGGTGGTGCGCGATCAGCTTGGCGCCGGTGGCCGCGATGACGGCGGCGTTGCCGCCGGTGTGGTCGTGGTGCTCGTGGGTGTTGAGAACCTGCGAGATGCGCCAGCCCTTGACGCGCGCTGCGTTGAGGCACTTCTCGTGGTCGAGCGGATCGATCGCGAGCGCGTCGCCGGTCTCGGGGCACGCGATCAGGTAGTTGTAGTTGCGATAGGCGTTGCCGGTCCAGATGCGCTCGACGATCATGGTTGCTCCTCGGGAGCGATCGATGATGCCACGCGCGGCGAAGACGGCGCGCGGCGGCGGCGCGCTCAGCGCGCCGGGTCGAGCAGCATGGTCCGGCTGTTCTCGTCGTCGGCGCTCGGGTGCGCCGGGCCGGCGAGCCGCAGCGTCAGCGTGTTGGCGACCACGATGCGAGTGCCGCTCTTGACCGGAACGTCGACGCCCTTGCCGACCGGCTCGCCGTCGACCGTCGTGACGCCGTCGGACAGCGTCCTGAGCCTGAGCCCGTCGGGAGCGCGCCGCAGCTCGAAGTGCCAGCGGCTGATCTGGCGCGTGCGCGCCGGATCGGGATGGAACAGCACGATGTCGTTGGCGCGCGCGCCGTCGGGCTCGTGCAGTCGGCCGAAGCTGACGATGTCCTTCTGCGGCAGCGCGATCTGCTGCTCGGTCTCCTCGATCAGCACGCGGCGCGGGAAGGTGGTCGGATCGCGCCAGTCGAGCTCGAGGAGGTCGAACGGCTGCGTGACGCCCTTCAGCTCGCGCATCCCGATCGGATGGCAGAGGACGCGCAGCTCGGGGCCGAACTCGAGGAACACCTGGCGCGTCAGGCAGACGCCGCCAGGCTCGGCAGCGCGGGCGACGCGCGCGGCGACGTGGACCGAGTCGCCGGTGACGACGGCGCCGTCGGTCAGCACCGATCCCCAGTGCAGGCCGATGCGCACGGCGAGCTGGTGCTCGCGCGCCCGCGTCGCGTTCTCGCGCGCCATCGCCTGCTCGAACGCGACGATGCCGCGCACGCCCGCTTCGGCGTCGGGGAAGACGCAGAAGACACCATCGCCGACGGCATCGACGATGCGCCCCTGGGCATCGCCCGCCGCCTGCCCGAGGAGGTCGACGTGGAGCTGGTGGAGCTGGCGCCCGACGGCGTCACCGAAGCGCGCGAAGTACGGCGTCGACCCGACGATGTCCGAGAACGCCATCAGGAGCGAGCGCTCGAAACGGCGCCGGAGCTCCTGCTGCAGCTGGTTCTGCAGGCGGACGATCTCGGTCATGCCGAGGGTGCTGAGATCGATCATCGGAGCGGGCGGGCTTGAGCGAAGATTGTGATGGGATCGCAACTTGCCCGCCAGACCGGATGCAAACCTCGAACGCGAGCGCACGATGAATCGTTCCGATGACGCTCGGTCGAGCGCCGCCGACGCCCCCGCCGAAGCGCCGGTCGGCGCCGACGAGCGGCTCGACGAGGCGATCGAGGAGACGTTTCCGGCGAGCGATCCGATCGCGGTGTCGCCCGAGCGCGACGACGCGGCCGCGCGCGCGGTGCTCACCGTCGGCCATTCGACGCGGCCGATCGCCGACTTCATCGCGCTGCTGCGCGCGCATGGCGTCACGCAGCTCGTCGACGTGCGCACCGTGCCGCGCTCGCGCCACAACCCGCAGTTCGGTGGCGACGCGCTCGCGGCGTCGCTCGCGGCCGAGTCGATCGGCTATTCGCACGTCGCTGCGCTCGGCGGCCTGCGCTCGCCGCGGGCGGGATCGATCAACGGCGGCTGGCGCAACCGCTCGTTCCAGGGTTACGCCGACTACATGCAGACCGAAGCGTTCGCCGACGCCGTGATGACGCTCATCGCGCTCGCCGAACGCGAGCGCGTCGCGATCATGTGCGCCGAGGCGGTGCCGTGGCGATGCCATCGCTCGCTGATCGCCGATGCGCTCGTCGCGCGCGGCGTCGCCGCGTGCGAGATCGTGAGCGCGAAGCGCCTGCAGCCGCACCGCATGACGCCGTTCGCCGTCGTCGAGGGCGCGCGCGTCACGTACCCGCCCGAGCCGGCATCGGCCGACGGCGCGGGCGACGACGACGCGCTGCGGTAGCAGCGCGCCGCGCGGTCACCCCGCGAGCCTGCGCTCGTAGGCGTCGCGCAGGCGCTTCCAGCCGTCCCAGAACGGGCCCTTTTGCGCGCCGGTCACCGACGCGACGAGAAGGTCGAGGTGCGCGTGCCAGCCGGCAGCGATATTGAGCCTGGCGCCGTCGGGCAGCCGACGGTGCGTGAGCGTCAGCAGCACCTTGCCGTCGACGAGATCGTCGAGCGCGATCGTGACGTCGCCGCTGTTCTGCCACGAGAACGACAGCCGGCGCGGCGGCTCGCATTCGGTGATGCGGCTCTGCATCCGATGCTCAGCGCCGAAGCCCGCCGGGCGCTCGCCGGGGGGATCGGTCAGCTCGTCGTTGCGCCAGACGAGCTCGAACGGCGCGCCGACGGCGAGCTCCATGCCGCCGGCGGCGAGCCACTGCCGGCGCAGGTCGGAATCGGTGAGATAGGTCCAGACGCGCTCGATCGGCCCGGGCAGCACGCGCCGGATCGTCAGCGTCGCGGGCTCGCTGAGCACGCCCCAGGCGTCGTGGGCCTGCGCGGTTGCGGTTGCGGTCATCGTCGTCATCGCGGTCTCCTGGTCTTGCGGGGTGGGCGGAAAGGCGGCGGCTCGTCGGCGAGCAGCCGCTCGAGCGCATCGAGACGGTCGGTCCAGAAGCGCGCGTAGAAATCGAGCCAGCGGTGCGCGCTGGCGAGGGGGCCGGGGTCGAGCCGAAGCACGTGGGTGCGGCCGCGCACCTCGCGGCGCACGAGCCCGGCGTTCTCGAGCGCCTTGACGTGCTTCGACGCCGCGGCGAGCGACATCGCGTGCGGCGCGGCGAGCTGGCCGACGCTCTGCTCGTCGCGTGCGAGCGCGCGCAGCATCTGCCGGCGCGTCGCATCGCCGAGCGCGTGGAAGACCGCGTCCAGTCGGGGCTCGTTTCGTTCAACCATGTGGTTGAGGATAAGCGGGTCCGGCGCGAATGTCAACCGTTCGGTTGAATTTTTCAGGCACTGCTCTTGCTGCTCGGCCGGCATGACCCTCGATCGCAGATTGCTGGGCCGGCGAGTCGCCGTGCTGGCGGCGGACGGCTTCGAGAAAGTCGAGCTGACCGTGCCGATCGCAGCGCTGCGCGCCGCCTGCGCCGACGTCGAGATCGTCTCGCTGCGGCACGGCCGCATCCGCGGCGTGAACCTGCACGAGCCGGCGGCGCGCGTCGCCGTCGACCGCAGCCTGGCCGACGTCGACGCGCGCGACTACGACGCGCTGTTCGTCCCCGGTGGCTTCGTCGGCCCCGACCTGCTGCGCCAGTCGCAGGCTGCGCGTGCCTTCGCGAGCGCGTTCGACGCGGCGAGGAAGCCGATCGCGGCGCTCGGCCACGGCGCCTGGCTGCTCGCGTCCGCGGGCGTCGCGTCGGGTCGGACGATGACGTCGTGGCCCGGCATCCGCGACGACCTCGTCCACGCCGGAGCAACCTGGCTCGACGAAGCGATCGTGCGCGACGGCAACTGGCTGACGAGCCGAGGCGGGCAGGATCTGCCGCGCTTCGTCGGCGCGCTGCTCGATCACTTCGCCGCAGCGGCGCTCGGGGAACGGCCGCCGCAGGCACGGCGGCGGGCATCGGCGCCGCAGCGCAAGACGCCGCCGCGCTTCGTCGTTGGCGCGCTGCAGCGGCTGCCGCGGCGAGCGCTCGCCGCAACGGCGATCGCCGTCGCGCTGCTCGCGCTCTACGCGATGCGAGCGCGGCAGCGACGGTCGCGGCCGCTCGCGCTGTCCTGGTCGTAAGCAGGGACGGGCGGGCCGCTGCCGCCGCTTCGTCGGCGCGCGGCGGCCTTCCCCGCCATGAGGTTCAATATCGAGATGCGGGCCGCTGCCATCCGGAGACCGTCGCTGCGCTCGATGACCGCGCTCGAGCCGCTCGGCGTCCCCGTCTTCCGGCTGCTCTGGAGCACGTGGCTGACGGCCAACCTGTGCATGTGGATGACCGACGTCGCGTCGGCGTGGACGATGACGACGCTGACGCGCACGCCGATCTGGGTCGCGCTCGTTCAGTCGGCCTCGACGCTGCCGGTGTTCCTGCTCGGCCTGCCGAGCGGCGCGCTCGCCGACATCCTCGATCGCCGCCGCTGGCTGACGGCGACGCAGTTCTGGCTCGCCGCAACCGCCGCGGTGCTGTGCGCGGTGACCGCGCTCGGGTGGATGACGACGCCGCTGCTCCTCGTCCTCGTCTTTCTCAATGGCATCGGCCTCGCGCTGCGCTGGCCGGTCTTCTCGGCGATCGTTCCCGAGCTGGTGCCGAAGGCCCAGCTCGCGTCGGCGCTGGCGCTGAACGGCGTCGCGATGAACCTGTCGCGCATCGTCGGCCCGCTCCTGGCCGGCGCCCTCATCGCGAGCGCCGGCAGCGTCTGGGTGTTCGCGCTCAACGCCGTGCTCTCGCTGTTCTCGGCCTTCCTGATCCTGCGCTGGCGCCACGAGCACCGGCCGAGCCCGCTCGGCCAGGAGCGGCTGATGACCGCGATGCGCGTCGGCGTCCAGTTCGTGCGCCAATCGCCGCGGCTGCGCGCGGTGCTGCTGCGCGTCTCGATCTTCTTCCTCCACTCGACGGCGCTGCTCGCGCTGCTGCCGCTGCTCGCGCGCGGCCTCGTCGGCGGCGACGCCGGCACGTTCACGCTCCTGCTCGCGTCGATGGGCGCCGGCGCGATCATTGCGGTCCTCGCGCTGCCGCGGCTGCGCCAGCGGTTCGGCCGCGACGGCCTCGTCGTCGGCGGCACCGTCCTGCAATCGGCCGCGACCGCGGTGATGGCGGTCGCGCCGAACGCGTGGGTCGCGGTCCCGGCGATGCTCGTCAACGGGATGGTGTGGATCACGGTCGCCAACTCGCTCTCCGTCTCGGCCCAGATGTCGCTGCCGAACTGGGTGCGCGCGCGCGGCATGGCGAGCTACCAGATGGCGATCATGGGCGCGAGCGCGCTCGGCGCTGCGCTCTGGGGCCAGGTCGCGACGACCGGATCGATGCGCACCGCGCTCTTCTCGGCGGCGACGAGCGGCATCCTGGTGATGCTGCTCGCGGTCCGCTACGTGCGCGACGTCGAGGACGAAGAGGTCGACCTGTCGCCGGCACCTTCGGGATGGGCGGCGCAGCCTTCGGGAACGCCGCCCGACGACGGCCGAGTCGTCGTCACCGTCGAATACGTGATCGACCCCGCGCGCGCCGACGCGTTCATCGAGCTCATGCAGCAGACGCGCCGCGTCCGTCTCAGCGAAGGGGCGATCGGCTGGGACCTGCTGCGCGACATCGGCGAGCCGGCGCGCTTCGTCGAGGAGATCGTCGACGAGTCGTGGACCGAGCACCTGCGGCGCTTCCACCGCGCGACTGCGGCCGACATCGCGCTGCGCGAGCGCCGGCTCGCGTTCCATCTCGGCCCCGAGCCGCCGGTGGTGACGCGGTACGTCGTCAGGCGCTGACGCCGCGCGCGTCGGCGCGCGGCGTCGCGCGATCGATCCTCAGCGCTTGCAGAGCTGCGGGAACTGCTCGCAGTAGCTCGAGACGTTGCAGGCGCCGACGTGGATCGCATCGGCCGCCTGGATCGCGCGCATGATCGCGCGCGACAGCGCATCCGCGGCAGCACCACCGATCGAGTTGAGGTTCGGTGCGCCGGCCACCTGCCCCGTCGCGAGCGCGAACACCGTGTCGCCGTCGCCGGTGCCGTGCGCGATGCGGATCGCGCGCGCAAGGCCGTCGTCGGCCATCTGCGCGACCTTGTTGGCCTGTGCCTTCGTCAGCGTCGCGTTCGTCGCGACGACCGCGATCGTCGTCGCGCGCAGCAGCTCCTGGCTGTCCGCGCCCGGGTCGATCTGCGCCGCCGAAACGATCGGGTCGCTCGACGAGGCGATGTAGCCGGCGAAGAACGCTCCGGTCGTCGCGTCGAACGTGCGCCCCGACGAGTTGATCGCGACGATCGCGCCGACGACGACGCCGTTCGGCAGCACTGCGCTCGCGGTGCCGATGCCGCCCTTGACGCCGCCGGAGCGCGCGCCGGCGCCGGCGCCCACATTGCCCATCTTGACCGGGCCGTTGTTCGCCGCCATGCACGCGTTGACGCCGAACGATGCGTCGGGCCGGAACGTGAAGTCCGCGCAGCGGCCGGGATCGAAGAGGATCGCCGACGCGACCAGCGGCACCTTGACGCCGTTCGCGACCGGCGTGCCGACGCCCTGCGCGTCGAGGCACGTGGTGACGCCGTCCGACGCGGCCAGACCGTACGCGCTTCCGCCGCTCAGCGTCACCGCGTGGATGGCGCCGACCGCCTTTTGCGAATTGAGCAGGTCCGTCAGGCGCGTTCCCGGCGCGCCGCCGCGCTGCGTGACGCCTGCGATCGCGCCGGCGCGCGCGATGATCGCGGTGGTTCCGGTCATGCCGCCGGTGCCGTTGGTCGCGGTGTAGTGCCCGACCTCGATTCCGGGGACGTCGGTGATCGCGTTCTTCGGCCCGGGGGTCTGCGGCAGCGTCTGCGCGAACGACGCGGACGCGCCGGCGATTCCCGCGAGCAGCGTGCAAAGAGCAGTGTGGAGTCGCATGGTCATGTCCTTCTACCGGCCGTTCTTGCACGCTGAGGGGAACGTCGCGCAGTAGCTCGGCTGGCACGTCGACTTCGCCGCGAGCACCGCGTGCACGATTGCGCGCGAGACGACATCGCCGGCGGCACTGCCGATCTGCGTGACGACCGACGCCTCGTCGCCGAGCGACGCCAGCGCGACACGCGCGGTGCCGAGCACGAAGAGCGTGTCGCTGTCGCCGGCGGTGTGCGCCGGGTCGATCGCGCGCGCGATGCCGTCGTCGGCCATCTCCGCGATCTTGGTCGCCTGCGACTTGGTCAGGGCGACGTTGGTCGCGACGACCGCGTTGGTGCCGCTGCGCAGCGGCCCGCCGGGATAGTTCGGCGGCACCTTGCTGCCGTGGCCGCCCGCGGGCGTCAGCACGCTGAACTCGTTGCCGATCCCGAACGACGCACCGCGCAGGTCGCCGTCGCTGTTGTACGGCGCGCCTTCCGAGTTCACGGCGACGATCGCGCCAATGATCACGCCGTTCGGCAGCACGACGCTCGCCGTGCCGATGCCGCCCTTGACGCCGCCGGCGACCGCACCGGTTCCGGCGCCGACGTTGCCTTCGGCGACGGCGCCGTCGCTCGCCGCCATGCACGCTTGCATCCCCGCGGTGAAGTCGGGCCGCGACGGTCCTCGCGTGCATGCGGCGCGATCGAACGTCGTCGCGGTCGGCACGATCGGCACGACGTTCGGTCCGCCGACCGGGAAGCCGACGCCGCGGCTTTCGAGGCAGCGCATCACCCCGCTCGCCGCGGCGACGCCGAACGCGCTGCCGCCGCCGAGCACGATCGCGTTCATCGTCTCGACCATGTTGTCGGGGCGCATCAGGTCGGTCTCGCGCGTGATCGGCGAGCCGCCGCGCTGCGTGACGCCGCCGCCGACGCCCTGGCCGGCGGTGCTCGAACCGATCACGACCGTGGTCCCCGAGTCGAGACCGGTGTAGTGGCCGACGCTGATGCCGGGCACGTCGGTGATCGCGTTGTTGGGTCCGGGCGATTGCGCCCAGGCGGATCCGGCGGTTGCTGCGAGCAGCAGCAACGCTGCGCGTTGTCGGCAGGGTGTCATGGGCTGTGCGTGGGAATGAAGGGAGGGGGTGCGGCGCGCGCTGCGCGTCATGCCGTGCGTCGATCTTTGCGCAGCCGATCGCGCGCTGTCAATTGCTTCACCGCGCACTTGCGCGTTCGCGCGAGTTGTGCAATGCGCGCGGCGCGCATCGCAACGCATGCGAAGCGAGGCGGTCCTTGGCAAACGAGATGCCATACTGGCCCGGTGATCGCCGCCTGGATGCTCGCCTATCTCGCGGCCGGCGCGGTGGTCGGCTTTCTCGCGGGCCTGCTCGGCATCGGCGGCGGCATGACGCTCGTCCCCGTGCTGGCGACGATGTTCGCGGCGCAGCATTTCGCTCCCGCGCACACCGTACACCTCGCGCTCGGCACCGGCATGGCGTCGATCCTCTTCACGTCGACGTCGAGCGTGCGCGCGCACCAGCGCTTCGGCGGCGTCGACTGGTCGCTCGTGCGCCGCATCGGCCCCGGCATGGTCGCGGGCACGCTGCTCTCGAGCGCGCTCTCCGGACGGCTGCCGCAACGCGTTCTCGCGCTCGCCTTCGCCGCGATCGTCTATGCCGGCGCGACGCAGATCCTGCTCGGCCGCAAGCCTGCCGCCGCGCGCTCGTTGCCCGGCACGCCGGCGCTGCTCGCCGTCGGACTCGGGATCGGCGTCGTCAGCGGCCTCGTCTCCGCGGGAGGAGCGTTCATGACGGTGCCCTTCATGCTCTTCTGCGGCGTCGCGATGACGACCGCGATCGGCACCGGCGCCGCGCTCGGCGTTCCGGTCGCCGCCGTCGGCACCATCGGCTACGTGCTGAGCGGCTGGAGCGTCGCCGAGCTGCCGCAGTTCTCGCTCGGCTTCGTCTACCTGCCGGCGCTGCTCGCGATCGTCGCCGCGAGCATGTTCACGGCGCCGGTCGGTGCGCGTGCGGCACATCGCTTGCCCGTCGTCACGCTGCGCCGCGTCTTCGCCGGTCTGCTCTACGTCCTCGCGAGCAAGATGCTGTGGACGTATCTCTGATCGCCGCGCCGACCGGCGCGCCGGATCGCTAGCGCGCGGGCGCGCCGCGCACGCTCTCGACCGCGCCGGCGGCGAGCTCGACGACGCGCGCGAGCGACAGCAGCTCGGGGCGGTTGCGCGACGCGACCCGCTGCACCGCGCGTTCGCCTGCCGCGGTCAGGTGGATCTGCACCCGGCGCCGGTCTTCGTCGTTGCGAACGCGCCGCACCAGCCGGGCGCGCTCGCAACGCGAGACGAGCGCGACCGCGCCGTGGTGATGCATCTGCAGCCGCTCGGCGAGCTCGCCGACGAGCACCCAGCCGCGGCGACGCTCGCCCTTGACCTGCAGCAGCGCCTGGTACTGCAGCGGCGTCAGCCCTTCGGCGCGCGCGTTGTCCTCGCTGACGCGCAGGAACTTGCGCAGCGCGTAGCGCAGGTCCGAGAGCTCCTCGAACTTTCTCTTGCTGAGCGGCCGCGATGGCATGTTCAGGTCAGGGTCAAACGCGATGCGAGTTGCGCGCGACGCACCGTATGTATATCACGACGTGATGTATTCCACGATCGCCGCGCCGGAAGCGCTGCTCGTCGACGCCGCCGAGGCGATCAACGGCGAAGGGCCGCAATGGGACGATCTGCGCAACCGCCTCTGGTGGGTCGACATGCGCGGGCCGTCGCTGCGAGCGTTCGAGCCCGCCGGCTGCCGCAGCGTCTCGTGGCAGATGCCGGCCTGGATCGGCTGCTTCGGCCTGCTGCGCGACGGCCGCATCGTCTGCGCGCTGCGCACCGGGCTCGCTCTCTTCGATCCCGAAGACGGTTCGCTGCGCTCGCTCGCCGGAGCGCCGTACGACCAGCGCCGCTTCTGCTTCAACGACGGCGGCTGCGACCGCGACGGCCACTTCCTGGTCGGCCCGATGCTGCATCCGCTCGCCGGCGACGTCGCCAGCGACGGCGCCGCAAGCGAAGCGCCGCTCTGGCGGGCTTCCGACGACGCGCTCGCGCTGTCGCCGCTCGCGCTGCCGCCGGTGCGAACCGCCAACGGCCTCGCGTTCAGCCCCGACGGCAGCACGCTCTACCACGCCGACACGCCGAAGAAGACGATCTGGGCGTGCGACTACGACGCCGCCAGCGGCGCGGTCGCGAACCGTCGCGTCTTCGCGCGCGTCGACGAAGGCGGCGATGCAGGCGGCCCCGACGGCGCCGCCGTCGACCGCGACGGCTTCTATGTCTGCGCCGTCTTCGGCGGCGGCTGCCTGCTGCGCTTCGACCCCGCGGGCAAGCTCGAGCGGCGCATCGCGCTGCCGGTGCGCTACCCGACGATGCCGGCGTTCGGCGACACCGACCTCGCGACGCTCTACGTCACGTCGGCCTCGTTCCCGCACCGCAGCGGCAAGACCGACCGCAACCCCGCCGCCGGCGGCCTGTTCGCGCTGCCGGCGCCGGCGCCCGGATTGCCGACGAGCTACATGAACCTCAAGGAGCCGCGCAGTGGCACAGACCGTCGGTGAGTTCTTCGTCCAGCGTCTCGGCGAATGGGGCGTTCGCACGATCTTCGGCTACCCGGGCGACGGCATCAACGGCGTCCTGCAGGGGCTCGCGAAGGCCGGCGACGACTTCGTCTTCGTGCAGGCGCGCCACGAAGAGATGGCGGCGTTCATGGCGTGCGCGTACGCGAAATTCTCGGGCGATCTCGGCGTCTGCCTGTCGACCGGCGGGCCCGGCGCGACGCACCTGCTCACCGGCCTCTACGACGCCAAGCTCGACCACACGCCGGTGCTCGCGATCGCCGGGCAGGCGTCGCGATCGGTTCGCGGCGCGCACTACCAGCAGGAGCTCAACCTCGACCGCGCCTTCAGCGACGTCGCCGAGTACGTCCAGGAAGGGACGACGCCGCAGCAGATCGGCCTGATCCTCGATCGCGCGATTCGGACCGCGAAGGGCCGCAACGGCGTCGCCGCCGTCGTGTTGCCGAACGACCTGTCGGAGTCCGAGTACGAGGAGCCGCCGCGCAGCCACGGCTTCACGCGCTCGGCGCCCGGCTACGCGCAGCCGCGCGTCGTGCCGCGCGACGGCGACCTGCGCCGCGCCGCCGAGCTGCTGAACGCGGGCAAGAAGGTCGCTCTGCTCGTCGGCGCCGGCGCGCTGCACGCGACCGACGAGGTGATCGCGGTCGCCGACCGGCTGCAGGCCGGCGCCGCGAAGGCGCTGCTCGGCAAGGCGGCGCTGCCCGACGACCTGCCGTGGGTGACGGGAACGATCGGCCTGCTCGGCTCGAAGCCGTCGTCCGACCTGATGGACGATTGCGACACGCTGCTCATGGTCGGCACCGGTTTTCCCTGGTCCGAATTCCTGCCCGAGAGCGGCAAGGCGCGCGCGGTGCAGATCGACATCGATCCGACGATGCTCGGCATCCGCTACCCGACCGAGGTCAACCTGCAGGGCGATAGCGCCGAGACGCTGCGCTTGCTGCTGCCGCTGCTCGATCAGAAAAGCGACACCGCCTGGCGCGACGGCATCGCCAAGGCGATGGACGACTGGTGGGAGCTGATGGCAAAGCGCGCGCACGCGCGCGCGAGCCCGGTCAACCCGCAGCGCGTCACGTGGGAGCTCTCGCCGCGGCTGCCGGCCGACGTCATCGTCACGTCCGATTCGGGAAGTTGCGCGAACTGGTACGCGCGCGACTTGCGCATCAAGCGCGGAATGCTGTGTTCGCTCTCCGGCGGGCTCGCGTCGATGGGCGCCGCGGTGCCGTACGCGATCGGCGCCAAGTTCGCGCATCCCGGGCGGCCGGTGGTGGCGCTGGTCGGCGACGGTGCGATGCAGATGAACAACCTCGCCGAGCTGATCACGGTCGCGAAGTACTGGCGGCAGTGGAGCAATCCGACCTGGATCTGCTGCGTCTGGAACAACGAGGACCTCAACGAGGTGACGTGGGAGCAGCGCGTGATGGCGGGCTTTCCGAGGTTCGAGTCGACGCAGCAGCTGCCGAACGTTCCGTACCACCGCTTCGCCGAGCTGATCGGCCTGAAGGGCATCTACGTCGACGACCCCGAGCAGCTCGGTCATGCATGGGACGAGGCGTTCGCGGCCGGCGTTCCGGTCGTCCTCGAGGTGAAGACCGATCCCGAGGTGCCGCCGCTGCCGCCCCACGTGACGTTCGAGCAGGCCAAGCAGTTCGTGAAGACGATGATGCAAGGCGATCCCGACCAGGGCGCAATGATCAAGGGCACCCTGCGCCAGGTCCTCGCGAAGGTCACGCCCGACCCCGAACGATGAGGCGGCCCGTGGCGCGCACGAGGCAGGTCCCCGAGGCGCGCGACCTGCACGCGGCCGCGGCGGCGCTGTGCGCATCGGTCCTGGTCGACAGCGCGATCGAGCACTACCGCGGCGGCTTCGCGAATCCGGCGATGTTCGCGCCGCTCGCCGCGTCGGCGATCGGCCTCGTCGCCGCCGCCGATGCAGCGCTCGGGCGGCGCGCGCCGGCGCGCGCGCACGGCACGGCGTTCGCGCTCGCGATCGCGGTCGGCGCGGCCGGACTCGGCTTTCATCTCTACAACGTCGTCAAGCGTCCCGGCGGGCTCGACTGGCTGAACCTCTTCTACGCCGCGCCGCTCGGCGCGCCCGCCGCGCTCGCGCTCGCCGGCGTCCTCGGCAGCGCAGCCGACCACGTTGCGGCGAACGCAGCGCGCGGCGGCGCGCTGCGCATCGCCGGCATTCCCGCAGGGCGCGCGCTTTGCGGCGTGGCCGCGATCGGACTCGCCGGCACGGTCGGCGAGGTCGCGCTGTTGCACTGGCGCGGCAGCTTCCAGAACCCGTTGATGTGGCTGCCGGTGAGCGTGCCGCCGATCGCCGCTGCGCTCGCCGCCAAGGCCGCTGCCGAGCGCAGCGCACCGCGCGAGCGCCGCTTCGCGCGCGCTTGGCTGCGCCTGACCGCGTGGCTCGGCATCGGCGGCGTCGGCCTGCACGCCTTCGGCGTCTCGCGCGCGATGGGCGGCTGGCGAAACTGGCGACAGAACGTGCTCGACGGACCGCCGCTGCCGGCGCCGCCGAGCTTCTCGGCGCTCGCGCTCGCCGCGCTCGCAGCGCTTCGTCTCCGCGAGGGCGACGATGGCTGAGGCGCGCACGATCGCGACACCCGGCGACTACGACGGCTACGACGTCGTCGCCAAGTGGTCGAGCGTGTCGTTCGACGACCTCACGCGCGCCGTGCTCGCGCGACGGCTCGGCCCGCCGCCGCCGCCGCGCTTCTTCACCCCGGCGCAATTCGACGTCCTCGAGGCCGCGTGCGCACGGCTCGTCGCGACGCCGCGCGGCGAGCCACCGATCGCCAACGCGATCGACGACGACCTCCACGCCGGCCGCGGCGAGGGCTTTCGCGCACCCGACGTGCCGCGCGACGACGTCGTCTGGCGCAGCGGTGTCGACGGCCTCGACGCCGAAGCGCGGCAACGCCACGGTGGCGTCGGGTTCGCGCTCCTCGACGGCGATGCCCAGGACGCGATCCTGCACGCGCTGCAGCACGGCGACGTCGACACGGCGCACTTCGTTGCGATCGACGCACGTCGCTTCTTCACCGACGTGCTGCTGAAGGCGGTCGCGGCGCACTACTACAGCCGCCCCGAAGCGTGGAGCGAGATCGGCTTCGGCGGGCCGGCGAGCCCGCGCGGCTACGTTCGCATCGGTCTCGACCAGCGCGATCCGTGGGAGGCGCCGTTCGCGCCGCGGTCGCGCCGCACGCCATGAGCGCCGTCGCCGGCCTTCCGCGTGCGCTCGGCGGCCGCGCCCCCGACGTCTTCGCCCGCGGCGGCTGGCAGCCGATGCGCGAGCACGACGACGACGACGCGGTCGACTTCGCGATCGTCGGCGCCGGCGCCGGCGGTGCGACGCTCGCGTGCGCGCTCGCGAAGAAGCGCTTCTCGGTCGTCTGCTTCGACGCCGGCCCGTACTGGCGGCCGCTCGAAGACTTCGCGTCCGACGAGAACGAGCAGCAGAAGCTCTACTGGACCGACGATCGCATCAGCGGCGGCGACGATCCGATCGCGCTCGGCGGCAACAACTGCGGCCGCGGCGTCGGCGGCTCGACGGTGCACTTCTCGATGATCTCGCTGCGCTTCAGGCCCGAGTGGTTCCGCGCCCGGACGCTGCTCGGTCACGGCTTCGACTGGCCGATCGGGTACGACGAGATCGCGCCGTACTACCGCGCCGCCGAGCGCGCCCTCGCCGTCGCCGGCCCGGTGCGCTATCCGTGGGGGCCGCCGCGCGGCGCGTATCCCTATCGGCCGCATCCGCTCAACGCACCGGGCCTCCTGCTCGCGCGCGGTGCCGAGGCGCTCGGCGTGCCATGGGCGGCGACGCCGCTCGCGACCGTCTCGGCGCCGCGTGGCAAGAGCCCGCCGTGCGTGTACCGCGGCTTCTGCAACTTCGGCTGCTCGACCAACGCCAAGCAGAGCGCGCTCGTCGTCTGGGCGCACCAGGCGGTCGGCGCCGGCGCCGAGATCCGCGACCTGGCGATGGTCGGCAACGTCGAAACCGACGCCGAAGGTGCGCGCGTCACCGGAGTGCACTACCGCCGCGCTGGCCGCTGGCGGTTCCAGCGCGCGAAGAACGTCGTCGTCGCCGGCTACGCGATCGAGACGCCGCGCCTGCTGCTGAACTCGGCGACGTCACGCCACCCGCGCGGCCTCGGCAACGGCTCGGGTCTCGTCGGCACGCACCTGACGACGCACGCCGGCCCCGGCGTCTGGGCGACGTTCGACGAAGAGGTCCGCTGGAACAAGGGGCCGCCGAACATGGCGGTCTGCGAGCACTGGAACTACTGCGACGACGGCAAGGACTTCCACGGCGGCTACGCGTTCATGAGCCAGGGGCCGCTGCCGCGCGCCTGGGCACAGGTCGTCACGACCGCGCGCGGCCTTTGGGGCGAGCAGCTGCGCGAGGCGATGCGCGACTACAACCGCACCGCCGGGTACGTTCCGGTCGCCGAGGTCGAGTCGCGGCCCGAGAACCGCGTCGAGCTCGCCGACGACGTCGACGCCCTCGGCCTGCGCATCCCGCGCGTCACCTTCGGCTACTCGGACAACGACCGCCGCCTGCAGCGCCACGCGATCGACTTCATGGCCGAGATGCTCGAGGTCGCCGGCGGCCGCGGCCTCTGGACGAGCGTCGACACCAGCCACCTCCTCGGCACCTGTCGCATGGGCGCCGATCCGCAGTCGAGCGTCGTCGACGCCGACGGCCGCAGCTGGGAGGTGCCGAACCTGTGGATCTGCGACGGCTCGATCTTCGTCACCAGCGGCGCCGTCAATCCGTCGCTGACGATCCAGGCGCTCGCGCTGCGGATGGCCGACCGCATCGAGGCGCTCGCCAACGAGCGTGCGCTCTAGCGCCGGAGGGGAAAACACCATGGACGATCGAGAGCCCTGCGTCGTCGTCGTCACCGGCGCCGGCGCGGGTGCCGGGCGCGCGATCGCGCGCCGCTTCGGCCGCGAGCGCTGGCGCGTCGCGCTGCTGTCGCGCGACCCCGAGCGGCTGCGCGCCGCCGCCGACGAGATCGAGCGCTCGGGCGGCGAGGCGCTCGCGTTGCCGACCGACGTCGCCGACGCCGACGCCGTGTTCGCGGCGCGCGACCGCGTCGTCGCCGCGTGGGGAACGATCGACGCCTGGATCAACTGCGCGATGGCGACCGTCGTCGGCCCGATCGACGAGATCGCGCCCGCCGACTTCGCGCGAGTCGTCGACGTCACGCTGATGGGTGTCGTCCACGGCACGCAGGCGGCGCTCGCGGTGATGCGCCCGCGCGACCGCGGCGCGATCGTCCAGGTCGGCTCGGCGCTCGCGTACCGCGCGATCCCGCTGCAGTCGGCGTACTGCAGCTGCAAGTTCGCGATCCGCGGCTTCACCGACTCGCTGCGCGCCGAGCTGCTCCACGCCGGCTCGAAGATCACCGTCTCGATGCTGCAGATGCCCGGGATGAACACGATCCAATTCGACTGGGCGAAGAACCTGTTCGCGCACAAGTACCAGCCGGTCGGCGACGTCTTCGACCCCGACGTCGCCGCCGAAGCGGCGTGGCGCGCGGTGCGCGACGGGCCGCGCGAGCTCTGGGTCGGCGGCAGCGCGATCGAGGCGATCGTCGGCCAGCTGCTGTACCCGCCGCTGCTCGACCGTGTCGTCGGCAAGAGCGGCTTCGACGAGCAGATCAGCGACGTTGCCGAGCCGCCGGGCCGTCCCGACAACCTGTATCGGCCCGTCCGCGCCGACGTCGGCGCGCGCGGCCGCTTCTCGGCGCGCGCCAAGCCGACCGCGGTGACGATCGACGCATCGCACGCGCGCATCGCGACCGGCGCTGCGCTCGCGCTCGTGCTTGCAGCGATGCTGCGCGGCGCCTACCTCGCGGGCCGCAGATGACGGTCTCGCTGCAGAGCCTGCAGCGCTCGCCCGAGCGGCTGACGCGTGCCGACGACCATCCGGCGACGCACAAGCCGACCTACGTCATCGCGACCGGAATCGAATGCAGCTATCCGACCGTGCAGGGCGGCAAGCGCCGCGACGAGCTCGCGGAGACCGGCCACTACACGCACTGGCGCGAGGACATGGAGCTCTGCCGCGAGATCGGCGCCCGCTTCGTGCGCTACGGCATCCCGTACTACCGCAGCCACGCCGGCCCGGGCCGCTACGACTGGGAGTTCGCCGACCAGACGCTGCCGCACCTCTGGGACCGCGGCCTGATCCCGATCGTCGACCTCTGCCACTTCGGCGTTCCCGACTGGGTCGGCGGCTTCCAGAACACCGAGTGGCCGGCGCACTTCGCCGAGTACTGCAGCGCGTTCGCAGCGCGCTATCCGTGGATCAAGTTCTACACGCCCGTCAACGAGATGCTCGTCTGCGCGCGCTTCAGCGGCAAGCTCGGCGCGTGGAACGAGCAGGAAAAGAGCGAAGCCGCGTTCATCCGCGCCCACGCCAACCAGTGCCGGGCGACGTTGCTCGCGATCGACGCGATCCTCGAACGCAGGCCCGACGCCGTCTTCATCCAGAGCGAGGTGACCGAGGCGTACGTCCAGCTCGCTCCCGAAGCGAAGGCGAAGGCTGACCTGCTGAACGAGCTGCGCTTCCTCACCTTCGACCATCTCTACGGCCAGACGCCGAGCGGCGCGGTGCAGCGCCACCTGCTCGAGAACGGCCTGCGGGACGAGGAGCTGCGCTGGTTCATCGAACACGGCAAGGCGGCAGCGCCGCACTGCATCATGGGCATGGACTACTACGGAGTGAACGAGGTCGTCGTCGAGGCCGACGGCTCGCTCGAGAGCCAGGGCCAGATGCTCGGCTGGCACGCGATCGCGCGCGACTACTACACGCGCTGCCTGCGGCCGATGATGCTCACCGAGACGAACGCGATCGACCTCGGCCACGGCGAGAGCACGCGCTGGCTGAAGCAGACGTGGAGCCAGGCGCACCACCTGCGCCACCAGGGCGTTCCGGTGATCGGCTTCACCTGGTACAGCCTCACCGACCAGGTCGACTGGGACATCCAGCTCGTCGAGATCCGCGGCCACGTCAACGCCAACGGCCTCGCCACGCTCGACCGCAAGCTGCGCGACGTCGGCAAATTGTTCAAGACGATTGCCGGCAACAACGCCGACGCGCAGCTGGTCCAGGGCGTGCCGACCGACCTCCTGGTGCGCTGACGCGGGGCCGACGAACGGAAACGGCATGGGCGACCCGAACCGTGACGTCTCGATCGCGCAGCTCGAGGGCACGCCGCGCCGCCGCTACTACACCGGCCCCGACCTGGCGCGCGCAGTCGCGATCGCCGACCTGCGCGCACGCGCCCACCAGCGGATGCCGCGCTTCGTCCTCGAGTACCTCGAAGGCGGCGCCGAGGACGAGCAGACGCTGAAGCGCGAGCGCACCGCGTACGCCGAGCGCTGCTTCACGCCGCTTCAGCTCGTCGACGTCTCGGATCGCACCCTGGCGACGACGATCCTGGCGCGGCCGGCAAGGATGCCGCTCGTCGTCGCGCCGACCGGCCTCAACGGCCTGTTCTGCCACCACGCCGACACGCTGCTGGCCGACGCCGCCGCGCACGCCGGCGTGCCGTTCGTGCAGAGCACGATGTCGAACGACACGATCGAGGAAGTGGCGCGCGTGCCCACCCTGCGCCACTGGTGGCAGCTCTACGTCTTCGGCGGCGACGAGGTCTGGCAGGAACTGGTGCGGCGCGCCGACGCGGCCGGCTGCGAAGCGCTCGTGCTGACGACGAACGCGCAGATCTTCGGCAACCGCGAGTGGTCGACGCGGACGATGGCGACCAGGAGCCGGCCATCGCTCGCGTCGACGCTCGACGCCGCGCTCCATCCGCGCTGGCTCGCGGCGACGCTCGTCGCGCATGGCATGCCGTCGTTTCGCAACGTCATCGACTTCGTGCCGCGCGAGCATCGCAGCTTCTTCGCTTCGGCGTTCTGGATCCGCGACCATCAGCCGACGTCGCTGTCGTGGCGCACCGTCGCGCGCATCCGCGAGCGCTGGCGAAAGCCGTTCATCCTCAAGGGCATCCTCCACCTCGACGACGTGCGGCGCTCGCTCGACGCAGGCGCCGACGCGATCGTCCTCGGCAGCCACGGCGGCCGCCAGCTCGACGGCACGGTCGCGGCGATCGAGCTGCTGCCGAAGGCGCGCGAGATCGTTGGCGATCGCGCCGAGCTCTACGTCACGGGAGGATTGCGACGCGGCACCGAGCTGCTGAAGGCGATCGCGCTCGGCGCACGTGCGGTCCTGGCGGGTCGCGCTCCGCTCTACGGTCTGTGCGCCGCAGGAGCGCCGGGCGTTCGCCGCGCGCTCGCGATCGTCGAGCGCGAAGCGCTCGACGCGATGGGTCTGCTCGGCGCGAGCTCGACGCGCGACCTCGGCATGCATCTGTTGGCGTGAAAGACGAGGTGCAGGCATGTGGGTTGCTCGAAAAATTTCCATGAAGACGATCTGGCTCCGCGCTGCGCCGCGCGAGAAGACAGAGACGCCGCCGGTCGAGACTCCGGCCGACGCGAACGTCGTGCTGCGGCGAAGGCAACTGCTCGGTGCGGGGATCGCGCTCCCGCTCTCTGCAACCGCCGGCGCCGCCGTCATCCGGCGCGAGATGCCGTGGCAGGAAGGCACCGCGAGCGCGCCCGATGCAGCGACGCAGAGTCAGCCGGCGACGAATGCTTACGGATACCTGACTCCGGCCGAGGCGGAGTTCATTTCCGCAGCGGTGGCGAGGCTGATCCCCGCCGACGACCTCGGTCCCGGCGCGCTCGAGGCCGGCGCCGTCGTCTTCATCGACCGCCAGCTCGCCGGTGAATATGGCCGCGCGTCGCGCTGGTACATGCAGGGGCCGTGGGCCAAAGGCGAGAAGACGCAGGGCTACCAGAGCCGCTACACGCCGGCGGGGATGTACCGCGCCGCGATCCGCGAGATCGACCAGGCGGTCGCCGACGAGAAGCGCGCCGCCACGTTCGCCAAGCTCTCGGCGAGCGATCAGGACCGCTGGCTGAAGGACCTCGAGGACGGCAAGCCCAAGCTGTCGACCGTCGATGCCAAGGCCTTCTTCAAGATGCTGCTGCAGAACACGCAGGAAGGCTTCTGGTCCGATCCGATCTACGGCGGCAACCGCGACATGGTCGGCTGGAAGCTGATCGGATTTCCGGGCGCGCGCTACGACCACTC
>Ga0157372_10002172_pt1 | contig 21359 bp, 19 predicted proteins | sample C55metaG_FD_115307 | JGI IMG/M metagenome (GOLD analysis project Ga0157372, IMG submission 115307) | Corn rhizosphere microbial communities from Kellogg Biological Station, Michigan, USA - C5-5 metaG | ecosystem: Host-associated > Plants > Roots > Rhizosphere > Soil | place: USA: Michigan... | reverse complement strand
TTCGCCTACGCCTCGGCCGAGATCAGCGACGACAAGGCGGCGCGCACCTTGCGCGGCTTCGCCGGCGCGGATCCGCAGGCGCCGGTGGCGATCCGACAGGGGCGGCGCCCACAGCCCTGGCTGCGCAATTGCGTCGCGCTCGGCGACGCCGCAACCATGGTCGAGCCGCTCGAATGGACCAATCTCCACCTTGCCCACAGCGCGATCGACCGGCTGGTGGCGATGATGCCCGACCGAGACTGCGCGCCGGTCGAGCTATGGGACTATAATCGCCAGTGCGCGGCGGAGACGGACCGCGTGCGCGATTTCCTCGCGCTCCATTATCTCACGTCGCAGCGCGCCGAGCACCTCTGGCGGCGAATGCGCGAAACCGCGCCGCCCGCCAGCCTCGCTCACACGCTCCGCCTGTTCAAGGAACGTGGGCGGCTCCCCTTTTACGAGGAAGAGACGTTCAGCCGCGACAGCTGGCTGGCAGTGCTGCTGGGCCAGGGCGTTCTGCCGGTGCATATCGATCCCCTTATCGACGTGGTTCCGCCGTCGGAGTCGGAACGGGCCCTGGCCACCATGCGCGACGCCATCGCCCGCCAGCTCCCCGCACTTTCCACCCAGGCTCAGTTCCTGGCCAGCATTCAAAGGCAAGCCGTACGATGAACGAACATACTATCGAGGATATCGTGATCGTCGGCGGCGGCACCGCAGGCTGGATGGCGGCGGCGGCGATGTCGCGCTTCATGAACAACGGCTACACCCGAGTTACCCTGGTCGAATCGGAAGAGATCGGCACGGTCGGGGTGGGCGAGGCCACGATCCCGCCCATCATCACCTTCAATCGCATGCTCGGCATCAACGAGGATGAGTTCATCCGCGCGACCAACGGCACCTACAAGCTCGGCATCGAGTTCGTGAACTGGGGCGGGCTGGGCGAACGGTATTTCCACCCCTTCGGCGCGCATGGCGAGGATCTGAGCGGGGTCCATTTCCACCAGCTCTACCTGCGCGAGCGCAAGCGGCGGGTGCTGCAAGACATTTCCGCCTGGTCGATGAGCGCGGTCGCCGCCTCGATGGGCAAATTCGCCCGCCCGCCGGGCGATGCGCGCTTCCCGGTGAAGGACCTCTATTACGCCTTTCAGTTCGACGCCTCGCTCTACGCCAAATATCTGCGCGCCTACGCCGAACGCGGCGGCGTCCGCCGGATCGAGGGCAAGATCACCGATGCGGCGCTGCGCGCCGAAGATGGCCATGTTGAATCGGTGACGCTTGCCAGCGGGCAGGTGATCCAGGGCGATCTGTTCATCGACTGCTCCGGCTTCCGCGGCCTGCTGATCGAGGAGAAACTCGGCACCGGCTATGAGGATTGGACAAGATGGCTCCCCGCCGACCGCGCGATCGCGGTGCCGAGCAAGCTTGCCGGCCCGCCCGAACCGATCACCCGCGCCACGGCGCATGCCTCCTGCTGGCAATGGCGCATCCCGCTTCAGCACCGGATGGGCAATGGCGTGGTCTATTCCAGCCAGTTCCTGGGCGATGAGGAGGCGGAGCGCATCCTGCTTTCCAATCTCGAGGCCGAGCCGATCGCCGATCCGAAGCGCCTGCGCTTCACTACGGGGCGGCGCAAGGCGAGCTGGAACAAGAACGTCATCGCGATGGGCCTCTCGTCGGGCTTCGTTGAGCCGCTCGAATCCACCAGCATCCACATGGTCCAGGCGGCGATCGCAAAGCTGATCGCGCTCTTTCCTGACAAGCGCTTCAATCCGGTCGAGCGCGATACGTTCAACGAGCAGATGCGCGACCTCTACGAGGATGTGCGCGACTTCATCGTGCTGCACTACAAGGCGACCGCGCGCACCGATTCCGATTTCTGGAATCACTGCCGGACGATGGAGATCCCCGACGGTCTGCAGCGCAAGATCGACCTGTTCCGCGCCAAGGGTCGCGTCTTCCGCGAAGGCTATGATCTGTTCGGCATCACCTCCTGGGTCGCGGTCATGCTCGGCCAGCATATCGTGCCCGAGGACTATGAGCCCGCGGTCGACGCGCTCGACGAGCGCCGTGTTGCCGAGGCGCTGGAAGAGATGCGCCTCGCCTATCTGCAAACCGCAGAGGCGCTTCCCAGCCACGCCGATTTCCTCGCTGCTACCGGCGCCGCGCCCGCGCCGGTACCAACCTTCTCGTTCGACGACGATCTGCCCGGTTTCATGCCAGCCAGCGGCCAGCCTGCATGATACCCAACCGGCTGCGCAGACTGGTGATCGTCGGCGGCGGCACCGCCGGCTGGATGGCGGCCGCTGCGATATCGCGCATCATGGGGCCGTCGGGCCTCCCGATCGAGCTGGTCGAATCGGAGGAGATCGGCACCGTCGGCGTGGGCGAGGCGACCATTCCCGACATCGTCGTCTTCAACGCCATGTTGGGCATCGACGAGCATGAATTCGTCCGCGCCACCAACGGCACCTACAAGCTCGGCATCGAATTTCGCGACTGGACGCGGATCGGCGACCGCTACGTCCACCCGTTCGGCCTGTACGGCATCGACATGATGGGGGTCGAATTCCACCATCATTGGCTCAAGGGCCGCGCGCTCGGTGACACGACCCCACTCGACGCTTACTCGATCAACATCGCGATGGCGCTTGCCGGCAAGGTCGAGCATCCCCGCCGCGACCTGCCCAACTCGCCGCTCGCCAAGCTCGCTTACGCCTTCCAGTTCGACGCCAGCCTCTACGCCAGATATCTGCGCCGCCTGTCCGAAACGCAGGGCGTGGTCCGCACGGAGGGCAGGATTGTCGAGGTGCTGCAGAATGCGGAGACCGGCTATGTCGAGGGGTTGCGGCTGGCCAATGGCAGGGTGGTGGACGGTGACTTCTTCATCGACTGTTCGGGCTTCCGCGGCCTTCTGATCGAGCAGACGCTGAAGGCCGGGTTCGAGGATTGGGGCCGGTATCTCCCCTGCGACCGGGCCTTTGCCGTGCCGTGCGAACATGGCGGCGACCGCAACCCGCTTACCCGATCGACCGCGCGCAGCGCGGGCTGGCAATGGCGCATCCCGCTCCAGCACCGGATGGGCAACGGCTATGTCTATTCGAGCGCGCATATTTCCGACGACGAGGCGGCAGCGAGCCTGCTCGCCAATCTCGACGGCGCCCCGCTCGGCGATCCGCGCCCGCTCCGCTTCAAGGCGGGCCACCGCAGGAAGGCGTGGGACAAGAATGTCGTCGCGCTGGGTCTGTCCGGCGGTTTCCTCGAACCGCTCGAATCGACCAGCATTCATCTCGTCCAGACCGGACTTGCCCGGCTCATGACGCTCTTCCCGACGCGCGAAATCGCGGACGCGGATATCGCGCGCTTCAACGCGCAGATGGAGCGCGAATATGTCGATATCCGCGACTTCCTGATCCTCCATTACACCGCGACTGAGCGCGACGATTCGGATTTCTGGCGGATGTGCCGTGCGATCGACCGGCCGGATCAACTCAAGCACCGGATCGAGATGTACCGCGCCAATGGACGTCTCTTCCAGGAAAAGGACGAGCTGTTCGCGGTGCCGAGCTGGCTGGCCGTGCTCGAAGGCCAGGGGATCGCCGCCCGATCCTATCACCCTGCCGCCGATCTGCTGCCCGACGAGGAAACGCTGACCCGGCTGCGCCACATCCGCGAGGTCGTCGCCTCGACCGCGGCGGCGCTGCCGACGCAGGATCAGTTCCTGCGCGCGCACGGCAGCGTGTCGGAGGCGGCGCGCCAGCTGGTTTCCTGATGGCGCTGCCGCAGCCCACCCCGATCCGCGAGGTCGACGGGATCGACCGCGCCCGGTTCGACGCGGAGATCCGGCCCGCGCGCCAGCCGGTCGTCCTGCGCGGGCTCGGGCGGCGCTGGCCCGCGGTCGCGGCCGGCCGCACCTCACCTGAAGCCGCGGTCGCCTATCTCAAGCACTTCGGGCATGGCGATGCGGTGCCCGCGATCGTCGGCCCGCCCGAGATCAAGGGCCGCTTCTTCTACACGCCCGATTTGAAAGCGTTGAACTTCCAGCGCGGCCAGAGCCCGCTCGTGCCGTTTCTCGACCGGCTGTTGCGCGACCAGGCCAACCCGGCGCCGCACGCAATGGCGATCCAGTCGATCCCGATACCGGAACTGCTGCCGGGCTTCGTCGCGGAGAACCGGATCGACCTGGTCGACGCGGCGGTGGTCCCGCGCATCTGGCTCGGCAACGCCATCCAGGTCGCGACCCATTACGACCTGATGGAGAATATCGGGATCGTGATCGCAGGGCGGCGGCGCTTCACCGTCTTTCCGCCGGAACAGATCGCCAATCTCTATTCCGGACCGTTCGAGCTCACCCCCGCGGGCACCCCGGTCAGCCTGGTCGATATCCATGCTCCCGATCTCGCCCGCTTCCCCCGCTTCGCCGAAGCGATGGCGACTGCACAATCGGCTCTGCTCGAGCCCGGGGAGGCCATCTACCTGCCCTTCCATTGGTGGCACGCGGTGGACTCGCTCGATCCGGTCAATGCCTTCGTCAATTATTGGTGGAACCCGGCCCCGCCCGGCCTCGGCAGCCCCTATGAGGCGTTGATGTTCGCGCTCATGTCGCTACGCGGCCTGCCCGAAGACCAGCGCGATGTCTGGCGCATGCTGTTCGACCATTATGTCTTCCAGGAGAATGGCGACCCCGCGGCACATCTGCCGCCGGAGGTGCAGGGCGTGCTCGGCCCGATCACCCCGACCCGCATCGGCATGATGCGGGCGACCTTGATCGAGGCGCTGAAGCAGAAATAGCCGGCGCGCCGCGACCGCGAGGCGAGCGAGATAGTATCAAACGAAACTTTATCGTAAGCTGCGGCCATGGCCGCCGACTCGCTCATCCGCCCCGCGCACGCCGCCGAGGACTGGACCATCCCCCAGGATTGGGACCGCTATACGGCGGAGGAGCATGCGACCTGGGACACGTTGTTCGCGCGCCAGGCGGCGATGCTGCCCGGCCGCGCCGCGCAGGAATTTCTCGACGGCCTCGACATTCTTCACTTGTCGCGCCCCGGCATCCCCAATTTCGAGGAGCTGTCGGAGAAGCTGACGAGGGCCACCGGCTGGTCGGTCGTCGCGGTGCCAGGCCTCGTCCCCGACGATGTCTTTTTCGACCATCTCGCCAACCGCCGCTTCGTCGCCGGCCAGTTCATCCGCCGCCCCGATCAACTCGATTATCTGCAGGAGCCCGACGTCTTCCACGACGTCTTCGGTCATGTGCCGATGCTCGCGCACCCGGTCTTCGCCGATTACATGCAGGCCTATGGCCAAGGCGGCCTGCGCGCGCAGAAGTTCAACGCGATCGACAAGCTCGCGCGCCTCTATTGGTACACCGTCGAATTCGGCCTGATCCGAAGCGGCGAGGGTCTTAATATCTACGGAGCGGGCATCGTCTCCTCCCGCGGCGAGAGCATCTTCGCGCTCGACGATCCCTCGCCCAACCGGATCGCGTTCGACATGGAGCGCGTGATGCGCACCAACTACCGGATCGACGATTACCAGCAGGTCTATTTCGTGATCGATAGCTTCGAGCAATTGCTCCGCGCGACGCTCGATACCGATTTCGCCCCGCTCTACGCGCGTCTCGAAACGCTGCCCGATCTGGCGGTGACCGACATCCTGCCCGAGGACCGGCTGATCACGCGCGGCACGCAGGACTATGCGCTGGCGAAGGCCTAGCGCTTTCCGTCACCCCAGCGAAACCTGGGTCCATCTCCCGCCCCGCCCTCTCGGCTGAACAACCAGGAGATCGATGGCAGCTTTCGCTGGCATGACCCGATGGAGGTCAGCCTTCCCTCACCGCCGCACAGCCTCTAATCACGCCTGCCATGGCGGACAGCGTGAAACTCTACCAGACCCGGTCAGGGCCGATGATGGCGCTCTCGACCGACCAATATGTCGGCCGCGCGCTCGAGGTGTATGGCGAATATTGCCCGGCTTAACACTTTACTTGATGTCGGCAAGCAGCCCGGCAATGACCTGCTTCGGCCGCCCAGGCAGGCTCACGGCTTTCGCCTCCGCCAGATTGGCAGGCTTTCCGACTACGACGACGCCGACCATGCCCATGCTGAAATGGGGCATGCATTTGAAGCCGTAGACGCCCGGCTTGGTGAAGGTAACCGTCAGGGGCTTGCTCATCTGGCCCTTGAACGGCTCCGCGCCCGCCGGGGCCATGCCCGGTATGCTCTCGGCATTATGACCCAGATCGGCCGGAACGAAAGTGACGCTATCCCCCGGCTTGATCCGAACGACGCTGGTGTCGAACTGCATCATGCCGGTCGGACCGCTATTCAGCATCTTCACCGTATAATTCTTGCCTGCCGTGGCGAAGGCCGCCGTGGCGGGCAGGGTTGCGGCCGCCAGGGCGGCCGAAGCGCTCAAGAGCGCAAAGGCGATACGCATTCTTACCTCCATTGGTTCGGGCTGACTTTGCCCGTCCCCTTTCTCGCTAGCGGCACGCGGACGGTGGGCGGATGACCTGCATCAAAATCCCCTCGCACGCGCGCGATTTTGAGGCAGATCAATCGCCCGTCTCGCCTTCGCCCGCACCTTGTCCGGATGGTGGTCGACGGGAGAGGCAGGATGGAATTCGCAAACGCGCTGGCGGAGCAGATCTGGACCGCAAAATATCGGTTCAACCCTGCCGAAGGCCCCGGGGACGAGACGGTCCGTCACACCGTCGCCCGCGTCGCCGCAGCGGTGGCGGAGATGGAATCCCCGGATCTGAGGGAAAGCTGGCGGCGCCGTTTCGAGGACGCGCTCACCGATTTCCGGTTCGTACCGGCGGGCCGCATCCTGGCGGGCGCGGGCACGGAGCGGAGCGTCACGCTGTTCAACTGCTTCGTCATGGATACGGTGCCGGACAGCCTGGAAGGCATCTTCGCCCATCTGCGCGAGGCGGCGGTAACGATGCAGCAGGGTGGTGGCGTCGGAATGGATTTTTCCACGATTCGCCCCGCCGGCAGCCGCGTGCGGGGCGTTGGCGCCGAGGCATCGGGACCGCTGAGCTTCATGGACTGCTGGGACGCGATGTGCCGCACCGTCGAATCCGCCGGACAGCGGCGCGGTGCAATGATGGGCTGCCTGCGCATCGACCATCCAGACATCGAGGCATTCATCGACGCGAAGCGCGACCCGGCAAGGCTGCGCAACTTCAACATCTCCGTGCTGGTCACGGACGAATTCATGAAGACGCTCGCGGTCGGTGGGGAATGGCCGCTGCGGTTTGGCGGGGAAGTCCACCGCACCGTTCCCGCGGCGTCGCTTTGGGAGCGTCTGATGCGCGCCACCTACGACACCGCCGAGCCAGGGGTGATCTTCGTCGACCGCGTCAATCAGAACAACAATCTGGCGCACTGCGAAACGATCAGTGCGAGCAATCCCTGCGGAGAGCAGATGTTGCCCCCCTACGGGGCCTGCCTGCTCGGGTCGATCAATCTCGCGCGCATGGTGGAGCGGCCGTTCGAGTCCGGCGCCACGCTGGACGAAGAGGCGCTTGCGGATCTCACCCGCACAGCGGTGCGCCTGCTCGACAACGTGATCGACCTGTCGCGCTATCCGTTGCGGGAGCAGGAGGTGGAAGCCAAGGCGAAGCGCCGGATCGGCCTCGGCATTACCGGGCTTGCGGACGCGCTTCTCTTTTGCGGCGCGACCTACGGCAGCGGCGACGCGGTAGACCTGACCCGCCGCTGGCTGGGCGTGATCAGGCGCGAAGCCTATCGCGCCTCCGCCCTTCTCGCCGCCGAAAAAGGCGCTTTCCCGCTGTACGACACGTCCATGCTCGATCGGCCCAATATCGCGTCGCTCGATGCGGAGACCCGCGCGCTGATCGCCGAACATGGCCTGCGCAACGGATGCCTGACCTCGATCGCGCCGACCGGTACCACGTCGCTGCTGGCAGGGAACGTCTCGTCAGGGATCGAGCCGGTCTTCGCCTATTCCTATACGCGCCGGATACGGCAGCCCGACGGGTCGACCCGCGAAGAGCGGGTCGAGGATTATGCGATGCAGGTCTGGCGGGAGCTGCATGGTGAGGCGCCGCCGCCGGAAGATCTGTTCGTAAGCGCCCAGACGCTCACGCCGTCGGATCATTTGACGATGCAGGCTGCCGCGCAGGCTCTGGTGGACAGTTCGATATCGAAGACGGTCAATTGCCCGGAAGACATCAGCTTCGAGGCGTTCGCCGACATCTATGTCGAGGGCTATCACCTCGGCTGCAAAGGTCTGACGACCTACCGCCCCAACGCGGTGACCGGATCCATCCTCGCCGTCGATGGTGCCGCGCCGGCCGCCGCGGTCGCGGAGCCGGCCCTTGCGCAGCGTTCCGAAGCTTTGGAGGGGAAGACCTACAAGTTGCGCTGGCCCGACAGCGCGCATGCGGTCTACGTTACGATCAACGATGTCGGCCAAGGCGAAGCGCGGCGCCCTTTCGAGATTTTCGTCAATTCGAAGAACATGGAGCATTATGCGTGGACGCTGGGGCTGACGCGGATGATCTCGGCGGTCTTCCGGCGGACGCGCGACGTGTCCTTCGTCGTCGAAGAATTGAAGGCAGTGTTCGACCCCAGAGGCGGGGCGTGGATGGAGGGCAAATATGTCCCATCGCTGCCTGCCGCGATCGGCGGCATCATCGAGCGCCATGTTCGCCTTGCCGAGCCCTCGCCCGCTCGTCCTACCGAGGCCGCGCCCGCCGCGATCATTCCTCCGACTTGTCCGCAATGCGGGTCGGCGGCACTGATCAAGAAGGAAGGGTGCAACAGTTGCACCGAGTGCGGGTTCTCGAAATGCGGCTAGAAGCTGCAGCTGGAGGATAGGATGGTGGCAGCCAGGTTCGCCAGGAACGTCGCTCTCGGCCTGCTCCTGGCCGTACACTCGGTGGCACCGGCAGCGGGTCGGCAGCCGCTATCCGCAACGACGCTGGACGGGGGCCATTTTTCGCTCCCGGATGAAAAGGGTCAGGTCGTGATCGTCAATTTCTGGGCGACATGGTGCGTGCCCTGCCGCGCCGAGATGCCGGCGCTCGACAGCTATTACCGCGCGCATCACGACGCGGGACTGGAGATGCTGGCAATTTCACTGGATGCGGACGGGTCGCGAAACCGGGTCGCCAAGGTGGCCGAAGCCTATCATTTTCCGGTGGCGATGCTGCGAGATACCCGCATCGATCGCGCGACCCTGCCTACCGCATTGCCAGCCACCCGGATCTACGCGCGCGACGGAACGCTGGTCTACCAGTCGCCTCTTCGCGATGCCAAGCCCCTCGACCAAGCGGCGCTGGAGCGGCTGGTGACGCCACTGCTCGCGCGGCGTTAGGCCGGTCTTCCTACAGCCGATACTGCAGGCCGATCGACAGGGTAGCTCGCGGCGTCAACTGGTACCCGTTGACGTGCTGATACAGGGGCAGCTGCACATGTCCGAAAGCCGATACGCCGCCGCCCAGGCCTGCCGTTAGACCAGGCGTGGCGTAGATCTGCACCCCGCCGCTATTGTCGCGATCTGCATTCTGTCCCCGATCCTTGGCCGCTCCACGCAGGGTGAACTGCATCTGGGGCGTGATCGCCCGCCAATGGCTGAACTGGAGTCCCGCCGAGGCCTGTCCACTCACGCCCGGCTTGAACAGATCGCGTCGATTCAGGGGCGCCTGCCCCTCCAACTGGACGATATAATCGACGTTCGGCGTCAGCCGGCCATAGCGGTAGAAGCCTGCCGCCGCCTGAATCACGCCGAACCCTGGCTGCAGGCCGCGATCGACCTCTTCTCCCGCCGCCGAGCCGCTGCGGAAGCGCTCATGAATCCGGCCAGTGGGAAGCGCCAGGCCGAATTGGATGCCGTTGATGGCGCCCGGGCGCGAAAGCCGCTGCCAGCGCGCCGTGATCCGAACGTCCCCGAGGCCACCTGTGCGCGAGAAGCTGCGATCGACCTCGCCCTCGCCGATCGTGGCATGCGGCCGATAGACGACCGGCACTTGCAGGTTCAGCCCCCAATCGGAACTGAACTGATGGTCGATGGTCGCGGTGACATAGTGGTTGTGGGTATAGCGTTCGATTTCCCGATCCGCGGGCAGCGAAACCTCGGACACACGGGCTGTGCCCGAACGAAGCTGCGTCTGCGGCACGTAATCGTACCTCAGCATGAAGGTCGTACCGGGCTGGCTCACGAGACCCTGATTGAGCCAATCCGATGTCAGCGCGCAACCGCAGCTCGAGCAGGCCACGACCGGGGCGGCGAAGCCTGCTCCGAGCAAGGCAATAAGTGTCGCAATCTTCATGATGAATCGTCCGGTTCCGGCGTCATCGATGCGTGGCGCCCCCGCCGCGCTTCTGGGTTGCGGCGCTGGCCGCGGCAATTCGGGTATCCTTCTTAAGGGGGTTACCGGAGTGAGCCAGGCCCGGTCGTTTTGATCCAGGTCAACGCGCCCGCATTCGGCTCGCCAAATGCTCGCGCGATGCCAGGTCACGTGATCGTCGTTGGAGCGGGGCCTGCCGGCCTCTCATTTGCCCGCGCGCTGTCGCAGAGCAGGGTGCGGGTGACGCTGATCGAGCGCCAACCGCTCAACGCGCTGGCCGAGCCCGCGCGGGACGGGCGGGACATCGCGCTCACGCACAAATCAGTTCGCACCCTTCGCGATCTGGGCGTGTGGCCGCTCATCCCAGCCGCCGACATCCATCGGTTGCGCCAGGCGCAGGTGCTGAACGGAGCGCGTCCCTTTGCGCTCTCGCTTGGCCCCGGACTCCGCGCGACGGAGGGGCTAGGCGTGCTGGTTTCGAACCACTTGATACGGCGCGCGCTTTTTGAAGGCGTGGTGGGTCAACCCAATGTCGAGATCGTTGCCGGTGCCGCTGTGGAGCGGGTTGTCGTATCGGCGGCCGGAGCAGAAGTCCTGGTTGGCGGGACCAGATTTACCGGTGATCTGCTGGTCGCCGCTGACGCGCGCCTTTCGGCGACGCGCGACCAACTCGGCATAGGCGCACAGATCCAGCCGCTCGCCAGGACCATGCTCGTCTGCCGCGTCCGTCATGCAAGGCCGCACGACCAGATCGCGACGGAGTGGTTCGACCATGATCGGACCGTGGCTATGCTGCCGCTCGATCCGGGCCGATCGTCGCTGGTCCTGACCCTGCGGGAGCCGGAGGCCCGCGCCCTTGCCAAGATGGAGGTCGCGGATCTCCGTCGCGTCTTCGACCGCTATACGGCGTTGCGCTGGGGTGAAATTGAAGCCGAGGAACGCCCGTTCGCCTATCCGTTGACGATTACCTACGCGGATTCGTTCGCGACCGCGCGCGCGGCGCTGATCGGCGACGCGGCGGTCGGGATGCACCCCGTCACCGCGCACGGCTTCAATTTCGGGCTGGCCGGCGCGGTTCGGCTCGCGGACCTGGTCCGCGGCGCGGGCGACGTGGGCGATCGGCGCTTGCTCGCGCGATACGCGATCGCCCACCGCGCGGCTACCTGGCCGCTCTACCAGGCGACGCGAATGCTGGTCGGCCTGTTCACCGACGAGCGGCCGCTGGCGAGGGTCACGCGGGAGGTGGTGCTGCGGCTGGGCGCGATCGCCCCGGCCCGTCGCGGGCTCGAACGGCTGCTGGAGGGCCGAGCCCGGACGGTCCGCGCATGAGGCGCGATGGCTGGAGACGCCGGTATAGGCGCCGCCAGCCACCCTTGCATCAGAAGCGGGTGCCGATACCGATGCCCAGCACGAGCGGATCGAGGTGCACGCGCTCGCGATTCACCAGCGCGCCCGTGGTCAGCCGCGCGCGCGTATCGATGTCGATATATTTGGCATCAAAGTTGACGAACACGCGGCGCGTAAGATCGATATCGATGCCCGCCTGCAAAGCATATCCGACGCTATCGGAAAGACCGACCTTGGTTTGCCCGATCGCCTGGTTGAGCGCGCTCGTCGCCTTTTCCTTGTAGAAGATCGTGTAATTGATCCCCGCGCCGACATAGGGGCGGGCCTTGGCGTCTGGTGTGAAATGATATTGAAGCGTCAGCGTCGGCGGCAGCACCCAGGTTCCCGCGAGCCGGCCGACCGGCGCCAGCGCACCTTCGCCCGAAACATGATGCTTGGTCGTAGCAAGGATCAGCTCGGCTCCGACATGCTTGGTGGCCATGTAGGTGAAGTCGACTTCCGGTACCACGCTGTTATCGACCGAGGTGTGGCCGGCCGCAAAAGTCGGCAGCACCGGCCCGGTCTTTTCGTCGGGCGCGACCATGATCGCGCGCAAGCGGACTATCCAGTCGCCCTGTTCCGCAAAAGCCGGGGCGGCCCCCAGCAGCATCGCTACGGCGGAACTGGCGACAATCAGACAACGCATAAACTTCACTCCCAACAAGCTTCGCCGGTGGCTTAGGTGGAGAGCGCGGCCGAACATTGAGGCAGGTCAAAAAGCCTCAGGCCGAGGATTGTCTTCGTGGAAGATGTACGGGCCGCCCGCGCGGCGCGCCCTCGCCCCGCTATTGAAGCAAGAACATGGCTGCGACGGCCGCAGCCATGAAGCCGGTGGTTCCCCACCCCATCAGTCGCATCGTGCGGCCGATCGGCAGTTCGCCCATGATGCGCCGGCTTGTTGCCAGGATCATGATCGCGATCAGCAGCGGCACGGCGATAACCCCATTCAGCACCGCGCTCCAAAACAGGGCCCTGACCGGATCGAAGGGCGACCAGTCGATGGCTATACCCAACAGGGTCGCGACGATGATGATGGCGTAAAAGCCTTCGGCGTCGTGAAAGCGGCTGCTCAGGCTGCTGCGCCATCCCCGCAGTTCGGCCACGGCATAGGCGGCGGACCCGGCCAGCACGGGCACGGCGAGCAGGCCCGTGCCGATGATGCCGAGGCTGAAGAGCAGGAAGGAGAAGCGCCCGGCGATCGGCTGCAGCGCCGCCGCCGCATCCGCCGCGGTCTCGATCGACGTCTTCCCGGCCGCATGAAGCGTGGCCGCCGTGCCGATCATGATCGCGATGGCGACGATGTTGGAGAGCGCCATCCCGGACCAGGTGTCGATCCGAATGCGCGCCAGCTCCCGGGCGGCGGCCTTACCGTCCTCGCGGAGGGGATGATCGTCCGCGTGATCCCCGATCTCCTCTACCTCCTGGGCGCTCTGCCAGAAAAAGAGGTACGGACTGATCGTGGTGCCCAATATCGCGACGATCGTGACGAGTGCGGTTCGGCTGCTGACCTGCGGGATTGCGAGGCCAGCCGCCACGGATGCCCAATCCAGCCGCACGGTGAACAGCAACGCCACGTAACTGAACAGGATCAGCGTCAGCCACTTCAGGATCCGCGCATAGCTATGATAAGGCACGAGCACCTGCAGCAGCAGCGAGCCGATCGCGAATGCGGCGGTCAGAAGGTGCGGGGGCGCGCCCGTGACGAGCGCGGCCGAACTGCCCATCGCGGCGAGATCCGCGCCGATATTGATCACATTCGCGATGAAGAGCAGTCCGACAAGGCCCATCGCCAGCTCGGGCGGAAAGACGCGTCGCATATTGGTGGCCAGCCCATTGCCGGTCACCCTCCCGATCTGCGCGCAGATCAACTGAACCGCGGACATCAGAGGATAGGTCAGAAGCAGCGTCCAGAGCAGCGTCATGCCGCATTGGGCGCCGGCCTGGGCGTAGGTCGCGATGCCGCTTGGGTCGTCGTCGGCGGCGCCCGTAACCAGGCCCGGCCCGAAATCGTGAACGATTGTGGACAGGGTGCTTCGCACGCGGCCTTCAGCGTCCTTGGGGTCGCGTGTCGTCGTGTCCGTCATCTGACCTCCGGCACGATAGCTAGGTCCGCCGTCCTGACGCGGGGATACGTATAAGTCCCGAGCCCCCGAATCCCCAGCCTGACGGCGCCCCCGTCAGCTTTCGGTGCCCAGCCCGGCCGCGAACGCAATCCGCAGCGCTTCTGACAGGCTGCGAACGTTCAGCTTGCTCATCAGATTGGCGCGGTGGACCTCAACCGTGCGCGAGCTGATCCCGAGATCATAGGCAATGGTTTTGTTGGGGAGGCCGTTGGCCAGCCCTTGCAGGACGTCGCGCTCACGCGCGGTGAGGTTGGCGACCGCGATGGCCGCGTCCTGCGCGCGATCGGCGCGTCCTGCCGTGTCTTCCAGACGGGCGAACGCCGCCTCGATCGCATCGAGCAAGCGAGCCTTCTCGAACGGCTTCTCGAGGAAATCGACGGCTCCGGCTTTCATCGCGCGAACCGCGATGGAAATGTCTCCGTGGCCGGTAAGCACGATGACAGGCAGCGCGATCCCGCGCTCGACCATGGCTTCCTGCACTTCCAGGCCGTCCATCTCGGGCATCCGGATATCCAGCAGCACGCAGCCAGAGGCTACCGACCGCGCCTCCTTCAGGAACGAAACGCCGGACGGCCAAGTCTGCACGTCGAAGCCGGACGTCTTCAGCATGAAGCTAGCCGAGCGACGGATCGCCTCCTCGTCATCGACGATGTGGATCAAGCGGCGGTCAGCCATCTTCTTTCTCCGTTTCAGCTTTGACGAGAGTGAAGTGAAAAAGGGTCCCGCCACCCGGGCGTGGCTCCGCCCATATCCGGCCGCCCCCCGCTTCCACAATCGTGCGGCAGATCGACAGGCCGAGGCCCATGCCGCCAGGCTTCGTAGACTCGAATGCCCGGAACAGGCCTTCCGCGACCGGCGGCGGGATGCCAGGGCCGCTGTCCGCCACCGTCACGCGAACCATGCCGCCCGGCGCGTTGTGAGTAGAGACGACCAGCTCGCGTATGGGCGAGTCCTGCATGGCTTCGACCGCATTGCGCATGAGATTGATCAGCACCTGCTGCGTCTGCACCCGATCAACCAGCACCGGGCTGGCGGTCGGGTCCAGGTCGAACCGCGCGGTGATACCCCGTTCGCGCGCGCCCAGCAGCGACAGTTGCGAGGCCTCGATCACCAGCTGCGGCAGATCCTCGACGCTCTTTTCGATCTCGCCGCGTGCCACGAATTCGCGCAGGCGTCGGACGATCTGGCCCGCACGGAACGCCTCGTTGGCCGCATCGGCCAGCGCTTCGCGGATCATCGGCATGTCTTCCATCTGCGGCTCGGCGAGCAGGTCGGTGATGCCCTCCATGTAGTTCGCGATCGCGGTGATCGGCTGGTTCAGTTCGTGCGCCAGCGTCGAGGCCATCGTGCCCATTGCGCTGACGCGGGCGGCATGGACGAGGTCCTGCCGCATTTCGCCCACCCGGCGCTCCATCTGCTGCTGCTCGGTCAGGTCGCGTACGAAGCCGGTGAACACACGTTCGCCGTCCGTAAGCGCCTCCCCGACGAACAATTCCATCGGGAAGGTCGTGCCGTCCTTCTTCCGGCCGGTGACCATGCGACCGCGGCCGATGATGCGGCGTTCACCCGTCGAGAGATAGCGCGCGATATAGCCATCGTGCCGTTCCCGATCCGGAGAAGGCATCAACATGCTGACGTTTGATCCGAGCACTTCCTCTTCGAAAAAACGGAACAGTTTTTCCGCCGTCGGGCTGAATGACAGGATATGCCCATGGACGTCGATCACGACCATCGCATCGGGAACCGTCGAGAGGATCGATTCGAGATGCGCGGCGCTGGCACGCAGCTTCCGCTCGATCGCGCGCTGCTCGGTCACGTCCCGGACGATCTTGCTGAAGCCACGCAGCTCGCCCGCGCTGTCCTCGAGCGGGGTTATGGTGACGTGCGCGAGGAATTCGGAACCATCCTTGCGCAGGCGCCATGCTTCTTCTTCAAGCTTTCCGTGACTGCGCGCGGCCTCGAGATCCTGCGCCGGCTTGCCGGCTTCGCGCTGGTCGGCGGGATAGAAGAGCGCGCTATGCTTTCCCAGCACCTCCGCCTCGCTCCACCCCTTCATCCGTTCAGCGCCCTTGTTCCAGAGCGTCACATTGCCTGCCGGATCGAGCATGTAGATCGCATAATCGTGCGCCGCATCGACCAGCAGGCTCAACTCGCTGGCAAGGCCATCACCCTGCGGCGGTTTCGTCGAGCCGCTCGGTCCGTTCATCATGCTTCTCCCGCGCCCTTGTTAGCGTCTTCGGGCGTCAGGAAAAGCGTCGCAAGGCGAAAAGCGCCATCGGGCCGTCAAAATGGTCGACGACAGACGCGACCCATACCTCCGCGCGGTGCCTGCGACGGGCCGGGTGTGGCCAGCCACCTGGTCAGCGAGGTTCCACGAACTTGCTCATCTGCACCTCCATCGGCTCTGCGGAGTGCAGGCGGGCAACGAAGCCCATCTCGCGCTGGAGGTTTATCGCCTCGCGGTCGTCCGCGCTTTCGATCGAGTCAATGCGACGGAGTCCGCGCGCCGCCGCACAGGCGAGCACATGCTCCAGCAGGGTCCAACTGACGCCGCGCCTCTTCCAGCCCGACCGAACCGAGAGCGCGACCTCGGCGCTTTGCCCGCCTGGATCTTCAGCGAGCGTGCAGCAGGCGACCGGCCGACCGTCTTCCGCAAAGGCGATATAGGTCGTCATGCCCTCATTCGGGTTGAGCAAGGCCCTTAGCTGGTCTTCGCTCAGCTTCTTGATCGTTCCCATGAAGCGAAAGCGGAGATCCGCCGCGCTGACATGCGCGAAAAGTTCGCCCAGCAGCGTCACGTCGGCAATCTGCCCGGGCCGGACGTGCAGCCTGACGCCACTGCGCGTCGTCAGATCGGCTGACCAGCTCCCCTGAACCTGAGGACGTCTGCTGGCGGCTAGGGCGAACACATCTTTTCTCCCGGTCTTCGAATTCCCCCACAAGATGACGTCCGGCCGAGGCACACTCCATACGTATTGGCCGCATGCGGACCAGGTCCGACATAGTAGCATTACGTACAGACCGGCGCGCCTGACGCGGCCATTTAGCGGGCCGAAACAGAGGTTTACAAATGCCCCAAGTCGCGCCCGAAGCGCCCCCAGTGCCGACAATATTGCTGTTGGAAGACGAGCCGGCGGTGCGCCGCTCGCTGCAACTCCTGCTCCAGGGCAGCGGGTTCGCGGTTCGCAGCTATGCATCCGCCGCGATGCTCCTTGCCGATCCTCGCGCCAAAGACGCTGCCGTGCTGGTGGTCGATTACCGGCTGCCGGAGGGCGACGGCCTCGGCGTCGCGCGCGCGCTGCAAGAGGCCGGTTTCGCCGGCCGCTGCATCATGATCACGGCCTATCCCTCGCGCGACCTATCCGCAGCAGCGCACGCCCAGGGCTTTTCGCGCGTTTTCGAGAAGCCGCTGGCGAGCCGGGTGCTGGTCGAGGCGGTCGCGGACCTCGCGCGATGAATATGGCGCCACCGAACACGCTTCGCGCGGCTGCGGATCGCCCGGACGCATGGACGTATCACGCTAATCTTCTGGCGACCGCCGTCCCGCGCTACACTTCTTATCCGACCGCGGCCGAGTTCAACGACGAGATCACCGCTGCGGACATGTCGGAAGCGCTCGGATCGGTCGGCGCGGCGACCCAGGTCTCGCTCTATCTGCACATACCTTATTGCCGCGAGATCTGCTGGTATTGCGGGTGCAATACGGGTGCCGCCAACCGTTCGGAACGGCTCAATGCCTATCTCGACGCGCTGCACGCCGAAATCGACCTCGTCGCCACGACGCTGGACGGGCGCGGACGCATCGGCCGCGTCGCTTTTGGCGGCGGCAGCCCGAACGCCATCGCGCCCGCGCAGTTCGGAGCCTTGGCCGCGCACCTCAAGGATGCCTTCGGGCTGAAGGACCCGGTCGTCTCGGTCGAGGTGGACCCGCGCGGTTTCGATGAAGACTGGGCGGACGCGCTCCAGGCGAATGGCGTGACCCGCGCCAGCCTGGGCGTCCAGACCTTTGAGCCGCGCCTGCAGGCCGCGATCGGGCGGGTCCAGCCGAAGGAGCTTATCGAGAGCGGCGTGCGCCTGTTGCGCGAAGCAGGGGTGACCTCGCTGAACTTCGATCTCATGTACGGCCTGCCTGGGCAGACCGACGCGGAGCTCAGTAACACGATCCGGCAGGCGGTGGCGCTTGCGCCCGATCGCCTCGCGGTGTTCGGCTACGCGCATGTTCCGCACCTGATTCCGCGGCAACGGCGGATCGACGGGAGCAACCTGCCGGACACCCATGCGCGTTTCCTGCAGGCCGAGCTGGCCTGTCGCGAGCTGACGCAAGTCGGATATGCCGCAATCGGCTTTGACCATTTCGCGCTCCCCGACGACGCACTCACGACGGCTGCCCGGAGCGGTACCCTGCGGCGCAACTTTCAGGGCTTTACCGAGGATCAGGCGGATGTGCTGATCGGGCTCGGCGCGACTGCCATCAGCAGTTTTCCCGATCGCCTGCTTCAGAACGAAAAGAATGTCGGCCAATATCGTGCGCTGGTAGCCGGCGGCGTCCTGCCCGCTAGCCGCGGCATTCACCGCAGTGCGGACGATCGGCGGCGCGCGGGGATCATCGAGCGACTGCTTGCAAGCGGACATGTCGAGCGCTCCCTGCTCGTCGGGACGGAGGACGCGGTGGAGCGGCTCGAGCCATATTTGGCACTGGGGCTGGCGAGCCTGAGTGAGCGTGGTCTCGATCTGGCTGCCGACGCGCTTCCCTATGCGCGATCGATCGCCTGCGCTTTCGACCAATATCGCGGCCAGGCCCCAAGCCGATTCAGCTCGGCAGTCTGAGAGTTCGTCCAGCCGGGCCGGCTCGTCCGTGACGAACCACACTCAGCCCTGCGTTGCGCGGCGTTTGCGGCTGCCGCACAGTGCGGCGTGGCAGGCGGAAGGAGCGCTCTTGTCGTGCCGCGCCTTGCCATCCGGCCCGACCGGCAGGTCGAAGAAGCCACCGTGGCATGCGCGGACGCGCGAACTCCCGGCCAAGGAGGGCGTCGCCATCAGCCCGAGCGCGGCAAAAATCCCACAGATTGACGCAAGCCGCCTCATTCGGCGCCGTCCTCGTCGATCAGAATGCGCACCGCCGCGCCGTCGAGATCCTCATACTGGCCGCGCGAGAGCGCCCACAAAAAGGCGGCAAGCCCGCTCAGTCCGAGCAGCAATGCGACTGGGATGAGAAGGGCGAGCCCGCTCATCGCGCGCAGGTCCTGAGGCGAAGCGCATTCGCCAGCACCAGCAGCGAGGAGGTCGACATGGTGGCCGCCGCGATCAACGGGGTGACCAAACCCGCGATCGCGAGGGGCACCGCGAGCAGATTATAGCCGATCGCGAGCGCGAAATTCTGGCGGACGACCCTTCTGGTGCGCCGCGCAGCGGCGACCGCGATGGCCACCGGCATCAGCTGATCCCCCAGGAATACCGCATCCGCGGCGCTCTGGCCGACGTCCGTCGCCGTAGCCGGTGCCATCGAGACGTGGCCCGCGGCCAAAGCGGGGCCATCGTTGAGGCCGTCGCCGACCATCAGCACGCGGTGACCCGCAGCCTGAAGTTCCGCTATAGCGGTGACCTTGTCCGCCGGCATGAGACCGGCGCGCGCGGGAGTCCCGAGCGCCACGGCGACGGGGGTCACAGCCTCGGGACGGTCGCCCGACAGAATTCCGGATTCCAGGCCCATGCGGCGCAACCGCTCGATTGTCGTAGCCGCGTCGGCGCGGACCTCATCCGCGAACGAAAGCAATTTGGGGGCATTTCCGTCGAGCCGGAAGGCAACCTGCAGAGCCGTCCCGATTGGGGCGGGCGCACCCAGCCAGTCCGGCCGCCCAAGTGCCACGCGGCGCCCGTGAAAACGTCCTTCGAGTCCCATGCCCGGAAGTTCACGCAATTCGTCGAGTGCAGCCGCCTCGATCCGCTCCGCCTCCAACCTTGCGGCGAGGGCGCGCGAGAGCGGGTGTCGAGAAGCGCGGGCGAGCGCGAGCGCGATCCGCTTCTCCTCCGCGTCGAGGGGGAGTTTGCCGACCGGCGCCAGTCGACCGCGCGTGATTGTTCCCGTCTTGTCGAAGCGAACGCAATCCGCCTCCGCCAGCCGTTCCAGCGCCGACCCATCCTTCACCAGAATGCCGCGCTTCATCAGCGCGCCGGCCGCGACGATCTGGGATACGGGCACTGCCAGGCCCAACGCGCACGGGCAGGTGATGATCAGCACCGCGACCGCGATCAGCAACGACTGGTGCCAACCCGCGCCGGCAATCATCCAGCCGGCGAAGCTCAGCAGCGCCAGCATGTGCACCACGGGCGCATAGAAGCGGGCGGCGCGATCCGCGATGCGGACGTAGAGCGAGCGGCTTTGCCCGGCCGCTTCCATCAAGCGTACGATCTCCGCGATGCTAGTCTGATCGCCCGCCGCGGTGACGCGAACGGTCAAGGGATGATCCAGGTTGAGCGTGCCCGCCATGGCGGTCCCGCCGGCGCGTAGCGGCTCGGGCAGGCTTTCGCCGGTGATCAGCGAACAGTCGACCGTGCTTGCTCCGTCCTCGACCACGCCATCGGCGGCAAAGCGCTCGCCGGCGGCGATAAGCATGCGCATGCCGGGCTCGATATCGGCCGCGCGCTTCCACGTCGTGCCGCCACCGGGCAACAGAATCGTCGCGCCCGGGGCCGTCTCCCGCATCAGCGCGATCACGCTCTCCCGCGCGCGGTCGCGCATCGCGCAATCGAAATAGCGGCCCACCAGCAGGAAGAAGAGCAGCGACACCGCGCCGTCGAAATATGCGTGGGGGCCGCCGATGATCGTCTCGAACAGGCTGAGCGCCGTCGCCAGCGTGACGCCGATCGAGATCGGTACGTCCATGTTGGTGCGGCCACGCTTGAGCGCCCCCCAGGCCGACTTGAAGAAGGGCTGTCCGGCATAAGCGACCGTCGGCATCGCGATCAGTGCCGAGAGCCAATGGAAAAGGTCGCGCGTTGCGCCCGTGGCGCCCGCCCAGACCGAGACGGACAACAGCATCACGTTCATCGCGCCGAAGCCCGCGACCGCGAGCGCGCGCAGGATCGCCCTGCTTTCGCGATCGTCCGCCTCCGGCGCCGCGGCGGACACCGACTGCGCGTCGAAGCCAAGCTTGACGATGGCGCGGCGGAGTGCTTCCGGCGTCACGTCGGGCGAATGATCGATCGAGACGCGCTTGCTCGAAAAATTCACGCGCGCGTTGCGCACGCCCGCGATCGGCCGCAGACCGCTTTCGATCTTCGCGATGCAGCCGGCGCATTTGACGCCGGGCAGGACGAATTCGACATGCTCGCTCGCGACCGCTTCGGTCACAGCGACAACTCCTCCACGTACGAGGCTTGATCGCCACGATGTTCGGCGGTGACGCGAACCTGCCAGCGGCCATGGGGCAGCGTTTCGATGCTGCGAAACTGGCCGCCGCCTTCGGATGCGAAGTGAATGTTGCGGTCCGGCAGATGGCCGAGCGGGTGGATGGCGGTTCCGGTCAGCCTCGCCGTTCGGATAAGCTCCT
>Ga0157372_10002171_pt1 | contig 21360 bp, 22 predicted proteins | sample C55metaG_FD_115307 | JGI IMG/M metagenome (GOLD analysis project Ga0157372, IMG submission 115307) | Corn rhizosphere microbial communities from Kellogg Biological Station, Michigan, USA - C5-5 metaG | ecosystem: Host-associated > Plants > Roots > Rhizosphere > Soil | place: USA: Michigan... | reverse complement strand
GATGTCCTATTGAAAAACCCAAGCAACGGGAGCTTTTCTTTAATCGCTCCCTTTATTAAACTTCTTTACAAGGACACAACTATTGGAAGTTCAACACCGGCAAACAATGAGTTGAAATTACCGCCGCATGGTGAACTAATAATTGAAAAAATCATGGTGCAGATTCCGATGAGTAATGTATTCTCAGTTGTGTTCACACTTATCAAAGCACTCATTAGTAATGAAGCGGCAACACTAACAGTACGAACAATAACAACCATAAACCTGGGCATCATAAAGTTGCCTTACGAAACAAAACAAGAGATCACGATAAAGAAATAATCCGTACCCAATGGAAGCAGCCCGTAAACGTAACATCCGCAGTGGTGAACAATACACCCATCTCTTTCCAAAAGCGGAAGGAAGTACCAAGACAATCCGCAAAAATGCTGATGTTACCCATACGGTTGCCTTCATTCCAAAAGTGGTGAGCGAAACGCTTGATCATACGAAAAAACTATCCGAAATACTAAAAGGAAAAACGACCTATGAAACCTGCTCCAATATTTGGCACTTCGTCTATCAGCACATTGCTTACACAAAAGATCAAGAGGGCTATGAACAAATAAGAAGCCCAGCAAGAGCTTGGCACGACAGAAAAAATGGGGTGGATTGCGATTGTTACTCGGTGTTTATCTCCAGTATCCTGACTAACTGCAACATTCCACATATCCTAAGAATCACCAAATACCACCGGGATTACTTTCAGCATATCTACCCCGTTGTCGTGCTTAACCAAAAAGAAATACCAATCGACTGTGTAACCGACAAATTCAATTACGAAGTACCCTACTCAGAGAAAAAAGACTATCCTATGGATCTACAATATTTAAATGGCTTTGAAGACTATCAGATAGGCCAACTTGGAAAAGCAAAAACTGGCGGACCTAAGAAAAGCTTGACTGCCACTAAAAAGAAAAGCTCGATACTAAGCAAAATAAATGCAAAGAAAGCAGTACAACCGAGTACACAGGCAGGCGGTACAAAACCAGGAAAGAAAGGTATTTTAAAAAAAGTTCTAAATACGGTTAACCGTGTTAATCCTCCCACTGTTCTCCTTCGCAATGGCATTCTTGCAGCAATGAAACTGAATATAAAAAATGTTGCAAAACGATTACGCTGGAGCTACCTCACACCAGATCAAGCTGCACAAAAAGGCATCGATCCACAGAAATTTCAACGGCTTATTGCTACCCGTGAAAAGCTGGAAAAGATTTTCTATGGTGCTGGCGGCAATCCAAAGAATTTGAAACAATCCATACTGAGTGGCAAAGGAAACGCGGATAAAGGTGTTGCAGGATTGAATGGAATTTCATTTGCCGGATTAGATTATATGAGCACTTATACGCCTCTACCCCAAATCCTAGGCCCAGAGATCTACTATGCGGAAAATGTAGGCGGGTTTGAAGGTCTTGGACAGTTGGGTGAACCGATAACGCTTGCTTCTGTAGGTGCAGCCATGGGAGTGCTGGCTGGTATTGTAGCCGCGCTCAAACAAATTGGGGACATCTTTCCAAAAGGCTCTAAGAATGCTGGAGATTTTGATGAAAAGACCAATGAAGCAGCAGAAAATAATGTGCCCGTTCCCGGTACTACCGCTGTACCACTACAGGAAGGCAATGCATTGCCCACAACAGCTTCTGCGCAACAACCTATCGAAGAATCATTCCAGAATGACTCACAGAGCACAACCGGCAATGCACTGATCACACAAGCAAGTAATATCTATCCTATAGAAACAAATTCGAGCGACCCTAATGCCGGTATTGATCCAGTACTTGTTCCCCAAAATGACAACAGTTTACTTCCGGTTGCCGCAGCAACAGCCTCAAATGCCATAGCTAACTCTGCTCCAGCCCCTTCTCCATCTAAAGAAAGTTTTTGGGACAAGAACAAAACCTGGCTTAAACCAGTAGCCATTGGTGTAGGGGGCATCAGCCTGATTGCCATTGGCTTTGCAGTACTCAAACCTAACCATATTTCAAGCAAATCGCCTTCTCGTTCCTCGCCTCTTTCTGGCCTCCCAAAGAGTAAAAAGAAAAAACGCGGTCATCAGCGAAAAGTAAAGTCAATCAAAGCAAAACATACAAAGAAAAAAGCAGTTGCCCTGCTCTAATCCTCACTCTATAAAAAATCAAACATGGCTAAATCAGCTAAAAAACGAAAAGGCCGCTATGCGAAAAAAGCAAAACGGCAACACTTCATGCAGGGCTTCGGCTCTGAACTGAACACAAAAGGCAACATGAAAAACACAGCACTTGAAACCGGTAAAGGCATCTTGATTGGTGTACTTGGGGGCGGCTTAATTGGAGCGGCTATCGGTCGGCCTTCGCTTGTAGTAGGTATTGTCACTACTGGTTTCGGGCACTACGCTGGCAACAAACCCATACAGTTACTAGGCCTGGGAATGATGGCGGCCAATGGTTTTCAAAAAGCAACCGGTGTTAGTGGTATAGAAGGCTTGGATGGTGTCAAAGAACGGGTTCAAGCTTTTAAAGAAAGCTTCTCCGAAAAGCTTTATCTGGACAAACTGAAAAAGAAAGGCATCACCGCTGGCACAACAAACGGCTTTGGAGATTTGCAATACTTCTCTTATCCCAACCAGGACCTAGCCGCATTAGATGCTATTGAAAGCCAGCTTAGCGATAGCGCCTTACAGTTTCAAGGCAGCTTGCCAGAATCCGATTTTGGAGTGGCAGGGACAGACTTCGGAGATTTAGATGTAACGAATCAAAACTTTTAATCAACCAATTTATAAACAAATAAAAATACTATACTATGTTAGGCTTACTTGAAGGAATTGAAGAATATAACAACCAAGGTGCATTACTTGGGATCGATGGAGTGGAAGACCAAGAATTGCTGGGTGCTCTGCGCCGCATGAACCCCATTCAGCGGGCAAAGACCATGAACAAAATGACCAATGCTAGCTCCAGCCGCGGCTCCCGTGCTGAAATGGAAAAGTTCTTTGGTGAACTTCCGCAATCCATTAAAGAAGGTTTGGTTCGGGGTGAGCTCCGCCTTGCTGATTCGACGATCTACTCTATTAAACCAGTCACGTCAAAGACCATTAAGATGTTTGAGACCCAAGACGACAAAGAGATTGGCCTACGCAATATTTCCAATGCCAAGCTACCCAAGAACCAAGCCTTTTTAGTTAGTGGCATTTATCTGCTAGCCGGCACATCAGCAGACAACTCCAAAGACAAAATCATTGCAACAGAATACAAGGGACTTGAAAACTTTAATCCTATTGCCAATGGTGAATTTTCACTAAAAAGTAATAAGAAGCAAATTGTTCCTGATACCAGCAATATTGTTTTTAAGACTGCGGCGAACCATAATGTACCCATTGGCTATTATAAGCTTGCTAATCCTCGCCTCATTCAAGATGACATTCTGATTGAAATGACGATTGAATTTGGTTCGCTGGACAGCATTCCGCAGAACACCTACATCTATGCGGGTCTGCACGGAACAATCACAACGCCGTAATCCATAATGCAATCCTCAACCCTTAAAACCGGAATGGTAGTGGCAGGCATCACCTTGCCTGCGCTACTCTTCCTTCTCAATAAAATGAACAAGACAGAAGTTGCTTACAAAAATATCCGTGCCTTTCTAATTATGATTCAGTACGCGGAAGGCACATATGGTAAAGATGGATACAAGAAGTTGTACGGAGGGAGCAGTTTTACAGACTTCACCAAGCATCCCAATACAGCGCAAACAAAATGGGGCATTACCAGCACTGCAGCTGGAGCTTATCAAATCCTAAATAAGACATGGCTGGAATTACAGACAAAACTAGGTCTTCCTGATTTTAGTCCTGCAAACCAAGATAAAGCAGCCGTTGAACTCATTCGTCGTCGCAAAGCACTGGATGATGTATATGCCGGTCGATTTAAAGAAGCCATTGCCAAATGTCGCAAAGAATGGGCATCGCTTCCAGGTGCTGGTTATGGGCAAAATGAAAAAAACGTCGCGAACCTACTTGCAGTAATTAAAGTAGCTGGTGGCATGACTGCTTAATCATTTACAAAAAATAGTATGGCAAAGCGAATAAAAAAAAGATACGACATAGATATAACGAATGCTGGTACCGTCCATTCCAAAACCTTTGAATTAGACAAAACCGTAACGGCCATTCACGGTATGCTCTTCGCCTCTGATAGAGATGATTTAATGTATTACAGAGGTTCCGCTAAAATCGAAATTAATAGTGATGAGATCTTTCCTGAAGGCTACGAAACAAAGCTCTTAATGAGTGGCCTCAACGTATCGCCAAACGACCGGTATTATAACATGGGTGGCATACTGCCGGGAAACTTTAAGGTCAAGGTTGAGTATAAGGACACAGCAGATACCAGACTTCAGTTTGCCAGCTACCGCATATCCATTTATCTAGATGTAGAAATCCAATCCTAATGCAACAGAAAGTCATTTTACACAGTGAGCAGGTAAGCCGCAAAGGTGAGATCAAATATTTTCAAATTCCATTGCTTGGAACAGGAATTAAGATTATTGGAATTGAGGTAAGTGCATTTCTCTTTGCGGATGTTCTGCAGATAGATTCGGTACCTGCGCCGCCACAATACCCAACACCAACGCCTACACCCATATTGGCCCCTGTAACGAATAATTGTCCAAACCCTGGTACTGCTTCAATTGATTCAGTAAGTTCTAATACTGTAAATGGGATCACGACGCAAGTATTTCGTATTGGTGCGGCTGTCAACCCCACCTTCCTATATAGTTGTGGCGTTTACTCTGTTGTTGTCTCAGTTACGGCTGTGGATGGTGATACACCTGCCACCATTGCAGCAAAACTTGCAGCGGATGTAAACAATACTTCTCTTGCAACATGGAACCAATATGGGAGTAATAACCGAAACTATAAGCCCACCGCAAACGCAAATGGTGAGCTTTTAACGCTGACCACAGATTTGCAACATTCGTTTTTTGCTTCAGGCTCTGGTTCGTGTCAAGCAGCACCACCGCCGCCACCACCTGCGCCAACATTGCCAGCCTATGATCCGCTTTTTTCCATTGTTCAAAATGAAAGGGCTGGAACACTTTCCTTACAAAGCCCTGATATAACGGACATCTTCCTTCAGTGTGAAGCATGGCGACAAGACAAGAACATTAATTATGGTGACTTTTCCTATGAGGGTTTAGTACAAGGAGAATGGCTGAAGGGAAGAAAGAGAATTTCTACAGACATTTTGATCACCACTGCTTCACCAATACTGGAAGCTTACTACAAAGACAGTTGGGGAGTATATTATAACAAGGATGTGAACTATGGACTAAACATTTTTATCTGGTACGAAAAAATGGCTTCCGATGACAAGTGACTTAGCCCTGGATTATATCGCAAGGCGTATGACCGAGATGGGACATGGAAAGAAGTACCTCTTGCGCTTTCGTCATATCCTGCTCAAAGAAGCGGAAGTAAGAGAAGTCACAGCCTACAACCAGATCTTCATATTAATCGAACCAATTCAAACCATACGCATAGAAAGTGATGTGGGACTGTTCGATCTTAATGAAGACCACGCTAATGAAATACAGTACGAACACAGGGGACGAATAAAGATTACAAACCTTTCCCTAGCACCAACGAACGCAAGATTTCTACAAGCCATTCCGATAAACAAAGACCAAAATGCCAGTAATAACGGAACACTACGACCAACTGAAAATTGACAAATTAAAGCACTACTTGGAAACACAGGCTGGGAAAGGTCAAGCCGTACCCTTTGAACTGTTTGTCGATAATCTCCGGGTTGTACCCCGCACAGATGATCCAAAAGAATTTGATAACTATGAGTTCTACATGAATGAAGACACCGAAAAGCTGCGCATTCTTATTTACGGTTACGGTATGTCGCCACGCAACGACCAGTATTGCTTTATGGTGCAGAAGAACAAATTAGACAAAGGACTAAACGGCTTAGGTGAGATTGAAAATATAGTACAAGAAAAGCTCGCGGCACGAGACCGAGAACATGAGATGAACCGGCTGCGGGAAGAACTGCAAACAACAAAAGAAGAATTGGAAGAAGCCGAAGAATATTCCGATAAACTGGAGAAGGAAATCCAGTACATGAAAGAAAATAAGTTCAAGTTTAAAAACTTGGACATGGGTGAAATTGCCTCCGTTGCCTTAGAAGGAATGCTACGCCGTAACCCACAAATTTTTACAAGAGTCCCTGGAGGTGAAACGCTTGCCGGATTGATTGTGCAAGACAATAAAGAACAAGAAGCAAGACTTCTGCAACAACAGCCAACAGTTGAAACGGAAGCAACCTTTCAAAAAAAAGGGAACAACGAGCCACAACTTTCTGAAATAGAAGCCCGGCAACTTGCTTTCCTTAATCAACTGCAAGAGGGCTTTGATGCTAAGCAAATTGAAGTCTTCAATATCATCTTAGGAAGACTGGCCGCAGAGCCAGGAAAGCTAGCCGACATCGCGCAACTATTAGACATTAATTACTAATCATTATACACTATGAAAAAGTTCCATTACGATTTGTCCATAGAGGCAACTACTGAATCCGAAGCCGATGCAAAAATGACGGCACTGACAACGCTTGCTTCAAAACTCTCTCAAAAGGAGCTAACAAAACTAGCGCATGTGATAAAGCACGATCCAGTGAAAACATCTCTTGCCAAAAAATACTTAGGCGTTTAAACCTAAACAAACCCTTCCTATGAAAACCCGTTCCACTATAGAACACGAAGATTTTACGCTCAAAGAAAAACTAACCTACTCTATCGTTGGTCTGGTCGTTCTAAGTGGAACTTTTTTACTGGGAAGAAGTGCAGTAAGGCGTGCTCGTTCTACCTCTGAACAAAAGAAAACCTATGAGAGTGGCAATGCTGCCTCGTTTGCGCAACAACTGAAGATGGCCTTTGAAAACGATAACTACTTCGGATGGGGAACAGATGAAGCAGGAATCAGAGATGTGATTCGCAAAGTACCAAGTAAAGATTATTTCAAGCAGGTGATTAACTCCTATCAAAAACTTTACGCCAGAAGTTTGATGGCCGATCTAAAAGAGGAATTAGAAACTTCTGAGTACAATGAGATGCTGGCCATCATTGCGGGCAAGCCGGATAATGTTGGAGGAAGTTATAACCCCACATTTACGGCGCAACAATACTTGGCTTGGGCAAAAAGATTAAAAGCTGCTTTTGACATTACCTATTGGTTTTTACCGGGCACCGATGAACCAGCTATAAAGGCAGTATTCTTAGAGATACCTACCCAGTCCGATTTTCAAAAAGTGGCTGCGGCTTATTTAAAAGAGTACGGTAACAATTTAGTAAGTGATTTGAAAAGTGAATTGGAGTTCTGGGAGATGGATGCCATGATGGAAATGATCAACAAAAAACCTAAAGTCTAAACTCTATGACAAGACAAAAAACAGTGGTAAAAACACGAAAGACATCTTCCAATAAACAGTCTTCTAGAACGAAGCAACAGAAAAGGAAATTAATGGTCACTTCCATTGCGGTAGGTGCAACAGGCATCATAGGTTATTTTAGCTGGCAATATTTCAAGAAGAAAAAGGAAGAAAAGCATAGTGATATTGATGCTCTTATCATGAATATGGACCGACCTATTGTAGCAACCCCGGTCCTACCTACCATAAAATCGAGACCAAAAACCTCCACTTATACGACTGCATCAGTGGTTGAACGGAATGATGACTTCCCACTTAAGAAAGGAAGTAAGGGTGAAAATGTAAAGCGTTTACAAGAAGCACTGATAACAAAATACGGTAAGCAAACATTGCCAAAGTATGGTGCAGATGGAGATTTTGGTTCAGAGATGGCAGCAGCATTAAAAAAACTTGGTCTTCCTTCTACTATTACCGAAAGCATCCTAAATGTAATATCCCAAGGTACCGTAGTTAATCCTACTACTATTGGAAAAGAACTCTATAACGCTGCTTCTGCAAAAGATTACAACAAGGCTATCACATTACTCAAAAGGCTGCGAAGTGTTGATGACTACACGGTTGCTAGTAATATTTTCAAGCAGGACCGCATTAACGGCGTTCGGCAAACGCTTGTAAATGGAATGCTCAATGTGTTTTCAACCGATACACAAAAGCAAGCCATAAAGTTTGAGTTCCTGCGAATGGGACTTCAGTTTGACGGAAGTAAGTGGAGTTTATCTGGTTTTGATGGGCTGCCTATTGTTACCCTACTACCCACTTCTGTATGGATAAACGCTACCGAAAGTGTAAAAGTTCCGGCTCGCATGGTACTGGGTAATGAAGTAAGCCAGCGTCTTGATTACACACTCTTTGAAAATGGAGGCAAGCATTTTCTTGTACAAACCAAAACTGTAAAATACCTATAAATATATCTTATGAAAAGACACATCAAGTACATCATCGTTCATTCAACAGCCACCTTTGACCCGAAAGTTTCACAGTTCTACGGTGACTTCCATTTTGTTGTGGAAAGAGGAGGCGAAATCAAAAAGATTCATCCCGAAAATAAAGTGATTAAGAATGTAGAAGTAGCCGATAACGAAGCCATTCATGTTGCTTATGCTGGTGGACGAAATAAAACAGGGAATTTGGGGGATACACGAACACCCGTTCAGGAAGAATCCCTTTTTAATAAACTCATTTCCCTTTCAGTAAAATATCCAAGTGCCCGCATTATTGGTCATGATGAATTTGAAGCTTCCTCTAGTTGCCCTGGTTTTAATGTCAAAGAATGGCTTAAACACTATGAGCCAGAGATAGCAGTTGCCTAAAATTTAAATCATCAAATCTTATGAATACTGTTCAACAAGCCCTTCAAAAGAAGGGATACAAAATCTTCATGCGCCCTTATGAGTTAAACATCATTGGTATTCGCTCTGACAGCACCAAACCCAATGCCTTTGACGACTCCATCTATGTGTTTTATGTTGACAAGGAAGCAAAGCTCATGCAACACAAGTTTTCAGCGACTACAGATCCCGGGACGTATTGGTTGCAAAACCCGATGAACCCACAAGGCACGGCCATTTTAAAACAAGGCCAATACATAAATTCCCACGCAATAGGGCTGCACCGGGGAAAGTATTTAGCACTGGTGCAGCAACGTCCCTTAACTGTCATCCGTGATTATGACCGCAATGCTGTGCTGGACTTTAATAATGGTCGGGAAGAACAGGGGTTGTTTGGAATAAACATCCACAGAGCTTCCGAAAGCGGCACAACAAAAATAGTTGACCACTATTCAGCCGGTTGCCAGGTATTCGCAAGCATCACAGACTTCATACAGTTCTTATCGCTTTGCGAACGGCACAAAGGACTTTATGGTAACTCTTTTACTTATACGCTGATAGATGAAAGAGCCATCAACCGGGAAGCAAAAAAAAATTCCTGATGGCAATGGGCGGCATTGCCTTTAGTGCCGGTATTGGCTCACTCACTTATTCGCTACTTAAAACAGATACGTCATGAAAACTTTTATTAAGCAACTGCTTAAAGACAAAAACGGTGACTTTTCACTAAGAGAATCCGTCATCGCCATTCTACTTCTGATCATCATTATTAGTTGGATTGCGCAACAGTTTTTTGGAAAAGCAGTTCCGGAATTTATGTTCTATTCTTTCACCTCACTGGTAGCAGCCGGTTGCTTCGGTTACTCACTAGAGAAAAAATCTTGTATCACAAATGAACCTCAATCTATCCTATAAAAATGGCTTGTTGCTTTTTGCCTTTGGTTTTTTTTTCGGACTGTTCCTTTCTTATCTCTGGGCACAGAGTCTGATACCTGAATATTCAAAAACCATCACAACCATTTCGCCAAAGTCCCTTGAAGAAAAAGTGGTCAAATCTGAAAATGCGTTCGTCACAAAAATAGATTCATTAAACACTAGGAACGAAAAGCTGAACTATCAATTAAAGAATACCATAACAGCATTAGAATCTTCGAAAAAGAAGACAGCGTTTTTGCAAACCCAAGTTTTTGATTTGGTCCATAAGAGATTAGAAACTGGACAAACACAAACTGAAAAGAAAGATAGTCTATGTGATTCACTGGCTGATACTTATCCCTCCTTGATAGATGCATTTATACAAAAGGATAGTTTGCTGGAATCGGTAACGACCAATTTAGAAAGCCAGTTGACACTTAAAGATTCAATGATAACTACGCAACACAATGAGTATGCTGAGTTAAAGTCTGCATTTAATACCAGTATCATGAACCAAAAGTCGCTTGTATCTGAAAACAATATTCTAAAGAAGAGGGTGCGATGGCAAAAAGTAGAAAGCAAAATAATAACGGCAACATTATTTCTAATAAGTGGTGCTGTCGCCTCATACCTTCTTCATCACTAATTACACATCAAATCACATTTTAAAATTCCGTTTTCCTTATGAAAGAAAAAACCATTGTTTCTACTGTCACACTTCTAACTTCTTTGCTTGCCTATTGGTACGCTAAAGAAGCCCAGAAGGATTCTGTTCCTTATGTCATGATGGGTAGCTTTCTTGGTTCTATCATAGGTGAAAGCGTAGCTGAAAGAGTCACTAAACCAAATAAACAATAACTATGGATCCACAAACAGGAGCGCAGATCATTAATGATGGCGCAGTCATTCGCATTGAGAAAAACGGCAAGATTCTATTAGTTGCCAAAGACCAGGTAAAGACCATTGACATCGTTCACCAAAACATTGTGCGCATTGACATTGGAGAAGGGCCACTGAAGAATATCTTCCTCAATTACCAGGAAGTGGCTTCGCCGGTAGTTGCTTCAGCTAATGAACTAAGAGACACGATTAAGGCAATGATGCTCACGGACGCTTACTTGGGTGGCGATGCCAAAGAAGTTACGCAGGCAAGCATCTTAAACCAACTGGGACTGCTAACTACCGTTTTAGCTGCCATGAACCTTCGTCAGTCCGACCCGACCAATGCAGAGCCCTCACGCACCGATGAATCCAATCCCAACATGATCTACCGGGGATGGCACGCCCGGTTCGGCGATCCCGAACAACACGAATGGGCTATTGAGCGTGTTCGCCAGGTCAACGATGAGATCATTCATGAGTGGGCTTTTGGGACAAAAAAGCTCACATCCCAGTGGAGTCAGCGGGAAACCTTTACGTATGTTCCTTATGACCATGATTTACCGGTTGAATCACCACTGCCTCCATCAGAAGGCCCAGGTGATCCAGTAGGTGACTCGAATACCCCAGTAGACCAGCAACCGGCTGAGTAATGAAACAGATGATGTACCAATCGATGCCAGAAATAGTACTTGGTAACATCCCAGAAATTCAAATTCCCGAACTCCAGGTTTCTTATAACCGGGGTTCGGGAAAATTTCTGTCGGGTGCAATCACTTCTGCCGCAGACGTAGCCGATTTTATTCGCGTGACCATAGGAACCAATGAAGTAGAACTGCAAGAGCAGTTTATTGTTTTATACCTAAGCCAGTCTAATCATGTTATTGGTTACTACAAACATTCCAAAGGCGCTATCAATGCAACTGTAGCCGATTTAAGGAGTGTATTAGGCACTGCCCTAAAATGTGCCTGTGTCGCTATGATCGTAGCGCACAACCACCCTTCGGGTAACCTTAAACCAAGCCGTGCCGATGAAGACCTCACCAGAAGATTAAAAGAGAGTGCGGCACTCATGGATATAAAGCTACTGGACCATTTAATCATTACTAAAGATGGCTTCTTATCCTTTGCCTCAAAAGGATTTTTGGGGTTAGAAGGATTGAGCGGCTTGAAAGATAAAACTGTAGAATTTGTAACCGCCGTTACCTCCGCCTTGGTCCATAAAACAGCGCACAATAAAACCTCCATTGAAAAACTTGCGGCTTCATTTGGTATCACCGATAAGACGGAAGTAAAAGAACTCACAGAGCTTGCCATTGTTTGTAGAGCAAGAGGGCTTGCCCATTCCACTCAATCCAGGGAAGAAAAATTCTATGACATTGTAGATCTATACAACTCACAAGTCAACCTATCGCACCGTACTTCCCAATCCATTCTCCTTCAACAATATTCAACCCCTTCTCCAATCGGATATATAGCAGGGATATTTTGTCATTTAGACGAAGGTGTTTCTGTCTTTGAACCTTCTGCCGGAAACGGTTTACTCACTATTGCTGCAAACCCTTATCAATGCACTGTCAACGAAATTGACACAGTACGAAGAAGAAACTTAGAGACACAAGGCTACGGGCTTGTAATGAATGGGGACGCTACAAAACCATTTAAAGGTCTTGAGAAAAAATTTGATGCAGTACTAACCAATCCACCATTTGGTATGATGGATACGGAAGTGATGTGGGATACCTTTCCTATTAAGCCATTGGAGCATGTGATGGCGCTTAGAGCACTTGACTGCATGAAAGATGAGGGAAGAGCAGCAATCATCATTGGCGGGCACACCAAGTGGGATGACAAGGGCAGAATACAAGCAGGCAAAAACAGAATCTTCTTTAACTACTTATACAGCCGCTACAACGTAGCAGATGTTATCAATATAGATGGTCACAAACTATACTCACGTCAAGGTACTTCTTTTGATGTTCGTCTTATTTTAATAAACAGCAGAAAGTACAAACCCTCTGGCGCTGCACCGGTTTACAATTCGGCCAAAGACAAAGAAGTGAAAACCTTTGATGACCTCTTTCAACGAGTGATGGACGCTGCGGAAAATATCAAACTTATGAAAGCAAACAACGACTTAGAACTTGAAGCTTTAGAACTGCAAAAACTTTTTGGCGGTAGTGACCTGGGTGCACCCTACGAAACTGCTTCCGAAGCTTGCGTTGTCCTGAATACGCAGGTGCCGGACAGCATGGCTTTTGAAACCAGGCAAGCTGTCTTGTCCATTAAGCGAGAAGTTGGTGGTGACATTGACAATTTTGTTCGCCACCGCTTGAAGTACCGTACTAAAGCAGAACTCTGTAAGGTTCTTTCTGCGGAACAAATAGACGCTGTAGCAATGGCTATCTATAACATTGAGGCAAGAGGTCAAGGAATGATTATCGGCGATCAAACCGGCATTGGTAAAGGAAGGGTTGCTGCCGCCATGATCCGCTACGCAGTGGTACAAGGACACAAGCCTGTTTTTCTCACCGAAAAGGCAAACCTTTTCTCTGACATATACCGCGATTTATCGGCTATCGGATCTGCGCACTTCAAGCCTTTTATCGTAAATACGAAAGAGTCCAAAACTGATATAAAGGACGAAGATGGAAATATCATTTATCAAGCGCCACCTGTCACGGAACAGAATAGAATAATTGCCGATAAAGCTGTTCCTGCAAATTATGACTTTGTGGTAGCGACTTACTCGCAATTCAACTCACCTGAAAAGAAACCAGAGAAGCCGAACTTTTTGCGGGAGATAGCTGAAGGCAACATTTTTATCATGGATGAAGCGCACAATTCGAGTGGCTCTTCAAACACAGGTGAGTTTTTGCAAAAGGTGATTGCCGGAACAAAAGGTGTTGTATTCCTCTCAGCCACCTTTGCCAAGCGACCGGACAACATGCCCATCTATGCAATGAAAACATCCATTGCTGATTGCAACATGAGCAAAGATGACTTGGTGGACGCCATTACAAGAGGCGGTGTTGCCTTACAGGAAATTCTATCTTCTCAACTTGTAGCTGAAGGCCAGATGGTAAGACGTGAACGCAGCTTTGAAGGCGTAGAAGTAAACTATCTGACATTGGATGATAAGGCAGAGGAGCACAGGGCTATTGCTGACAACATCACAGATATACTTCGTGATATTATTGCTTTCCAGGGAACCTATGTGGATGAGCAAATTGAAGAACTGGATAAGATTGCGGTGGCCGAAGGAAAAGAAGTTGAATTAAGAGAAGGTACATCACAAGCCGGTGTAGATAGCCAACCATACTTTTCAAAAGTCTTCCAGGTTATTAATCAAATGCTTTTCTCTTTAAAAGCTGATGCCGTTGCCGAAAGAACCATACAACGCCTGAAAGAAGGAAAAAAACCGGTCATTGCCTTTGCTTCTACAATGGGCAGCTTTATTGAAGGGATGGAGAACGAACACGGTATGTTAGTAAGCGATGGAGATACCATTAACGCCGACTTTACCGAAGTGTTGAAAAGGGGCTTGGACGGCATTCTCCGCTACTCAGAAAAAGACGTAGATGGTAATTCCATTCATAAAAAATTTGAGTTATCCGAACTTCCGCAAGAAGCGCAAGCAGAATACCACCGCATTTGGAATAAAATCAAAAACGCCTCCACCGGCATTACCATTTCTCCAATTGATGCCATTATTAAAAAGTTGAAAGAAGCAGGTTATTCAGTGGCAGAAGTAACAGGACGAAAGTTTGAACTGCAACTAAATCCCAAAACAGGTAAAGGTTTAGTCTTATCCCGAAAACGAATTAATACCAATGATGCTTTTCGACAATTCAACAACAACGAAGTGGATGTGTTGATGATTAACCAATCCGGTTCCACAGGTGCATCAGCTCATGCAATACCGACTGCTAAAGTTCCGAAAGATCAGGTTCGTCAACGAGTAATGATTGTACTGCAAGCGGAACTGGACATCAATACCGAAGTACAAAAGCGTGGCCGCATCAACCGTACCGGCCAAATCTTAAAACCCATCTATGATTATGTAACATCAGCTATCCCTGCCGAAAAGCGACTAATGATGATGCTACAGAAAAAGCTTAAATCACTTGATGCAAACACTGCTTCCAATCAAAAGCAATCAAATAAAATTTTGGACGTACCGGATTTCCTTAACAAATACGGCGATAAGATTGTAAAGGACTACCTGATTGAAAACAGAGAAGTCAATGCCTTGTTAGATGATCCTTTAAGGTTAGAAGATAGCAAAGCCGATAGCGGCTCACAGGAAGGAAACATTTTGGAAGATGCCGCACACAAAGTTTCCGGACGTGTAGCTGTGTTATCTACTAAAATGCAAGCAGATTTCTACAATGATATTTCCGAACGATACAGCGACTACGCAGATTACTTAAAACAGGTGGGTGAATATGATTTAGAAGTAGAAGCAATGAACCTGGAAGCCGAGACGGTGGGAAGCAAAGTCATTAAGATGGGCAAAGGGTCTGATAGCGCGTTTGGTGATGACAGCAATTTGGAAACGGTACGAGCAAACGTTTTAAAGAAACCTTTCTCTAAAACAGAATTGGAAAATCTGATCCAGGAAGCACTGAAAGGGGGTGAACCGAAAACCGGGCAAGCAGAACTCATTCAGCAGTTCACTCACTTTACCGAAAAAGCACTGGAAGCTGAATTGGACGAAGTTGAGGTTAAGTACAAAGATCTCATCTTAAATATCCCGAATGAAAAAGCCATGCTTAAAATCCAGGCCAAGCAGGGTGAAGGTGCTTACCTAATGGCTAGTGCGGAAAGAAGAAAAGAACTCGAAGCAGCAAGGGATGCAAAGAAAGAGCAAACAAAGCGTGTGTACGAAAACCGTAGGCAATACCTGATGAAAATGTTTTCTTTTTTTTATGTTGGCAAAGGGTTGAATTATCCAATAGAAACGTATAACAACGGCAATGAACTCGTGCCCGCCATCTTCCTCGGCTTTGTCATGGACAGCAAGAAAAAGAACCCATATGCACCTTCTGCTATTAAGCTGCGTTACGCAATTGCGAACAGTTCAAAATACTTAGCTATTCCTGCTTCGTATTCAGAAGACGTGATGGCTATCATCGGGGCCAGTATTGACGTGCTTGAACACCCCATGCCGATCTTACTAAACGGCTGGGAAGAGTACACAAAGCAAAACAATGTGGACCGCAGAATAAGGCACATTATTACCGGAAATCTCTTGCAAGCCTTTTCTGATTTTAAGGGGAAGCTTGTAAGTTATACGACCAGTGATGGCGAAACGAAGAAAGGCATTCTGATGCCGGAAAACTGGAACCCGACAGAACAAGTGCAGGACAAGGTTGTTGTTCCTATTTTGAAGGCATTGCCGCTGATAAAGTCTCTCTCGCAAAACGGTCATATTGTTACAAACACCGGCATGTCTTTCTTTCGCACACGAGAGCACTTCAAGTTAATTGTTGCTGCGTCACGCACAAAAGGTGGGGACATCTATCTTGATAAACAGCTTTTAGAACTTGTGGAGAACCACAATTTTGAAAAGACTTCCGACAAAATGGTAGCAATGCTGCCGGAAAAGAACATTGACAAAGCCGTTGAACTATTGCAAAACAATCATTCGCTTTCTGTAACCATTCAATCCTATCAGCTTAAAGACTTGAAAACAGATGGAATGCGCTTTAAAAATCGAAAGCCAATCCTTTTACCAGATGAAGAAAAGCAAGAGGAACCTGTGAACAATATTTTGCTCCTTGAACTGGAAGCTGAAGCCCTTGCTCTTGAACTTGAATTATTAGCTGCTTAATCTTATCCTTTTATAGAGAAGCAATAAAACTTACCTTATGATAAATTCTGAAAATTACTTATCCAAAATAGCCGCGATTGATATTAAATCAATGCCCATGCCTTTACAAAAGGGCCATGAGTTTTTAATGAAGGCAACTGCGAACGCTACAGACTGGAACACGTATCACACCAGCACCGCCATTCGTAAAACGATTCAACTGTACTTTGAACGACTTACAGACCATCTTACAGAAATAAGTAAGCAAATCATCACAAAAAAAGAATCTAATTCAACCATTTCCCCAGTACGATCAAAGCAACATAAGAAGCAAAAAATAGCAACTGCCCAAATACCCAATGTGGTTATGGTAGAACGAATGCCTGAAGAAATAAGGTTTATCAAAAGATATGTAAACCTAAATGGCAAAACAAAAACAAAAGAGGATGTCCTTCGCTTTATTAACTCGCTGCAAAAAGCCATCGTTGAAAAACGGATTCGGAAGACTTCACCATATGCCGATCAAATCAAGTATGTACAAGAGCGATTGATTGACGTGTATAACAGCATGAAAGCTAAGATTAAACTAGAGCTAAAGCAGGATACTTATGAAGCCTTAAAGAAACTGACCGGTGAAGAAAAGGTAATGGCTTCAATTAGCTTTATCAAACGCTATATCTCGATGAATGGAAAGCTGGGAATGAAGGAAAAAGCGAAGACCTTGTTACAGCAAATCAACAGGGCCTATAATAAAGGAAAGATAACTGACAATGATCCTTACATTGTTGAAATACACGAACTGAAAAAGAACCTGAAATCATTTATTACGGATAAGGAAATTAAAGTATTGGAAATTGAACAGGCGTCATTAAATGGGTTGGAAGGCATCTTGGGTTGCACTTGCAATAACCTAAATGGTTTAGACAGCAAGTCCGGCGTTATGAACAGTATGGATTTTGCCAATCTAGAATTCGAGACTATTGGCTTTACCGGAAAGTGGTTAGAACTAATTGGTGACCCATCATCCAATTTTACAGCTATGGTTTATGGTAAACCAAAGATGGGTAAGTCATACCTCTGTATAGACTTTGCTGGATACCTGGCCCGTAATCATGGCAAGGTGCTTTACGTAGCAAAAGAAGAAGGCTTAGATATGACACTTCAAAAGAAACTGAATGACAAAGCAGTTGCCCACCCGAATTTATTTGTATCGTCTTTACTTCCTGAAATCTTAATAGGTTATGACTTTATCTTTCTGGACAGCGTAAACCGACTTGGATTAGAACCAAAAGATTTGAACTCGTTAAAAGCAAAAAATCCAACGAAGTCATTCATATTTATTTTTCAGTCAACAAAGGATGGAAAGTTCAGGGGTGCTAATACTTTCCAGCATGATGTAGATGTTGTAATTGAAGTACCGCAGAAAGGAAAAGCAGTACAGATTGGAAGGTTTAACCAAGGAGGAGAAGTAAATATTTTTGACTATCCAATGGCAGCATGAGCTAATTTCATTCCTACTTATTTTAAGTAGTTAGTTTTGGTTACGACCTCTGTTTTCACAGGGGTCTTCATTTTGTTCTTTTTTGTCCCAAATCTGCCCAAACCTTCCTAAATCGGACAGCACCAATTTCAGAAATTATAGGTTTGCGTAAAAATATTCTATGTCAAAAATTGTCGATTTACAGGAGTGGCTTTTAGAAAATGAATCCAATAAAAAGAAAGAAACAAAACTGTTTTTAACTGAAGCCGAAGTTCGTTCGATTCCTAAGTTCAAGAATGCTTCTGAGGAGGAGGTTCAGAACATTATCACCACACTTCATAATCTGGCTCTCATCTCGTACCAAGTCTTTTGCAAAGAAGAAAAGGAAGAACTGCAAAAAGTGGCTTAAATTTTTCAGAAAACTTTCATAACGTGTTGATTATCATTATGTTTGATACAACAAATTCACAATCATGTACCACAAAACAACCAAAGCAAAACAAAATTCAATCGTTAGTTTAGGCAAGTTTGCTAAAGGTGCCAACTTAAAAGTAGTAAGCAATGAAAATTGTGTGATTTATACCAGGGTTTCCACCAAGGAACAAGCAGAGGGAAACCTAAGTCTTGGAACACAAAAGAAAGCCTGTGAACTTCATGCTTTAAAGAATGGCTACCACATCCTTTCTCATTTTGGCGGTACTTATGAATCAGCGGCCAGTGATGAACGCAAAGAATTTAAAAAGCTGATCGAGTATTGTAAAAAGCAAAAGCTATCCTCTTTAAAGATTATTGTTTATAGCCTTGACCGGTTTAGCCGCACCGGTGACAACGCCATTTGGCTTTCCCGGCAGCTTCGGGACTTAGGAATCCAAATCGTTTCCGTAACACAGCCTATTGACACCAACAATCCGGCAGGGGTACTGCAACAAAACATTCTCTTTCTTTTCAGCCAGTACGATAATGATCTAAGAAGGCAAAAGACGATTGCCGGGATGAAGGAAAAACTTCTGCAAGGCGTCTGGCCCTGTGGTGCACCATTAGGTTACGATAACATAACTATCAATAGCGAAAAATCGATTGCAATAAATGAGAAGGGAAAGTTGCTGCGCAAGGCTTTCATTTGGAAAGCCAACGAAGGCATTTCATCGGTAGAAATCATCAAGCGATTAGAAGCTCAAGGATTAAAGGTTTCTACTTCCCGCATAAGCGAGATTCTGCAAAATCCATTTTATTGCGGTATGCTTTCACACTCGCTTTTAGAGGGCGAGATTGTAGAAGGCAAACATGAGAAACTCATCTCTAAGGAACTATTCCTAAAAGCTAATGAACAGCAATCGAAAAACTCATACGGCTATAAAGTCAATCCCTTAAATGAGAACTTACCGTTAAAGCTTTTTGTAAAATGTGATACCTGCAGGGAAAATCTGCGGGGATATATCGTTAAGGCGAAGAACCTTTATTATTATAAATGCGATAACGGAAGTAGTTGTTCTTGTAACGTCAACGCCAAAAAACTTCATGGAGTTTTTGAAACAATACTGGACGAAGTGACACTTCATGAATACTACATAGACCTGTACAAGCTCCAGCTTCGGAAAGTTTACACCACTCTTAATAGTGAAAGAGAAGAACACTTACAGCAATACAAACTCAAGTCAAAAGAGTTAGCGGAAAAGATTGAACGCTTGGAAGAGCGGTTCATTAATGAAGAAATTAAGAGCGATTTGTATGAAAAGTTTTCGCTCAAGTTCCGCAAGGAAAGAGCAGAAATGGAGGCATATGGCAATATGACTACTTTTACAACCTCGAACCTTGAAAAATACATATCCCGCTCAGTGGATTATCTTATGGAACTCCCGTCTGTATGGACTTCCAGCGATTACAAGGGTAAACAAAAGCTCCAATTTTCCATCTTTCCCGAAGGAATGTATTATAATAAGAAAATTGGCCAACCTCGAACCTTAAAAATGAATTCTATTTTTACGCTAAGTGCCCACCAGAAGGGGCTTGTAGAAGATAGAGGAACCGGAATTTCTGAAGTTTTTTTCAAAAATTCCGGTTTGGTAGCCCCGACAGGACTCGAACCTGTATCTAAAGTTTAGGAAACTTCTATTCTATCCCTTGAACTACGGGGCCAAAAAAACAGTTTGCAAATATCAGTATCCTGCTCCAGTTATCCAATAACAATTGGCATCTAATATGCATATTAGTAAAATCATAAATTACCCTTCTGCCCAAACCAATGCAGCATGAATCTTTTTAAAACATTTTTTATTGGCGGCTACGAATGCGCCGACCTTATTAATAACCGCGGCAACCGTGTAGATCTTTTAAAAGAAACCGGTCACGATGCCCGGGCTTTGGAAGATTATAGCCTCTTGGCCGAAGCAGGAATAAAAACCGTACGCGAAGGAATACGGTGGAGCTTTGTGGAAAAAAATCCCTATCAGTATGATTTTAGTGAGGTAAAAGCACGAATGGCGGCTGCCCGGGCAGTAGGCATTCAGCAGCTATGGGATATTTGCCACTTTGGTTATCCTGATGGTTTAATGCCTTCTCATCCCCAGTTTGCTGATCGCTTTGTAGCCGTTTGCAAAGCCTTTACAGAATTTTACCGGTCACAAACAAATGAGCCACTTATTATTACTCCCATCAACGAGATCAGCTTCATCTCCTGGCTGGGTGGCGATGCCCGGGGCACGGTGCCCTTTGCTATAAATTCCGGCTTTGATGTAAAGTACTTTCTGTGCAGGGCCGCCATCAAAGGAGTGGAAGCCATCAAAAGTGTGGACCCCTCAGCGCAGGTGATGTTTGTAGAGCCCCTAATGAGGGTACATCCAAAAGAAGGCGAACCTGTTTGTGATGCAATAAAAGGTTTTAATGAAGCACAGTTTCAGGCCATGGATATAATAACAGGACGCATGTGCCCGGAACTGGGCGGCAAGCCGGAATATATGGATCTTGCCGGCTTTAATTTTTACTACGATAATCAATGGGAACATTGCGGGCCTACCATTGGTTGGTGCAAAGAACACCGCCGCACCTGCTTTTCAGAATTATTAAAAGATGCGTCGCTTCGCTACAACAAACCGGTGGTGCTCTCCGAAACCGGCCACTTTGGTGAGGACCGGGCCAAATGGATGAAACAAATAACGGATGACTGCATTACCGCCATGAAAAAAGGCGTTGACCTACGTGGCATCTGTATATATCCTGTACTGGACCGGCCGGATTGGGATGTATTGGAAAACTATATCCCGTGCGGCATTTGGGGGTACAACAATGCCAAAGAGCGCTTTGCCGAAGAAGATTACCTGGCCTGTGTGCAGGAATGTCATAACAAAATAACGCAGTACCTAACCGAGAAACCGTATGCGCAGCAACCAATGATGGCCGTATCTTCTTAAGGCTTCTTTGTGCTTTTGAAAGGCT
>Ga0157372_10002165_pt1 | contig 21379 bp, 22 predicted proteins | sample C55metaG_FD_115307 | JGI IMG/M metagenome (GOLD analysis project Ga0157372, IMG submission 115307) | Corn rhizosphere microbial communities from Kellogg Biological Station, Michigan, USA - C5-5 metaG | ecosystem: Host-associated > Plants > Roots > Rhizosphere > Soil | place: USA: Michigan... | reverse complement strand
TAAAGCTACGGCTTCGCGCCGGTGTGAGGCGGGAAGAACGTTTGCAGCCGTAATGACCAACGATATTCGCTCTTCGATGTTGGAAAGTTTTTGGGCTTCTTGCGCCGAAGTGAGAATTGACTGAACTGCCAGGGACCTGTAGTCATAGTCTTCCTGAGACGCTGCACAGATTACGCCATTGACTGCGAGCATCAGCGCAAACACGGCAGCCCTTAGTTGTGAGCTTCGAGTGTCATCCACGATCAGTTGCACTTACCGTAACACGTGATCTGTTCTTCGCCGCACTTCTTAGGGCAATTACCACCTCCTGCCTGCTGGCAACATGCGATGTAGTTTCTGTCACAACGGTCAGTACAGGAGTCGAGTTCGAAGCCTTCATCGGCCTTAATTCCAGTCATAAATGTGGTAAGGCTGAGAATCAAGACTAGTATAATGAGACGTATTCTGAGACGCATGTGAGTTCGGTCCTTTCGCGGGCAAGGTTAGGAACTTTAACGATGCGGGAGGAATGCATTGCATTGTATTCATGGGCCTGATGAAGTCAATAGAAATGATTGTGTTGTGAGAAGCAAGATGTTGTTAGCGCGAAGCGCTCGCACGTCGACGTGCGAGCGCTTCTTAATTGAGGTGCGTTTACTGCACGGCCGGCAACGCAATCGCCGCCAGGCCCGCTGCCACTGCCAGCCAAAGCACAAGCTCAATCAATGTGAAACCCTTGATGCCTTTCATTTTTGCCTCCTTTCGTAATTCTCAAATAACTATCTCGGCACAAACGTCACGACGTTGATCGATCCCGCCACGTCGATATCGTTATTCACAACCATGTTGTTGCCCATCGTACCGATCGCGCCGCCACTCGCGGAGATACCGGTGCCGTTTCCGGTGATAGAGCAATACGCGATGCGAATGATTCCGCCATCGGCTTTGACACCCGTCTGATTCTTGCTCGCCACGGTGTGGAACAATTCGATCTTCCCACTACCGCAGTTAAAAACCCGATTCCGTTTCCGCTCGCGACACTGTTGCTCACAGCCGCAGAGTTACCACCCGCGTGTAGAAGTCCAACTTCATTGCTTTCGAAACGTGTACGTTCGATCGAAGCCCCATTTCCATCAGCGCCGCCGACAAACATGTGGATACCGGTCTTGTTGCTACGGAAAACTGAATCGCTGACCAACAAACGACTGGCAACGCCAAGCTCCATCTGCACTCCGCGGTCAAAGTCGCTGATCGTGGAATTTTCAACGTGAACGGCTACGCAACAATTTGGCGAATTGATGTTGAACATGACGCCATTCGTTCCAACTACATTCTTTCCCGGACCGTTGAGTCGCAATCCACGCAGCACGATAACGTCGCCCGAGTTTCCACTGATGGTCACTGCATTTCCGGTGGCGACGCGGATTGAAACGTCTGCGCCGGGCGCTGAGGACAACGTGATCGACTTAATGACTGTGGCCGGATCGTAACTGCCCGTTTCGAGCGCGACGATCTCGCCGCCGGGATCGGTTTTCGCAAGCGCACCGTCAAACGTGCGGCAAGGTTGATTTCGTGTACACGGGCGGTTATCGCTGCCGGCAGGCGAGATGTAAGAGCGAAGACCGTCGACGCGTGCTGTCACTGCCAAACTCAGGCAGGTCAACAGCAGTCCCATTGCCATGACTGACAATTTCGTGGGGTTCATCTATTTATCCTTTCGAGAACTGTTTCGTATAAGAGCTTCATGCAGGCGTATGTATAGAGGCAGATGGGTGAGAGGATCACCGCCTGTTTAGGTAGCCGAGTTGCGGCCCAAAATGTCTTTCGATTACGCGTTAGAGAGATTACGAGTATTGGAGGTTCTCTCTCATTCTCCCCAAGCTTCAGCTTGGGGTTTCTCGTTGCGCTAGATTCCTGAAAACCATTTAAATGGTTTTCCAAATGATTCTAGAGCGGTGTTCCCCAAGCTAAAGCTTGGGGAGAATGAGAGAAGGCATTTATCTCGTTAAGCCGTGGCGTAGGGCTTTTGCTACCGCTTCTGATTTGGTGTGTACGTGAAGCTTGTCGTAGATGTGCCGAAGATGAAACTTGATCGTATTCACGGAGACGTTCAATTGCGCGGCTGCCGTTTTGTAGCTGTGCCCTTCAACCAACATGCGTAACAGTCTGACTTCATGCGGCGTGAGCTCATAGTCAGCCTGGGGCGGCTTTATTTCCCGGAAGATCGAGATTACACGGCGCGCGACTCCGGGTGACATTGGCGAACCACCTTGCACAGCCTCGTTGAGCGCTTCGATACCTCTGTGTTCTCTGTGTCTCTGTGGTTATAAGGAATGTGCGATACGACAACCACAGAGACACAGAGAACACAGAGGCTGCACAGAGAAGAAATGTCAAATAGGTCACTACCAACAGTACGACCGAGGCGCCTCTTCAATGCGAAAATAGATGGCCGAGATTAATCTAACGCGCTTCTGGTTTTGTCAGGACCGTAAAAAGCACACTGGTGAAGAATTCATCAAACAACGGTACCTGCGCGAGACCTCGAACCGCCCGGCTAATCTTGAATGTGCTACCTCCAAAACCTATCCGCTCCTGGTGGGTGATTTCACAGGGCAGCTCCTTTAATAGCAGGTTGAACTTTTTGATCGTCATCTGGTTCAGATAAACGCCCCAGGAGTCGCGATCCAGAAATGGGTTTGGCTTCTTTTTTCCTTCGTGGTCCAAAAAATAACAACTCGTCGGGTATGCGGGTGAATCGTAAAGCTTTGCGGCGGCCGTCAGTAGTGTGTCCATCGAAAAGAATACATGAGGCCAGGGAAACGCAATGATATCCTCGAGGTGGCTGCCATGCGGATTAAACCAGGGATTAAAGTGGACCAGGCACTTCCCGCCCGGCTTCAGCACGCGTAAAACCTCCATGAATATCTCTTTGGGCTCGCTCAGGTGTTCGACGGTGTCAATCGTGTAAACAATATCGACACTGTTGTCCGGCAAAGGGATTGATGTCGGTGTCGTTTGAACAAACTGAATGATGTCGCCATAATCCCGCCGCGCATCGTTCAGGTAATATGAAACCAGATCTGCTCCGATAGCGGTGAAGTTTTCGTGCTGTAAAAAACTATGAAGCAGGTAACCGCGATTGCAGCCCAGCTCGAGCACGGTCTGATCCTTGAACGAAACGAACCGCTTAAACAACTCGCGGTAACGCCCGGTGTCGTCCACTCGCTGCTGGAAGTATTGTTCGTTGGAATCGAAGCGTGTGATCCGAGGTGTCCTTGAACCGAGCTTCTTTAACGGCCCAAGGAAAGCCAGAGAAATCTGATAACAAAGATTTGCTGAAAGGTTCATAAGTGAAACAGACGTCCCGCCTGAAGTATATGTGAAACTCAATGTCGATTTCCAAACAACAGTTTGAACAATACCGAGACGCGGGATTTCTCGTGCTTGAGGGGTTTGCGGACGAAGGCGAGTGCGATCGACTGCGCGCGAGAGCGGAGGAGTTGGTCCGGGAGTTTGATCCGGCGGAGATCGTGTCGATCTTTTCGACGCGCGAACAGGATCGAATTGCCGATGAATACTTCATGACCTCAGGCGATAAGATTCGCTTCTTCTTCGAGGAGAACGCTTTCAACCCGGACGGCACGCTCAAGTACGAAAAAGAACGGTCGATCAACAAGATAGGCCATGCGCTCCACGATCTCGATCCGCTCTTCGAACGCTTCTCACGCAGCGGCAAAGTAAAAGAACTGGCCAAAGCGATCGGACTCGAGCACTCGCTGCTGGTCCAGTCGATGTACATCTTCAAGCAGCCCAACATCGGCGGTGAAGTTACGTGTCACCAGGACAGCACGTTCATTTACACAGAGCCCATCGACATCGCTGGTCTATGGTTCGCGCTCGAGGATGCAACGATCGAGAACGGTTGCCTCTGGGGCATTCCGGGCGGGCACCGGCACGGGCTGAAGTCTCGTTGGGTACGCATGCAGGGCGGAATGCAGTTTGAAACTTACGATACGACACCGTGGCCGGAAAAGGAGCTGATCCCACTCGAGGTGTCGAAAGGAAGCTTGATCCTGCTGCACGGTCTACTGCCGCACCGCAGCTTTGAAAATCGATCGCCTCGATCCAGGCATGCTTACACACTCCACCTGGTTGGCGGCGGCGCAAAATACCCCGGTAATAATTGGCTGCAACGTCCTGAAAATATGCCGTTTAGAGGTTTTTAGAAGCTGACTCAGGCGCCTACGTGCTGGGACGAAGCAGTCCGCGAAAGATGCCCTGCACTCGCACCTGGCTGGCCGGAATCGTGAGTGGTTGCAGTTGAGAATTAGCCGGCTGAAGCTCGACGTTCATGCCGCGTCGATAAAGTCTCTTCAACGTCGCCTGGTTTTCTTCGATCAATAACGCAACGACAATCTCACCATCGCGTGCGTCTGTGCGATTCTCGATCAGAGCGATGTCGCCATCACAGATGTGCTCGTCGATCATCGAGTCGCCTTTAACACGCAACGCATAAACACGATCCGGCTTCACGCGTCCGAGCAGAAAACGCGGCACCGGGATTCGTTCCTCGTCGTCCACTACTTCGAGTGGTGCACCCGCGGCAATCTTCCCCAGTACTTTGACCTCACACAGCGAGTCGCTGCTCTTGTCTTCGACTTTGACGTTCAGCGCGAACGAGCCCTCTTCATGTTCACGGACCAACAGGCCGCGACGTTCGAGTGCTGCGATGTGCTTTGCGATAGTTGCGCGCGACTTCACTCCAAACTGTCGTGCGATTTGTGCGTAGGAAGGTATGTAACCGTGGCGTTCGAGAAAGCGGGTGATGTAATCGAGAATCTCTTTTTGTCGCTGCGTTCGTGGGAGCATGTTGTTCAGCAATCCCGATGACGGTTCCCGCTTGTAGTTCTAAGATGAGATAGGGCCGCTCAGGGCGACGAAGCATTCTAGGTCGCACAAACGAAAGCGTCAAGGGTTTGTTGTGATCAATTTTTCAGCGAATCGAATAACGCACGAGAGTGCGCGGAAAGATGCGCACCGAAGCTGGCATCTCAGCGAATGTCATCGGCGCGCCCTTGAGTAGTGCATCAGCCTTCTTGCCGTAGACCGCTTCATTCAAATCGTTGTCGGGAGTGATCACTGCGCCCTTCAAAGCTGCGCCGATGAACGCACCTTTACTGCGTGAATAAGAAAGAATACCTGCATCCATTCGTGGATTGGTTGACGCCGCTGCTTCACGCCCGACTGGACCAGCAGCGATACTTGCTTCGCCGCCGAGTTCAAACTTGTCTTTGAGTAAACCATCGAGGCCGCTCTGATTCATGATGAGCAAAACGTAATCCGTTTTTTGCGCGCCGATCTGTGGTCCAAAACTGCCACCGCCGAGATTGAAAAACGCCGGAGCGCTCCAACCTCCTTTTACGCGACGACTGATCACACCCTGACCCCCTCGTCCGCCAAAGACAAATGCAGCCTTGATGACACCCGGAAACACTGCGATAGCCTCGGCCGTATCGAGCATTTCTTTCGGTATCGCTTTGTCTTTTACGTTCATGATCTCCGTGAACGTCTCGGCGGCGTCTCCCGCGTGGCGAGCCGCGTCACGGGTGCGAGAAGTTTTTTGAGCCGGCGTTATGACAGCAGAGAAAACAAGCAATGCAACGAGAGATGCTGCACATACGATACGAATTGATGCCATGAAAAAGAATCCTCCTGACCGCTACGATGCTGATTTGAACAAACCCGGTTGTCAGCAAATCTTCTCTGTGCAACCTCTGTGTTCTCTGTGTCTCTGTGCTTAATTGTTCTCAGCAGAAGTTAACCACAGAGACACAGAGAACACAGAGATTGCACAGAGAAAATATTGCGACATTTTTCCACACTTTTCTTCTTGACTTTCGCCAGTGATGAATAATACATTGCGCGCGCTTCAAAATTACATCCCTACTCACAGAGTGCTGCCCTTACGCAATTCGAGTTAGTGGCCGTTCCTCACCTAACAACGCTGACGCCCGATAAGTAAGAAGTTCATTACTTATCCGGATTAATTACTTCAGACAACCCCTTGAGCCTGGGCTCTCAATAGGAGGAGTTTACCGATGGCGTACATCTCCAAACGGAATCGAAGAAAAGAAAAGGAAAAGCAAACAGCAGCGAATAATCGCCGCGAGCTGATTGCTGCCGGTTTTAAACGGCGCGATCTGCTCAAGATGGGACTGCTTACCAGCGCCGGTATGCTGATCCCTAAAAAAGGTTTGAGCGCACACCCTCTTAACACGCGCGGTTCTTTCGACGACGACGAACCAAACAGTCCTCCAACCAACCCGTGGGAGGATCTCATGCCTAGATTACCGGTGCTTCAGCCGGTTCCACTCGCGTCGCTGAACCCCGCACCCCAAAAGAACCCCAATACACCCGCAGGTGAAGCGCGAACGGTGCCGCACCAGGCATGGGACGATTTCCCGCCGCTTCGCTATTATGAAATGTCGCAACACCTTGCAAATCTGCAAGTTCACGGCGATCTTCCCCTTCAACCCCTCTGGACTTTCAATGGCAATGTCCCTGGTCCGTTGATCGTCGAGCGATACGGCAACCTCGGCAACCCCCAAGCCGGTTCAGTGCTGCTTCGTTTGCGCAATAACCTCCCGGCAAACAACGGCGGTTTCGGTTTACCGTCAGTTACAACGCACCTGCACAATGGTCACACACCATTGGAGAGCGACGGCTTTCCGTGCTTCTTTATGGAGCGAGGCCAGTTCTACGATCATCACTACCCCAACGTTTATGCCGGCGTGAAATCAACACATCAGGCGCAGGGTGGCGATATCCGGGAAGCAATGGGCACGCTGTGGTATCACGACCATCGCATCGACCACACGGCTGAGAACACCTACAAGGGTCTCGCTGGCACCTACATTCTCTTTAACGAACGCGACACTGGCGACGAAAATACCGGCTTCCGGCTCCCAAGTTTCGGAGACGGGCAGAATCCGCTCACCAGTTTCGATATTTACATGGTCTTCAATGATAAGGTCTTCGACAACGTGACCGGTTTACTGAAGTTCGATCTGTTCAATACGGATGGAATTCTCGGTGATAAGTTCCTGGTCAACGGCAAGATCAATCCTGTGTTGCACGTAAGCCCGCGCCGGTATCGCTTCCGGTGGTTGAACACCGGACCGTCACGCTTCTACCAGTTGTTTGTGCTGGGACCGAACAATAGCACGAAATCGTTCTGGCAGATCTCGACGGACGGCAACCTGATGGAGCGGCCGGTTCAAGTGAACAGCTCTCGCTTCTCAGTGGCTGAGCGCGTTGATGTAATCGTCGATTTCACCAACGACGCCGGTAAGACGTTCTATCTCGAGAATCGTTTGGAGCAGGACGACGGGCGCGGTCCTACTGGAGACGTTCTGGGCGCTGGTCAGGGAACCAAGATACTGCAGATCGTCGTCGACGGCCCCCCAGTGGCCGATAACAGCGTGAATCCAGCAACTATCCCGGCGGGTACTTACTTCTACGGGTTCCCGAACACAACCGATCAGGAGCGAATCACTCGCACCTTCCGGTTTGAGCGGGGCAACGGGCAATGGCAGGTCAACGGCCAGCTTGTCGGTGGCTGCAACCAGGCGCCACGCTTCCGGATTAAGCGCAACACCGTGGAGAAGTGGGTGTTCCAGAACAACTCCGGCGGGTGGCAACATCCGATCCACATGCACTTCGAGGAGTTTCAAACGCTTACGATAAACGGTAATGCGCCGGCAAACTCGGGAATAATTCAGAAAGGCCGTAAAGATGTTTTCAGGTTAGAGCACAACATGGAGGCGAAGGTCTACTTCCGCTTTCGAGACTTCATCGGGCGAATCCCGCTGCACTGTCACAACGTGGTCCACGAAGATCACGCGATGATGGTGCTCGGCGAGATCGACGACACCGGCGACAACCGGACGAACCCCTAGCAGTCATTGTGTGGTATCCCGTGTCGCCTGTGCGTGCGGGAAACCTGGACTCCGAACCTGAAGAAAGGACATCTTATGACGGACTTGAAACGCAGAAGTTTGATAGCGATGCTCGGGGCCGCGCCGTTTGCCGTGCCGCTACTCGCCCACGCGCAAGCGCCGGATGAAACTCCGAAGTTCAAAACAATACCTTCGCGCGAAAGGATCAGGGACCGGTATTTTCCGAACCTGGTGCTGACTGCTCATGACGGTCGCAAGTTGAAGTTTTACGACGACCTTGTCAAAGACAAGATCGTGATCTTCAACATGTTTTATGCGCATTGCGAAGGTATCTGTGTACCGATCACCAGGAACCTGGTGCGGTTGCAGCAAGTATTGGGCGATCGTGTCGGCAAAGACATCTTCATGTACTCGTTTACGCTCAAGCCCAAGGAGGACAACGTCGAGGCGCTGAAACACTATGCACACATGCATAAAGTGAAGCCCGGCTGGTTGTTTCTGACTGGCTCCGCAAACGACATGGAAACAATACGACGCAAACTCGGCTTTGTGGATCCCGACCCTGTTGTTGATAAGGATTTGTCAAATCACATCGGGGTAATCAAATATGGCAACGAACCATTGGAACGATGGGGCGGTTGCCCGGGCATGTCATCGCCGGAATGGATTGCCGAAACGCTGAGCTGGGTTGATTGGCCAAAAAACTCGGCGCAGAAGAAAGCGAATGGAGGTGGCAAATGATTCTTCTCAAAGGGAGAGTTTTCAAGCTGGCGTTGTTACTCGTGATTGCAGCAACAATGCCAAGTGTAATCAGGGCGCAGACCGCAATGAACGAGATTCCCCTCGGCAGTGGCGGAGGTGGCGCGCAGACGCAAAGCATTACCGGTGGCACCCTGCTGGATGGTGGCAGCTTAAGTGTCAGCACCACCGGCCCCGAAGCCGCCGCCTTCGACGGCACGTATGTTTGGGTAGCTACACAGTTCAACAACTCGATAACCCGAATCAGAGTCAGCGATGGTGCAGTCGCAGGAACGTTTACCGTTGGTACACGACCCGTGGCGTTGCTCTACGCTGGTGGATCGCTGTATGTAGCGAATCTGTTGAGTAACACTGTGTCGAAAGTGACTCCATCGACGGGAGCTGTTGCCGCGACTTACAACGCCGGCGATGGTCCGGGCGGACTCGCGTTTGACGGCACGAATATTTGGGTCGCCAACCGTAACAGCAACAGCGTAACGAAGCTGAGCCAGAAGGGTGCCGTACTCGGCACTTTCGCAGTCGGTAAGCGCCCGATGGGCCTGGTGTTTGCCGCAAACAGCATGTTTGTAGTCAACAACTTCAGCAACTCGGTTACGCGATTGAGCCTGGCTGGCGCCGTATTGGGTGAGTACGCTGTAGGCAGAGGTCCATTCGGAATCGCTGCTCAAGGCGAAAGCCTTTGGGTGACAAACTTTTTCAGCAAGAGCGTCACCAAGCTTCGCGCCAGTGATGGATTCAATCTCGGTGAATTCAAAGTTGGTGATGGAGCTGCGGGAGTCGCTTCTGATGGAACCAGTGTTTGGGTAGTGGCCCACGGTGACAATCAAGTAGTGAAACTCAATCCTGCGGATGGAGGTGTCGTTGCTACATACGCAACCGGCAAAGGCCCCTTCGCCGTGGTCCTTGGTGGTTCCCAGATCTGGGTACCGAACTTCTCGAGCAATTCTGTTTCGAGAACACTAGCCAATTAAATTTTCTTATCCTCAAGAGGCACAGAATCATCGTCATTGATTCTGTGCCTTTGGGATCCTCAAAAAATTCCATTACAAGAATTAATGCAAGCCAACGTAAAGCTCGTCTCTTCAATTAGTCACAATTCTGTGTCGCCATTGACAGCGATTTATTGCGTGTAGTATTAAATCGCGACCTTCGAACAAGAGACACTCCCAATCGTTTTTTCGAAGGTGATTCGCAACCTCGCAAACTGCGATCACTTTTTTTGCCCGACTCAGTTTTTGCCACAGAAGAAAGTCCGCCCAGAACCCGATATACACCTCACAGGCTGTTTAAATCGAAGTTGAATTGCAGGGCTATGTTCGCCCATTAGTCTTCGACGAGAACTCGATCATAAACATCTCCCTCTGGGGTTTGGTTGGATACAAGAGTCGAAAAAATCATCAAGATGATGCGAGATGACGTTCGCGGTGAACTGTCGCTCGCCGAGCTCGCGCAATCGGTAAACCTTTCCGTCTGGCGTCTCTGTCACATCTTTAAATCTGATGTTGGCATGCCTCCGATTCGATATCTGAGACTGCTGCGCATGGAACGAGCCAAGAATTTATTGGAATCGAGTTTCCTAAGCGTGAAGGAGATCGCATACCAAGTCGGACTTAACGACGAAAGTCATTTCGTGCGCGACTTCAAATCGACCTACGGATACTCTCCCGCACTCTACCGCTCGCATTTCAAAAACGATGGCTCAGGAAACGGTCACAACGGCAACGGCAACAATGGAAATCAGTCGAGTAAGATCCGACAACAGCTTGCCGAGGTCGCAAAGCATTCGATACTGCCGTCGTTGCACCTGTTCATTTATGTGTTCTCATACATAAATTGAAACATGGACCACGATCCTGAAATTGAATTTCAATAGAAAGCAAGATTCGCTAATGAACGACAAAATACGCCAAGCAACAGATCTTGTTCTTCGAAAATTGGAATTGTAAAGTTGTGGCGATTCAGCACAACGCACAAATGAAGTTTCCATCGTAGTTTTTTCGCTTAGTTCAACTGACGTTACTCAACTGTTTCAGCAACAAAGCCCTCGCCTTTCAAACTGATCGCCTTTGTCGGGAAGTTAGATCAGGATTCGGGAGCCCATAGCGAACCTCTTCGAGTAAAGGTCATAACCAACAGCAAGGGTTTTTGATTTGAGGCCAAACCCAAACGGCTGAAAGGAGATTTCTATGCCTAAAAAGAAGGCAAAAGACCGGCAGGGTGTCGGAGAAAAAACTGAAGGCACAGTCAGTAGAAGAAACGTGCTCAAGATAGGAGCAGCAGCCGGGGCCGTGACTGTGTTGGCCCCAAACATGTTGACTTCCAGAAAGGCACTGGGGTTCCAGCAGTCAGTTCCAAAGCCCCTGGTTCAATGCACCGCAAGCCCCGGGAGTCCGGCACACACACCTTTTAAGGATGAGCTAAAGATTCCGTTTCCAGCGATAGACCATCCACTGAATCCACAACCAACCGAGGCACCAAACCTAAACGCGGATGAGGCCGACCGAGCGAACCATCAGCGCTGGGCTCAGTTCACGCCAGCCCAAGTGACCACCGAATTGGAAGCCCGGCCAAGCACGCATCGGTTCCACTCCGATTTTGGCGAGTCATATATCTGGGGGTTCAATGGTGTCTATCCAGGCCCAATGATCCTGAATCGATATGGCCAATCTACCATCGTCCGGTTCCGGAACAGTTTGCCGCCGACCGGCGATAACACGTTTGGCGTCCCCGAGATAACGATCCACTTGCATAACGGTCACCATGGTTCAGAGAGCGACGGTTTCGCAGCCGACTTTTTCCCAAGCGGCAAATGGAAAGACAATCTCTACCCGAATGTCTACGCCGGCATCGAGGCTTTTCCGAACCCGAACCCGGGTGGGAACGGGGTCGGTGACGCAAGGGAAAAGATGGGCACTTTCTGGTACCACGATCACCGTCAAGAGAAGACCCTCAACAACAACGTCATGGGTCTGAACGGCATGTTCATCGTTTATGACAGGACGGATCCGGGCCATGAACACCCGAGCGCAGGCTCGCTGCAATTGCCTGGATTATACGGCGTCACTGACATTCCTTTGATCCTCACCGAGAAAAGGTTCTGTGCCCTGGATGCACAAGGCCGAAACGAAATGGTCAATGCGGCCGGTGGCGACAAGTGGGTCGTCAACGGAGGGATTCAGCCGAGGTTTACTGTCAGGAACAGAAAGTACCGGTTCCGCATTCTCTCTACCGGACCGACAACGGCCCAGTGGGACCTTAATCTCATCGGCCCGACGGGCAGTATTGAAACGATGACTTGCATCGCCACTGATGCCAATTTCCTCGAGCATCCGGTTCCGGTCGATGCGGGCGCAAATGCAGCTAATACCAACGCCATCGAGGCAGGCGTGGTCGGTGGAGTTCCTCAAATGGTGATTGAAACTCCGGGCGCAATTCGAGTGAACGTCGCTGAGCGCTACGACGTGATCATCGACTTCGGGAAGTACAACCCGGGCGATATGCTGTATCTCATAGATGGAGGGGCTGGAAGGACCCAGATTGTCAACCCAGGAAACGTGAATCCTCCGGGATTACCGCCAGGCCTCAACATCGGAAAAGTTCTAATGCGGTTCGACGTGGTAAACCGAGAGACCTGGTTCCCTCAAGATACACCGCCGATTCCAGAGACCCTCTGTCAATATCCGCCGCTATGTGAGCCGACCACTACGTTCACGTGGAACTTTACTCGCGATCCTGCGGGATCGAATCCAAGATTCTTCAGGATCAACAACCGTGTCTTCGATCCCGATGTACCACAGCATTGCGTCATCAAGGGAACGTGTGAAGAGTGGTTCATCAACAATAACACACCTAACGCAGATGGACCTACGAACTGGGCCCACCCCGTGCATATTCACTTTGAGGAATTTCAAATCATCGAGCGATGGGCGATCCTCGGGGGCGTATTTCAGCAAGTTCCGGTACCTGCGCTATTGGACGGCCGGAAAGACGTAACCAAGGTGGAGCCGGGAGAGGCCTCACGGATCAGGATGCAATTCCGAGACTATCTCGGAGATTACCTGATCCACTGTCACAACATGGGCCACGAAGATGCGTTCATGATGGTGCATTGGGTCATTGTTCCTGATGCAGCGGCCAAGGCAGAATGCGACGCAAAGATTGCCCAGGCCAACAAGGAGTTCGAAGCCAAACTGCGCGGTGAGGAGGTGTAGTAATGGATAGAAGATCACTATTAACCAGAGCAGTGTTCACGCCGCATCCCTCATCGCAGGGCGCTGCGAAGTTCACAAATGCGGTGCTTCGAACACAAGACAACAAAGAGGTTAGGTTCTATGACGATCTGATCAGAGGCAAGCAAGCCGTGATCAACATGATGTACGCTGATTGTCACGGCGCTTGTCCTCTGGTGACTACGATTCTGAAGCGAACTTATCGCGACCTGAAAGATCGCATGGGTAAGGACCTCTTCTTTTACTCAATCACGGTCAAACCACAGGACGACACGCCTGCCTCGTTGAAGCACTATGCTCAAACGCGCGGCGCGGATCTGCCTGGCTGGTATTTCCTGACCGGCGATGCATACGATATCGAGACGATCCGCTACAGGCTCTTTAATATGGGCCATATTGGGGTCGACCTTGATTTCGCCATGCACTCCGGCACATTCCGTATTGTCAACGATGCCACCAACTACTGGGGCCATGCACAGGCGTTTGCCAGCCAGAAGAATATTCTTAAACGTATCGCCTGGGCCGATCCGTTTAAGACACCCGCGGAATGGGACGCGGTGATCCGGGCTCGTCAGGTTCGGATCGACAAGGTCGTCAAGAAACACGGCTACCTTCGCCGAGAAGAACTTTAGTTTGCGGCACCGGACCGTCAAGGCTAAGTAAAAACCGACCTTGCACGGTCGAAATCAGACCCAGGAATAGAAGCCACTTGAAAGTGGCTTCTATTCCTGGTCCACCCACCCGCTACCGCGAGGTGGTACTGACCGTGTCCAATCACGGTATCCGACTATTGAGGTACATCATGAAACTTACAGCCATAATCTCGCTACTGGCTATGATTCTCTTGGGCTCGACCGCAACCGCGTTGGCCCAGAAAAAATCTTGCTCATTCGACCTCGTTGGAACCTGGAAAGCGCAGCTCTCACCCACTCAGGCAGTACTCTATCAATTTGATGCCAAGGGTGGGGTAACTGTACTTTCGGTTTCCGGCACTGAGGCACCACGCCAGACCGCGACTGCCAGTTACGTAGTAATCAATGAACCCGACTCACCGAGGTTGATTTCGTTTAAGGCAAGCGGCCAGGACCGGATCTTCGGGTCCATCAAAAAGACGATGAAGGTCGTTAAGTATGACGACTCTTCCATTACTTGCGAAATACCCGGCATGGGCACTACTCGTTGGACCAGGGTCGATCCCGACCGGTATTTCATTGTGCTCGCGGCACGCAAGGGAGAGTTCTACGATACGAGTGGCTCGGCGTTTCCCATGGTTATCAAACTGGCTGGAGGAGTTTCCACAATCGACGCCTTCGGCATCTATTTAACGAAAGACGGAAGGGCCTTGGGCACCGTCCCTCCCGACGTATACAAGAAGTATCTTCGAGAGGCACGCAACGACTCGGAAACCACACTGCGTCTGGAAATCAACTCCCGGCAGTATGAAAGGGCGTTGAAGGTCATTAAGGAGTGGGAACGGCGGGACCGCGAAGGCGCGCTTTTGTACACCACCGCTGCCGAGACTTTAGATGATGCTACCTATCTCAATAACATTCTGGTCGTTAAGGCGGTAACGGAAACGCTCAACCAGTGCTCGGAAGATGTCAATCTGTACCCGCTAAATTACGTCCATAAGGACGACTGGATCTCCAACAAGGTTCGGTCCGCGTTTGTTCCGTTCTATTACTTCAAGGAACTCCGGCAGCGGAACGAAGCGCGACATATTGACGACAAAAAGTTTCAGGAACTCGTGCCGGTGCCGAACGTGGCCAGTCGATAGCATCAACTAAAGCAGGTCTCCCCCACTAGACCAAAATACAAAGGGGAGGATATGAATTTGAATTTTGACAGTCAAAAAACTGAAGTCATGAAAGGCTTTCTCTTCATCGTGTTGGTCGTGTTCATCGGATTCACTTCCCAGCAGGTGATAAGAGCTCAAACGCCGTCGGCACCTGATGAGAAGAGCGCGACTCAGCCAAAAAAACGTGGTGGAATCTTCACCATGTACGCCATTGATCCCCTGGCACGGACGCTCTGTTTCAGTGACGGGAAAGAAGGGATGGCGTTTACGAATACTAACTGGGGTAACCGTTGTAGTGACCTTAGTTTCGCTGGTAGTAATTTTGTTAGCGGCATGGAGATTGATCGGCTGGCGGCGATTGTCGACCTCGGCACGACAGACGAGCTTAGTAACCGCTATGGCTTTGAGGACGCACCAGGAGGCGGAACCGGCTTCGCTTCCCTACATCTTAAGGGTGCCAAAATCATGGTCCTGAAGCAAGACTTTAGCAAGCAGGAATTCCAACCGCTGCAGGAGGGGCCAAAACTTTTTACGGATGTTGAACCGTCTGCCTCCGCGCCAATTAAGTTGGGCCACATTTACCTCGTGCGAGTTGCGGATAAGAAAGACAAAAGCACCCTACAGCTCGTGAAGCTGATGGTGATTGCGTTTCGTCCCGATGAAGCGGTGACGCTGCGATGGGAGTCGCTCCAATTTTAGTAGCTCCACCCCATGAAGCGTGCCGACAACAAGATTTACTAACGCTTCCAGAAACATTGGAAGCAAGTTATGAACTTCCAGCTTTGAAGGAGAAAAGGTATGCCTCAAGAAGAATTCAAAACCGCAGGCGTCACTGGCTTTAAGACGGGCACGATCTGCACTGATACGAGCCTGTACAAATGTACCGACAACAAAGTTGAGTACATTGAGCATATACCCGCAGGAACGCCCTTCCCAAACTTCCCCGGGGGGAATGGCAAAGGTACGGCCACGTGGTTTAAGCTCACCTTAGCAAACGACGGCGCGAGAAAAAGCTTCGACGCAGTCAAGGTAGACAACGTATAGACAAGAACACCTACCTACCCGGTCAGTCGGGCACTATTCAAAGCACCTTCCTGCTCGCGTCTTCACTTTGACGTGAGCAGGAACAGGCTTTGGCATCCAAGGGGTTAAATGAAATTCTTACGAAATCTGATCGTACCGCTGCTTGCGGCTGTAGTGTTTTTTATGGTCGCAAGTTTATACTGTGTGCCGACCGTCACAGCAGACAAGGAGCGATCGGCGCATACTAAAAAGCCAGCTCAGTTTCATTACGTCTGCCCAATGCATGAGGACGTGACCTCGAAGAAGCGCGGTACATGTCCAAAGTGCAAAATGAAACTGGTGCGAAAGCGTTTACCACCGAAAACGGATCAGTAAATGGCCACAAGGAAGCACAGAATGCACCAGAAATTGTCTAAGGGCATTTTGGGCCTTTTGTGTTTCCTTGTGGCTTTGTCGTTCTTTGCGACGCTGGTGCCAATCGCCGGCGCTTCGAACGAGAAGATGCCCTGTTGCGCCGGCAAAGCAGCAGGTCATTGCGATTCCGGCATCGCTCCGAAACCAGTTGCTCGACGCTTCTCGGAGCCGATGTGTGGACTCGACAATTCCGAGTCAGCAAACGATGCGAACACAATCGTCGCTGAACCAACTAAACAGGACTCTCACCACTCACACAGCCAAAGTGCTGATAAAACCTTACACGCTGCTGAATCACCTTCGCTGAGTCACCCGTGTCCAATGGACTGCGGTGCATGTATGGCGAGCTCTCAGCGCCAACAAAGGCGGGAGCGCGGGATCCTTCAGCCAATCGCGTATCACATTCCGTCTGTAAACATCGATTCTAATTACGAGAATCAGCCAATCTCTTTTTCTTCGAACGAAAACCGGGACCAGATTAGTCCCAGAGGTCCACCCGCCCGCCGCTAGCGCTACGTCTTCAGTCCAGTAAAAATTTATATGTCTTCCGGCGGGAGGAAGTTCGATGTTCCGTCTATATCTATCTTTTCTACTTGTCCTTCTCTGTTCCGGCCTCTGTGTGGCACAGCAAAGCGTCACTTCAGCCACACTCAGCGGCCGGATCGAGGACTCGAGCGGTGCTTCTGTGAGCGGCGCGAACGTGGTCGCCACTCACCTCGAAACAAATCAACACATTGAAACCACCAGCGACCACGAAGGAAGGTTTCGATTCCCTTACCTGCGCACCGGCGCCTACGATCTCAAGATCGAGGCTGAGGGATTTGCATCGGTAGCGAAGCAACTGACGGTTTCGATCGGTCAAGCTCTCGACCTGCCGGTCAGACTCGACGTCGCCGGTGTCTCCGCACAGGTGAACATCGGCTCTGACGTGCCGATTGTTGAGACCGTCCGTACGCAGATCACCGAGACCATCAGACCGAAAGAGATGAACGAGCTGCCGCTAAACGGGCGAAATTTTCTCGATCTTTCGCTGCTGATTCCGGGCGTCGCACCGACAAACACCGGAAGCAACCAACGTTTTGCGGAAACTTCCGCGGTGCCTGGCCAGGGCATTTCAATCGCCGGTCAGCGCAATCTGTACAACAGTTTCATCCTCGACGGCGTGTCGGCAAATGACGACGCTGCGGATCTCACCGGCACTTATTACAGCGAGGAAGTGATTGACCAGTTTCAGGTCGTGACTTCCGGAGGCATCGCCGAGTTTGGCAGGGCTTCGGGTGGTGTAGTCAACATTCTTACGAGGTCGGGCACGAACGATTGGCATGGCGCCCTCTACGGGTTCTTTCGCAACCAGCGGTTCGATGCTCGCAATCCACTCGCCCCGACAAAGGACCTGTTGACGCAGGCTCAGTACGGTGCGACAGCCAGTGGACCACTGCGCCGCGAAAGAACCTTCTTCTTCAGTAACTTTGAACAGACGCGTCGAAACTATTCGGCCGTCATAACCATCTCGCCTGCGGCGGTGAACACGATTAACAATCGACTCCGCGCGCTCAGCTATCCCGGTTCGCTCATCAATACTGGCGTCGTGCCCGCGAGTTTTGACACCACAAACTTTTTCACGCGCTTCGATCACAGCATAAGTCAGCGCAACCAACTGAACGCGCGTTACAGTCTCTATCACATCGGCGCCGTGAATTCGCGCACGGTGGGTGGACTGAATGCTGTGAGCCGAGGTACGGGTCTCGGCGACACGGACCAAACAGTTCAGGTCAGCAACGTTACGACGATCAATAACCGGACGTTGAATGAGGCGCGTGTTCAGTACACGAATAGCCGTTTGGACGCGCCCGTGAACGACGATGTTGGACCAGCGGTGAATATCGCGGGCGTCGCAAACTTCGGAACTGCGACGTTCTCGCCGCTGGCTCGCGACATCAACTTATTCGAGGCCGTCAACAACGTTTCAACCGTGCGCGGAGCGCATTCGCTGAAAGCCGGCGGCAATTTTCTTTACAACCGGGTCAACATTCTCTTTCCCGGCGCCGTGCAGGGCGTTTACGCGTTCAGCTCGCTCAACAATTTCCTGAATGGGAACTACATCAACTACCAGCAGGCGTTTGGTGTGCCGAATCAGGTGCAGTCGAATCCAAATATCGGAGTGTTTGTTCAGGATGAGTGGCGAGTGCGTCCGGATCTCACGCTCAATGCGGGACTGCGATACGACCTACAGTTCTTACCGGATCCGATTCAGACCGACACGGACAATGTTGCACCCCGGATAGGAATCGTGTGGGCTCCAGGCGATCGAAAGACAGTGGTGCGCTCGAGCTTTGGACTTTACTACGATCGCATTCCGCTGCGTGCAACCTCGAACGCTTTGCAACGCGATGGTTCGAATTTTCTGGTCGTTCAGTTGTCGCCAACGCAGCCCGGCGCGCCTGTTTTTCCAAACGTGTTGAGTGTTCAGCCCGCAACGCTCGCGACTAAACCGAACATTACTCGCATCGATCCGAATATCGAGGTGAGTTACAGCCACCAGGCGAACCTCCAGGTAGAACGAGAACTGCCGGGCAATGCGGTCGTTTCAGTCGGTTACCTGCACCTGCGTGCGCGGCACGTCATCCTTTCGCGGAACGTGAATGTGCCGGCTGTTCCGGCCTCGGCGGGCATTCCGAACCTCGGCCGTCCGGATCCGAACTGGGGCAACATCTCGCGCTTCGAAGGCTCCGGTAATTCCTATTACGACGGCATGGTTGTTTCATTTAACAAGCGCGCCTCGCAATGGGCCAGCGTGCGCGTCTCATATACGCTCTCGAAAACGATCGACGACGCCGGCAACTTCTTCTTCTCGAGCGTCCAGGACAATTTCAACATTCGCGACGATCGTGGTCTTTCTGACAACGATCAGCGTCATCGTCTCGTCGCGAGCGGTTCGCTCGAAGCGCGTGGTTTCCAATTGGGGTACATTTTCACTTACGCTTCGCGTCTGCCTTTCAACGTGCTGCTCGGAACCGATCGTAACCTCGATACTAACAACAACGACCGACCGTTGGGCGTGGGACGAAATACAGGACGAGGATTTGATTTCGCGTCGCTCGATTTAAGTTTACGCCGGCGTTTCCGTCTCACTGAGCGAATGGATCTTCAGCTTATCGCCGAAGGTTTCAATCTGCTGAATCGCTCGAATTTCGGAGTACCGAACAACACGTTCGGCTCCGGCGCCACGCCTTCGCCGGCGTTTGGACAGCCGACACAGGCTTTCGATCCGCGGCAGTTTCAATTTGGAATGAAGTTGAGTTTTTAGAGTTATGCTGCAAAAGGTTTTGTGTTCATTTTTGTGCTTCTTGTGTCTCGGGGCTTTGACGGGTTGCATAGTGCTGACCGAGTCGGTGCCACGTGCGATGCAGATCTCTGCGCCGGGTGTCGATGCTGCTGAGCCTGCGACAGCGTCAGCCGCAGATGGAACGTTCTACGTTGCGTGGGTCAATCATGATGCGAAGCAAGCTGACGTGATGATCGCGCGTTTCGCCGGTGAAGGTCAGATGCAAGGCTCGCCTGTTCGCGTGAACCGCGAAGCCGGTGTTGCAACAGCCTGGCGCGGCGATCAACCGAGTGTGGCTGTCGCTGCTGACGGAGCCGTGTACGTCGTGTGGACCGCGCGCGTCGATTCCGCCGACAAACACGGAACAGATCTTTACCTGTCAGTCTCGAACGATCGCGCGCAAACGTTCTCGAGCGAAGTCAAGATCAACGACGACAAAGTCCCAGGCGCTCACGGTATGCACTCGCTGGCTGTCGCAAAGGATGGTCGAATCTTTGTTGGCTGGCTCGACGAGCGCAACGTTCACGCTCCGCAGCCCTCGACAAAGGGTGAGGGCCATCACATGGAAAGCAATCGCGAGCTCTTCCTCGCTTACTCGACTGACGGCGGACACACTTTTTCTCGCAACCAAAAAGTCGCAGCAGATGCATGTCCCTGTTGCAAGACTGCGCTCGCCGTTTCGCCCGATGGAACGTTGTACGCCGGTTGGCGTCAAGTCTTGCCGGGAAGTTTTCGTCACATTGCAGTCGTCAGTTCGACTGACGGCGGCGCGACTTTTTCAGCTCCCAGGATCGTGAGTGATGATCATTGGATTCTTCAGGGCTGTCCGGTTTCAGGTCCATCGCTTTCGGTCGACAGCGGCGGTAAGTTGAGAGTGCTCTGGTTTGCGGGGGGCGAAGGCAATGCGCCGGGACTCTATTTCGCCGAGTCGAGTGATCGAGCACACAGCTTCTCACCGCGCCAGTTACTATCGCAGGAAACCGTTCGCGGCACACCCGCGCTGAGTTCCACCCAGGACGAATCAATCGGTGTATGGCAGACTATGGAAGGTGAAACTAAAATTAGTGGGCTCGGGAAAGCAGGGTCGACGATCAGCATTGCGGCGAATGCGGAGTTGCCAGCCGGTGCGGTTTCGAATGGCAAGGTGTTCGTCGCGTATATTGCAAAGGAGAAAGAGAAGCGAAGTATATGGCTCGTGAAAGCTGGGTAATTATTGCGTGCATGGCGCTGACGTTGATTGCAGCGTGCACTAATGGACGTGGCCCATCACCACCGGTTTCGACTCCCGCGCCCTCGGCAGCTGCGGCGGCCACGCCGGCAAACACGTATCAGGGCGTCGGAATAGTCAAGTCGATCGATCCAAAGGTGCCCGCGATCGAGATCGATCACGAAGAGATAGTCGGCTTGATGCAAGGGATGCAGATGGAATTCCCTGTAACTGACAGCGCGCTATTGAACGGGCTCGCCGTCAACGATCGCGTAGACTTCACCATCGATAACGCCAAAGGCGAGATGAAGATCATCGCGATCAAGAAGAAATGAGGAATGTGCTTAGTGCTTTGTGCTTTGTGCTTAGCGCTTGGTACTTGGTGCTTTACAAAGAACAAAGCACAAAGCACTAAGCTCTCCTCTATGGATTCGAATACTGTTGCACAATCCGCTCTCGTATTTGTTCCGGCGTCAACTTCTGGTCTCGTTCAAGACTCAGCGCGAGCAACGCTTCGTTAACACAGGTCGCGCAGTGCGCCGCGTGATCGTCTTCGAAACAACTGTAGAGGCTCTTGTGCCCGAAGCCTTCGTCGCAGTGGCAGTAACACGGCAACTGCGCGATCGTGAGCGGGATCTGTTTGACGGCGCGATAAGCATCGCGAGTCAAACCTGTAAATCTGTC
>Ga0157372_10002163_pt1 | contig 21383 bp, 8 predicted proteins | sample C55metaG_FD_115307 | JGI IMG/M metagenome (GOLD analysis project Ga0157372, IMG submission 115307) | Corn rhizosphere microbial communities from Kellogg Biological Station, Michigan, USA - C5-5 metaG | ecosystem: Host-associated > Plants > Roots > Rhizosphere > Soil | place: USA: Michigan... | reverse complement strand
GTCGGTGGTGGCGGAGATCTGAGTAGACTAGCCGCGCAGGCTTCCGACGCGCCCGTAGACCATGATGAGGACCGCGAGCGTGAGCACGACAACGCCGGAGGCGATACCGAGAGCGAGATTGCGCCAGCGAAGGCGGGAAGGAGAGGGCATGGCGCCGGTGTAGAGGAGCAAAGGGGGGGCCAGGTGAAACTGCGGGAATAGCGCGAAGGGCGGGGTAACGTGAAAACCGTGATAACGTGAAAAACGGGATTACGAGAAAGGCGGGATTACGAGAACAGCGGGAATAACGAGAACGGCGAGAGAATTCGGAGAAGCGAAAGCGGCGGTCGGGCGAAAGGCCGGCAGGGCGAAAGGGCGGCAGGGCGAAAGGTCGGGTAAGTCTGCATCCGTCCTTGAGTTGGAGGCGTGCGGCGAGCTAGCTTTCCCACTCGCAACACGAACTGCGCGCGTAGCTCAGCTGGATAGAGCGTCGGCCTCCGGAGCCGAAGGTCACAGGTTCGAATCCTGTCGCGCGCGTCGGATGACCGACAAAAACAGCGGGGCTGACCGAAGGTCAGCCCCGCTGTTTTGCTATTCCGCCGTTCCCGCTCTTTCGCGCCGTTCTCGTTATTTCCGCCCTTCTCGTCATTTCCGTCGTTTTCGTTATCACGCTTTTCTCGTTAACCCGCAGTCCACGTTATTTCCGCTCTTCCGTAGTCCCGCCGCTCTTCGCCCCGCCCGGCTCCGTCCAAAATCCCGCCGTCCCCTTTATTTGCTCCGACACGTCTCGAGCAAAGAACGCTGCATTGAACACCGTGCGAAACGTCCCTGTCGGCTGCCCCCGCCACTGCGGCTGGAACGCGAACAGGATCAAATGTCCTTTGTCCCGCTTCACATCCACCGCCGCGGCGTACCCCTTCATATACTGCGCCCCATTCAAGAATCCTGAACGGAGCGGGGTGGTGTCACTCGGGAACTTCGCGATCACCGCGCCCTCGAAACCTTCCGTCGTCGCGAACACCGGGCTATTGAACACCATGACGTCGGCCTTCTGCGGCATCCCCGCCATCACAGGATGCGCTGGGTCGGTGATCACCTGCATGATCGAGCCGCCGGTGAAGAAGTCGCGGCGGTTCACGCCGCCGACCACGTTGCGCACGGGAAGACGGAGCGAATTGACGAGCGACGTCGCGCCCTGATTCCAAGCCACGACCGTCCCGCCGCCGCGCACGAACTCATCAATCGCGTGAACCTCCTCCTGCGCCGCGCTGTCGGCCGCCGCTCCGCCGCGCCCGCCCCGTCCACCACCGGCGCCCCCGCCACCGCCACCGCCACCGCCTCGTCCTCCGCGTCCGCCACCACCGCCGATTCCCTGTGACGCCGTAACGATCACGTCGTACTTCGCGCCGAGGTTACCGGCGCGGATGTCGGTCGGGGTGATGAGCGAGTATTTGGCGCCGTAGGTATCGAAGAGCCATTCCGTCCACCCCTCGTCCATGACGCCTGGCGAGGACTTGAATACCGCGATCCGCGCCGGCGCGGCGACCGTTGTGCCGCCCGACGTACGCTCGGCCCGCACGGCGAATTCAGATGCCCAGGCACTGGCCTTCCCGGCATCCAGACCGGTCACGACATAGCGGACGCCTTTGCCATTCGCCGGCGGCGCGACACGAACCGAGGCGCCCGCGGCGAGCGCGCGGTTGATCAGACGGAAGCTGTTCGTCTGCGCCGGATCGAGTACGAGATCAGAGCCTGAGCCGACGATGCCGCCCGGCGGCGCGACAATACCAGCCGCGGCCGCGTTCGTGGTGAAGGGCTCGTCCGGATTCGTGTGCCAATCGACCGCCTTGCCCTGGACGGCTTTCATCGCCGACTTGAAATCGTCCGGCAACGGCGTGCGTGCTTCGACCACCGCGACGTTCATCTGGTAGGGCAGCGTCCATCCCGCGGCGTCGTATGGCGTGTCGTCGCCCATGTCCGGATAGCGCTGCGGCTCGAACAGCTCCCGCACGAGTTGGGCGAATTCCTGATCCATCGGAATGACCCACGTTCCCTTGGCATACGTCGTCCCGCCGTACGATACGTCGCGGTCGAGCTGTTTGACGTGAACGCCCATGAAGGCCATGCGGCGGAGCAGCTCCACCGGCGCCGTCGGGTCGTGCTGATCTTGGGCGATGATGTACGCGTACGGCGCGCTCTTCGAGAACTGTTGAATGGTGTTGCGCGCCGACTTGTATCGGTTGAACAGCATTTCCGTCTTGAACTTCGCCGCGTAGTTCAGTGTGGCGAGATCGGCCGTGACCATGTAGTCGACGGCATCGCGCAGCCGCCATGTGCCCTCGAGCCATGGGCTCGAGTAAAGGGACGTCGGGCGCTGGTCGCGATATGCCGCGGGCAGACTGTCGACCGTTGTCGTGCGCGGCGTCGCGCAATTGCCGCCCTGCGTCTCCGTCCACCACGACGCGATGTTCTGATACATCGGCATGTAGTCGATGTAACCCGGGTACCAGGCGTCATACGTCTCGAGCTGCGACACCGCTCCCGTCTTCCCCTGTGCGTCGAGCTCTTCGGCGATGCGCGTGCCGATCGCGTTGACCTCGCGCGCCATCATCGGCGGCACGCGGAAGCCGACGGGATCGGCAAACGGCGGCAGCCAGATGCGCGTCGGGAAGGGTGACGACTGATGCTGCACGTAGATGATCGTCGGCTCCCACTCGCGCCATGTTCGCTGAATCACGCGCGACTCGATGACATTGAGCATGTACGAATCGCGATTGTTGTCGTGGCCGACGTACTTCTGATACAGCTCCATCGGCGTGACCTGTGTTCCCGGCGGTGCGGCGTCGCGCGCGCGACACCAGTTCACGACGATGTCCTGGCCGTCCGGATTGATCGACGGCCAGAGGAAGAACACGACGCTGTCGAGAATCGCCTTCATGTCGGGCTCGTTGGCGCGCGACAGCAGCTCGTACGCGATCTGCGGCGTGTGCTGCGAGCCGGCGATCTCCGACGCGTGCAAACCGCCGCTGATGTCGACGATCGCGCGTCCCTGCGTCGCGAGGCGCTTCGCCTCCGGATCCGTCAGCCCCTCTGGATGCGCCAAGCGCATGTTGGCGGCGCGAATCTTATCGAGGTTCGCCAGGTTCGCCGGTGACGAGATGATCGCGGCCGTCCAGGTCTTGCCGAACGACGTCTTCCCGACGGTGATCAACTTCACGCGATTGCTCGCCGCGGCGAGTCGCTTGAAGTAGTCGATCGATTGGTCGTAGGTGAACAGCTTGTAGTCGGCACCGACGGGGAAGCCGATCACCGACTCCGGCGTCGGCAGCGCCGCGCCGCGTTGCGCGACGAGGTGCGACGGAGTGACGCCCGACAAGAGCGCGGCGACGAGCGCTACGGCGCGTGAACGAGTGCTCCGGACCATCGAGATCTCCTTTGGACGTGCGAGGCGGTTCGACCTGCCGCCGTTCTTGACGCTGTTTGTACCCGAAGATAAGGTCTGGCCCGCACTCTCGCAGTTCCTGCCGCTTCGCTCCCGAGGAGGTCCGTGAGTCGAACTCGTTGGATGCTCGCCATCTTCGCGATCGGCGCCGCCCGGGTTGCGGCGGCACAGGGAAGCATCGCCGGACGGGTCGTGACGGAAGGCAACATGCCGCTCGGCGATGTGCGCGTCCTGGTGGTGACCACCGCTGCGTTCGCGACGACGGATGGAGATGGCAGGTTTACGCTGAAAGGCGTCCCCGCCGGCACCTTCGATATCCAGGCGCTCCACCTTGGCTTTCAATCACAAAAAAAGACGGTGACCGTCGTCGCCGGCGCGACGACGACGGCCGACATCGTCATGAAGCCGGCGGTCGTTCAGTTGCAGGAGGTCGTGACCACCGCCACCGGCCAGCAGCGCCGGATCGAGCTGGGAAATTCGATCGCAACGTTCGGCGACGTTGCGAAACACGTCGAGGGGCAGCCGATCGTGGCGATGCAGGATCTGCTCGTCGCCAAAGCGCCGGGCGTCAACGTCCTCCCGGGCTCGGTCGTCGGTGGCGCGCCGACGATTCGCGTGCGCGGCGTGTCGTCGATCAGCCTGAGCAACGCTCCGATCTGGGTCGTCGACGGAGTCCGCTACCTCGTGGATCAGACCGACGCATCGGCGGGCCTGACGCCGATCGGGTTGCTCAACAACCTCAGTCCCGAAGAGATCGAGGACATCGAGATCGTCCGCGGGCCGTCCGCCGCCACGCTCTACGGAACGAACGCGGCGAACGGCGTGGTCATCGTCACGACGAAGAGGGGTCGCGCCGGCAGCACGCGCTGGAGTTTCGGCGCTGAAAGCCGAACGATCGACGACCGCAGCCGGTATCAGGCGCAATACGCGAACTGGGGACACTCACCGGCGGCGCCGGCCAGCAACATCCGTTGCCAACTGTCCGTGATGCAGACGCCGGCGTTCAAGATCGCTGACGGGGCGACCTGCATCTCGGATAGCGTCACGAGCTACAACTACCTGACCGACCCCGAACAAACCTTCATCAAGTTGGGCCGCGGCAGCCTGTTCACCGCGCAGGTGAGCGGCGGGCCGCAGGCCGTTCGCTTTTTCACGAGTGCCACGCTCGACAACGAATTCGGGCCGATTCAAATGCCGGCGGCCGACATCCGTTGGTACGATGACGTTCTGCACGTCCCGGTGACGAACCAAATGCTGCATCCGCGACAGCAGCAAAAGCTGAATTTCCGTTCCAATGTCTCGGCGCAACTGTCGCCGACGCTGGACCTCACGGCCAGTGCAGGGTTCAGCAAGTCGGGTAACATCATCGAACCGGACAACTCGCTGATCATCGGGCTGCTCTACGTCGGCCAGGCCAACTATGGATGGAAGGGTTGTCCGGCGGGCACCGAGCTCACCGGGTGCGGCATGACGGGGCCGGACGCGAAGCCCTACTACGACGCGACGGGCTTCCCGCTGCACGACAGCAACGGCTTCGCGCCTGGCTCGATCATGCAGTACCTGTGGACCGACGACGTGCAGCGGTTTACCGGTAGCACCACGCTCAGTTGGCGTCCCGTGACGTGGATCCAGAACGAGGCAACGGCCGGCATCGATTGGGCGAACCAGGATCAGTTCCATCTCTGCCGGCTGAACGAATGCCCGAATCAGGGCGCGAACTCGCGCGTTGGAAACGTGTACACGCAGAGCGACGGCCGTCGAAACTTTTCGACGAAAGCGGCGAGCACCGCGTCGTGGCGATTCAGCCCGGCGATCAACTTCAAGACTTCCGCCGGTGCCGAGTACACCAATACCGAGCATAACCAAACGTGGGCGCAGGGTCGCAACCTGGCTCCCGGAGCGTCGACGCTCGCCGCGGCAACGACCTTCGTCGGGTACAGCCACACCGAACCGACCGCGGTCAAGACGCTCGGCTACTATCTGCAAGAGCAGCTCGGTCTGCACGACCGCGTATTTCTCACCGTCGCCGGACGCCAGGATCAGAACAGCGCGTTCGGCAGCAAGTTTCAGCGCGTCACTTATCCCAAAGCCAGCCTATCGTGGCTGGTGTCAGACGAGCCCTTCGTTCCGCGGCTGGGTTGGTTGACCTCTTTCCGGCTTCGCGCCGCCTACGGCGCGAACGGCGTGCAGCCGCAAGCCACTGCCGTGCTTCAGACCTTCCGAGCGACGACGCAGACGATCGCGAAGGTCGACGCCCAGACCGGCGTCGATCTGCCCGGGTTGATCGCGAGTCAGCCGGGCAACGCCAGCTTGCGTCCGGAGAAATCAGCCGAATTCGAGACCGGCTTCGACGCGGATTTTTTCGCTCGTCGCATGCACGTCGAGTACACCTGGTATGTGAAGAACACGAGCGACGCGCTCGTCGCGCTGCCGATCCCGGCCTCCGTCGCCGCCGCCGTGACGAGCATTCCGCAAAACGTCGGCAAGACTCGGAACTGGGGGAACGAAGTGCAACTCACCGCACAGCTGCTCGAGCGGCGAAGCGTGGCGTGGGACGTCACGATCAGCGGGTCGCACAACGACAACAAGTGGGTCGACCTCGGGAAGGACCCTTCGACCTGCGTGACCGACGCGAACGGTCGTCGTACCTGCGATGACCTCGTGATCGGTCTTGGCGGCACGACGCAACAGCGAAAGGGCGATCCGCTCTTCACGCAGTGGTATCGCGGCTACACGTACGCCGACAGGAATGGCGACGGAATCATCCAGCGCGATGAAGTCCAGGTCTCGAGCCGGCTGAGCAGGATCGGCGTCGGCTTCGCGAAGGATCTCGCGTCGGTGCAGACGGGTTTCGACCTCATGCAGCGGCGGTTGCGCGTCTCGGCCTCGTTCGACTATCGCGGAGGCGGCAATACCCTCGAGGGCAACTACTTCCAGTGTTCGTCGACGCCGAAGGCCTGTCGCGACAGCCAGGATCCCACCGCGCCGCTGTGGATGCAAGCGCGCGCCGTCGCCGTCACCTATGGAACGGTGGTCAACGGCACGACGTTCAGCACACCGCTCGGGTACTTCGTGCCCGACCAATTCTGGAAATGGCGCGAGCTCTCGGCGTCGCTGCTCCTTCCCGATCGGATCAATCGGCTGTTCGCCGCGCGGAGCGGTTCCACGCTCGCATTCGGTCTCCGCAACATCCACACGTGGACCAGCTTCACCGGTGTGGATCCCGAGCAGAATTACGGCGTCAACGGCAGCGAGGTCACGAACGATTTCAACACGAGCCCGCCGCCGACGTACATCACCTTTCGTCTGAACCTCAAGTACTGATCGAGGCCGGTGACCATGCTGATGTGGGCGCAAACGAAAGGCAGTCGGTGGGTGTTCGTTGTCGCGAACGTCGCGGCCGCATTTGCGATTGCGGGCTGCGACCGCGTCAAGGCCGAGTTGCTGGCACCGCAGAATCCAGGTCTCGTCGATCCGACCGCGATCAACTCTCCGACCGCGGCGCTGGCGCTTCGTGTGGGTGCGTTGGGCCAATACAAGCAGCTCACCAACGGCAACGGCGGCGAATCCATCTGGCAGTACGGCGGAACGCTCGCCGACGAATTCAAGAGCGCCGATTTTGCGAACTATCGCATAGGCGCCGACCAGCGGCTGACCGATCCAACGATCACGTGGAACTACGCGGGAACGACACAAGCACGCGGCTTCATCCGCGACGCCATCGCCGCCATGAAGGTCTACAACCCGGACAGCACCGCGATGCTCGGAGAGCTGTACGCCGAGTTGGCCTTCTTCGAGATGACGATGGCGGACAACTATTGCAATGGAATTCCGCTCGGGCACACGGAGAACGGTGTGCGGGTCAATGGCGAGCCGCTCACGATCCTGCAGGTGTACGACAGCGCGGCCAATCATCTCGACACGGCGATCGCGCTCAGCGCGCGGAGCGCGGATTCGGGCAGCAGATCGATCAACCGCCTGTCGCGCGTGCTCAAGGCGAGAGTGCTCATCGACAAGGACAGATCGAACGCGGCCGCGGCAGCGGCGCTGGTTGCCGGAGTACCGACGGACTACGTGTACGACATGACCTTCTCGAGCGCGAGTGGGGCGAACGGTATGTGGACGCTGAACAACTCGACCGCTCGCATCAGCGTCGCCGACAGTTTCGACGTCGTCGGCGGCGTCAAGAATGTCATCAAGAACGCGCTCCCCTTCGCATCAGCGAACGATCCGCGCGTTCCGGTTCTCAACGGCGATCAAGCCAACCCGAGGATCGTCGCCGAAGATCAGGTCACGCGTCCGTTTTACGTCAGCCTCATCTACCGGGGCCAATTCGATCCGCTCGTCCTTGCGTCGGGTGTCGACGCGCGATTGTACGAAGCGGAAGCGAAGCTGCAGGCGGGCGATATCGACGGTATGGTCTCGATCCTTAATGCCCTCCGGCAATCCAAGCCGGCGATCGGCGCGCTCGGCATTCCGGCGATGCCGGCGCTTGCCGCGCCGGCGACAACCGATGGCGCGACGTCTCTGCTCTTTCGCGAAAAAGCGTTTTGGACCTTCGGCCGTGGTCAGCGTCTTCCTGACTTGCGACGCTTGATCAGACAGTATGGACGACCGCAGGACGCGGTGTTTCCGTCGGGTGCGTACTTCAAGGGTGGGTCGTACGGTAGCGATGTGAACTTCCCGATCCCGAGCAGCGAAGCGGTAAACCCGTTGTTTCACGGGTGTCTCGACCGCAAGGCCTGAGAGCGAGACGTTGGGGATGAACGCCGCGGGCTGTTCGCGTTTAGTTTGGAACCAGCCAGGAAGTCATGGATCCGTGTCCGGCATGTGACGAAAACTCCACGGCCAGCGGTTCTTGACGTTGATTGGCTGCTTCGGTAGCGTCTGCACCCACCCACCCACATCCACCTGACTCGCGGACGCCGGCCCACCCCCGGCGGCTCGACATCAAACACGGCGTTTTGGCACGGCGCGGAACCACACCGAGCCTGGCTTTGCGTTTTCGTCGTCCGTCGCTCCCCCCGTTCGACCTCGTTGGAGGAAATGTTATGGATTTTGGACGGAAGTCCTTCGCGGCGATCGCCGCCGCGACAGCTTTCTTCGCCGGCGCCGGCAGATTGTCCGCTCAAGGCGGAACGATTACCGGCAAGGTGACCTCGCAGGCCACCGGCCAGCCGCTGGCCGAAGCGCGAGTGCTTGGTATCCAAACGACTCTCGCCGCCACGACAGGCGAAGATGGCAAGTTCACGTTGCGCAATGTTCCGGCGGGCACTGTCCAGCTTCAGGTGCTCCGCGTTGGGTATCAGTCGGTAAAGCAGACGGTGACGGTGACGGCCGGGCAGACGGCGACTGCCGATTTCACCATGGCGATCGCGGTCGCCCAGCTCGAAGAAGTCGTCACCACCGCGACCGGCCAGCAGCGCAAGGTGGAGCTTGGCAACGCCATCTCGACCTTGGGCAACGTCGGCAATCGCGTTGAAACCGTGCCGACGCACAACCTGTCCGACCTCATGATCGGCAAGTCGCCCGGCGTCACGCTGTTGCCGGGGACGGAGCTCGGTGGTGCCCCCACCATTCGCGTCCGCGGCGTTTCGTCGATCAGCTTGAGCAACGCGCCGATCTGGTACGTGGACGGCGTCCGCTACTCGGCTGGCTCGCTGAACTCCGGAACGGACGTAAGCTTCTCGCTCCTCAATTCGCTCAACCCCGAGGAGATCGAGGACATCGAAATCGTGAAGGGTCCGTCGGCCGCGACGTTGTATGGTACGAACGCGGCGAACGGCGTGGTCGTGATCACGACCAAGAAGGGACGCGCGGGCAGCACGCGATGGAACTGGTCGGCCGAGGGCCGCACCGTCGACGATCGCGTTCCTTATCCCGATCAGTACGCGAACTTCGGCAAAGACACGAAGACCGGCGTCGTGACCCGCTGTCAGCTCGGGACGATGACGACCGCCGCATTCGCCGGCGTCTGCAAATCGGACAGCGTCGCCCACTACAACTGGATGAAGGATCCGGACAACACCTTCGTGCACCTCGGTCACGGCAGCCTGTTTGGCGGCAACGTGAGCGGCGGTAACGATGTCGTTCGCTTCTTCGCCAGTGGCGACCTCGACAACGAGATCGGCCCGATCCAGATGGAGAACTGGGAGCTCGCTCGCTTCGACTCGAGTCATGTGCCGGTGCGCGACGAGTGGTATCACCCGTCGGCACAGCAGCGCGCGTCCTTCCGCGGCAACCTCTCGGCGTCGCTCAGCCCAAAGTTCGATCTCAACCTGACGAGCGGCTTCTCGAAGCTCGACAACCGCATTCCGCCGGAGAGCGATCTGATCATCGCGCTGTACTACGTCGGGATGCAGAACTACGGCTACAAGGGTTGCCCGACCGGCAAGTTCCCCTGCGGCCTCGATAAGGATCCGAACCAGGCCGACGGCGTTCCGTTGCACGACGCGTTGCAGTTCGCGCCGGGTGACATCATGCAGGTCACGCAGAACTCCGACGTGCAGCGCTTCACCGGCAGCGCGACGGGCAACTGGCGTCCCTTTGCCTGGATGAACAACGAAGCCACGGTCGGCGTCGACCTGTCGGCGATCGACTTCTTCCAGCTGTGCCGACTCACTGAATGTCCGCCGCAGAACGCGACCGCCAAACAGGGCCGCGTCACGGACAACCAAAGTAAGAATCGCAATTTCTCGGCGAAGCTCGCCAGCAACTCGACGTGGCAGGCGCTCACCTCGGTCAATCTGAAGACGAGCCTCGGCGCCGATTACACGAACCTCGAGAGTGATTTCGCCAGCACGAACGGCACGACGCTACCGCCGGGCGCAACCACGGTTTCGTCGGCCGCGACGCGTGGTGCTTCGCAGCAGCAGCCGAACGCCGTGAAAACGCTCGGCGTCTATGTCCAGGAACAGGCCGGTTTCCGCGATCGCCTCTTCCTCACCGGCGCCCTTCGTACGGACCAGAACAGCGCGTTCGGCACGAACTTCCAGAAGGTCGTTTATCCGAAGGTCAGCCTCTCGTGGCTGATGTCGGACGAGTCCTTCTTCCCGCAGACCAGCTGGCTCAGCTCTTTCCGTGTCCGTTCAGCATATGGCGCGAGTGGCGTGCAGCCTGGCGCTACGGCGGCGCTGATCACCTACAGCCCGGCAACCGTCGCTCTGACCAATCGCCAGAACGGCAACGAAGTAGACATCCCCGGTCTGACGGCTAGCCAGCCGGGTAATGCTGATCTCAAGCCGGAACGATCGACCGAAATCGAGTCGGGCTTCGATGCTCAGTTGATCAACAACAAGGTGCACCTCGAGTACACCTTCTGGAACAAGAAGACGAGCGACGCGCTCGTCACGGTGAGTCTCGCGCCGTCGTCGACGGCCGCACAGCTCTCGCCGCTGCTCAATGGTGGTTCGACGCAGGGTTGGGGACACGAAGTGCAAGCGAACGCGCAGCTGCTCGATCGCCGCAACTTCGCGTGGGACGTCCTCGTCAGCGCGTCGCACTTCAGCAACAAGGTCGTCAGCCTCGGCGGCGCGTCGAGCAAATGCGTCCTGCCCGACGGATCGTCCGTGGTCTGTCTCGCCGCGAACAGCGGCAGCACCGCGGGCGTCGTCCGTGAGATCGCCGGCCGTCCGATCTTCGAGCAATGGTATCGCCCGTACACCTATCACGACGACAACGGCGACGGCGTCCTTCAGGTCGCCGAAGTCCACGTCGATTCGAACTTCGTCTCGTACGGCTACCGTGTGCCGCGCGACATCATCTCGGTCGTAAACGGCTTCGATCTCTTCGGCCGTCGCCTCCGCGTGCAGGCGATGTTCGACTACAAGGGCGGCGCCAGCCAGCTCGATGGCGCGAACAACTTCCAGTGCAACACCGGTCCGTTCGCCTGCCGCGACACGCAGGACCCGACGGTCTCGCTCGACCGTCAAGCGGCGGCTATCGCCAAGACCTACGGTACGACGCTCAATGGCACGAGCTATAAGACGTCGGCCGGCTACTTCGTGAGCAACCAGTTCTGGAAGTTCCGCGAGTTCTCGGCGACGGCGCAGATCCCGAACGCCATCACCAGCCGCCTGCGCGCGTCGAACGGTTCGACACTCGTCTTCGGCATGCGGAACATCCACACCTGGACCAATTGGACGGGCGTCGATCCAGAAGCGAACTACGGCGCCTCGCAGAGCGAATTGCAGAACGAATTCCAGACCACCGGAGCGCCGATGTACTTCACGCTCCGCCTCAACCTCAAGTACTAATCCCCCCGAGGACGCATACATGATGAAGCAGATGCACAGCGCGCGAGGGGTTGTTGGAATGGTTGCCGCGGCGACGGTGTTGTGCACCGTCACTGCGTGCAACGTGAACAACGAGCTCCTTCAACCGCAAAATCCAGGAACTGTCGACCAGAGTGCTGTCGGCTCGCCGGCAGCGGCCGCCGCGCTCAAGGTCGGCGCCATGGGCAAGCTCAAATACATCGTCGCCGATCCCTCTCCGGCGGGTTTCGGCGGCTCGTCGATCTGGGAAGCGTCGGGATTGTTGTCCGACGAGTTCATGAACTCCGATTTCCAGAACTCGCAGAACGACGTCGACCAGCGGACGATGAGTCCGGACACACAGGTCAGCAACTACGCTCGCACGACGCAGGCGCGCGGCTTCATTCGCGACGCCATTGCCGCCGAGCAGCAGTTCGAGCCGGCGAAGACGTACAACATCGGCGAGCTGTACATGGCGCTCTCGTTCATCGAGATGACGTTGTCGGAGAACTTCTGCAATGGCATCCCGCTGGGCTTCAACACGGCGGGTGTCGTGAACTACGACGATCCTTCGTTCAAGCCGAAGACGAACGCCGAGGTCTACGACATCGCGCTATCGCACATCGACAGCGCGCTCGCGGTGCTCGGAACGGCTACCGACACGGCGAGCGTACCGGTCCGGCAGGCGGCGCTGATCACCAAGGCGCGAATCCTCGTCGACAAGGGCCAGTTCGCGGCGGCGGCGGCGGTCGTTCCCGCCTCGGCCGTGCCGACCACGTATCAATACCTGTTCGTCACGCAGGCGTCGAGCAACTCTGACGACCTCGGGATCTGGACGCTCAACAACTCCGTGGCGCGCATGTCGGTCACCGACAGCATCGTCAACTACGGCGGAAAGTCGTTCCAGACTCTGAACGTCATTCCGTTCGCGTCGCTGAACGATCCGCGCGTCCCGATCCTCAAGGGCACGGACGCGAAGCTGCCTGCCGAGGACGCCGGTCAGACCCCGCTGTTCATTCAGCAGGTGTACAAGAATCGTGATGATCCGATCGCCATGGTCTCCGGCATCGACGCGCGTTTGATCGAGGCCGAGGCGAAGCTCAATGGCAACGACATCGCGGGCATGACGCAGATCCTGAATGACCTGCGCTCGCAGCGTCCGGCGATCGGCAAGTTTGTGCCGGCCGCGATGTCGCCGCTCGCCACGCCGGCCACCAAGGACGCGGCGATCAACCTGTTCTTCCGCGAGAAGGCGTTGTGGCAGTTCGGCCGCGGTCAGCGGCTGAGCGATCTGCGCCGCCTCGTGCGCCAGTACGGCCGCGATCCGAACAAGACCTTCCCGTCCGGTTCGCACTACAAGGGCGGAACCTACGGAACCGATGTCGCCTTCCCGGTGCCCGACGTCGAGCGCGTGAACTCCCAGTTCAGCGGCTGCATCGACCGAAACGCATAAGCGTCACCGATCCAACAAACAGCCCGCGGCTAAACGCCGCGGGCTGTTTTCGTTGTGTCGTTGAGAATCCTCGATACGCGCCGTAAGATCAGTCTGGCCCGCCGTTTCAACTCATCGAGGTCGTCATGCAGCGCTCCCTCCGCGCCGGTCTTTCGCTCGCCGCTTCCCCCTTCCTCGTTGCCCACGCGCAGCATTCCGCCGGGCACTTCGTCGGTTCGTCGGACGCTCCAAGCGCCGCGGCGAAGCCGACCCTGACGGGCGCCGACTACGCGAAATGGGAAACGCTCGGCGGCAGCGCGTTATCGCCGGACGGCAAGTGGGTGGCGTATGATTTCCGGCGCGGCACCGGCAGCACCGAGCTGCGCTATCGCGCGCTCGACGGCAACGACGAACGCAGCGCGCGCTCGGGGAGCAACCCGCAGTTCACGAGCAATAGTCGCTGGCTCCTTTATACCGTGGGGCCGGATAGCGGCGGCGGGCGCGGTGGCCGCGGCGGAAGAGGCGGCGGAGCAGGCGCCAGTGCCGGGGGCGCCGGCGCAAATCGGAACAAAGTCGCGATCGTGAATCTCTCGTCGGGCACGACCGCGCTGTTCGACGACATCATGTCGTTCACATTGAGCAACGACGGTTCGCATGTCGCGTTGCGCCGCTACGCCGTTCCCGGTCGGCGCACGTCGGACGTCATCGTTCGAGATCTCGAATCGGGTGCCGAGCTCACCTTCGGCAACGTCGCCGAGGCGACGTGGAGCGACGATGGCGCGATGCTCGCCATGGTCATCGACGTCGACGGCAAGACGGGCAACGGAATTCAGCTGCTCAACGCGAAGACCGGCGTCGTGAAGTCGCTCGACGCCGGCGACAAGCTCTACTCGGGTCTCGCGTGGCGCGCTCATAGCGACGACCTCGCGGCGATGCGCAGCCGCGTCGACAGCGCGTACTCCGATACGAGCTATACCGTCATCGCCTGGCGCGGCCTGTCGAGCAATCCGACGAAGTCGAGCTACGAGTTCGGCGCCGACAAGTCTTTCCCGGCGAACCAGCGTGTGGCCGCGTATCGCCCGATCCAGTGGTCGGAGGATGGATCGACGATTTTCTTCGGCATCGCGCCGCGCGAGGTAAAGATCGGGCGCGTGCGTATTCCCGGCGAGCCAACACCGGCGCGCGTGCAAGTCTGGCACTGGAAGGACGTGCGCGAATACCACCAACAGGAAGTCAACGCTGCCCAGGATCGCCAGCGCTCGACGCTCGTCGCCTGGCACATTGGCGCGCCGACGATTGTTCGTCTCTCGGACGATCCGCTCGAAATTGTCCAGTTGTCCGAGAACGGAACGGTCGCGCTGGCGACGGATGAAGGGCCATATGCCCCGGAGTTCATGTCCGGTCGCCAGTACCGCGACGTGTATCGCGTCGATGTCGCGACGGGCAAGCGCGACAAGATTCTCACCAAGTCGCTCTACGGTGCGTCGCTCAGCCCGAGTGGGCGGTACGCGCTCTATCAGCAGGACGGCCACTGGATGTCGCTCGACAACACCACCGGCGCGCGCGCCAATCTCACCGGCAGGATCAAGAGCGTCTTCGTGAACATGGAAGACGATCATCCGGTACCTGAGCGTCGAGCGTACGGAGTCGCCGGATTCACGACAGGGGAGAAGTCGGTCATCGTTTACGACCGCTTCGATCTGTGGCAGGTGAATGTCGACGGCTCTAGCCCGATCCGGCTGACGCGCGGATTGGAGGATTCGACCGTCTATCGATGCGCGTCGGAAGGGGGCGGCTTCGGTGGTGGCGGCGGCGGACGCGGTGCCGCGGCGGCCGGCAACCGCGCCACACCGTGCCAGCTCGACGGGGAAGGGCGCACGATCGACAGCTCGAAGCCGCTCGTCCTTTCCGCTACGGGCGACTACAACAAGAAGAGCGGCTACGCGCGGCTCACGTTGGGCCAACCGGTGAGCCGCCTGCTGTGGACCGACAAGATGATCGGCGGTCTGCGCAAGGCGAAATCGGCCGACGTGTTCACGTACACGAGTCAGACGTTCGAGGAATCGCCGAACCTCTTTACGGCGGGTTCAACGCTGACCGATGGCAAACAGATCTCGCACACGAACGCCTTCCAGAACGACTACGCGTGGGGCAAGCAGGTCCTCATGGACTACGTCAACAAGCGCGGCGACAAGCTGCAGATGATGCTGACGTACCCGGCGAACTACGAGCCGGGCAAGAAGTACCCGATGGTCGTGTACTACTATGAAAAGTTGTCGCAGGGTTTTCATCAGTACGTGACGCCGAGCGATCGCAATCCGTACAGCACCGCGGTCTTCAGCCAGAACGGATATTTCGTTCTGCGGCCCGACGTCGTCTTCCAGGCGCGTAATCCCGGATACTCCGGGCTCGACTGCGTGACCTCGGCGGTTCGTGAGGTTGAACGTCGGGTCGCCGACATCGACGCGAAGCACGTTGGCAACATGGGTCACTCGTGGGGCGGCTATCAATCGGCGTTCTACGCCGTGCACAACCCTGGCATCTTCGCGGCGACGATTGCCGGCGCGCCGCTGACGAATCTCATCAGCATGTACGGGTATACGTCGGGCAACAGCGGTCTGCCCGAGACAGGCCACTACGAGACGAGCCAGGAGCGGATGCAGGTGCCGCTCTGGGAAGATCCTCAGGCGTACATCCGCAACTCGACGGTCTTCGCCGTCGATTCGCTGCGCACGCCGCTCCTGCTCGAAGAAGGGGACGCCGACGGCAACGTCAATCACTTCCAGAGCGAGGAGCTCTACAACTTCGGCCGAAGGCTTGGCAAGCAGGTCGTATATCTCGTGTACGAGGGGGAAAACCACAACGTCGCGCGGCCCGAATCACAGATTGACTATTTGCATCGGCAGCTCGAGTGGTTCGGCCACTATCTGAAAGGCGATCCCGCCGCTCCGTGGATTGCCGACGGCGAACCGTATCTCACTCGCCAACGGATTCTCCGCGACGGCGTTGCCGGTGACTCGCCTGCGCCGGTGCAGGCGGGCTCGGAGACGCGTCCGGGGAATAGACGGCCGTAGGCCTTGCTGGTCTGGTTAGTACATGAGCCAATGTAAGGCTTGGTACTCGTTGTACGGCCTTGCGCGGGTGAAGCTCGCGGACTGACGCGGACACGCACGGGCTAACGCGGGTGTCGGTCGGGCTCCTTTCCCGCCGCGGCCAGATTTGTTTGAAACGACCTCCGGATGCTTCCTTCTGCATGAAGCATCCGGAGGTCGTTTACAAAGAAATTGAGTTTTCGCCGCGCGCCGCAGCCGGATGCGGCGACCAATCGCATCCCGACACCGCGTGAGCCCGTCAGTGTCCGCGTTTGCCCGCGGCCCTTCCAGCGCCAGTCGCTAACCCAGTACCAAGCGTACACGGCCACCGTACACGGCCACCCTACACGCCCACCCCTGGCGCGTCTAAGGTACTCTTGGCATTCTTACCTAGACCGGCATAGTAAACCATTTGGGCGACGCCGCTGTCTCAACCACAGTCAACCCAGGCGAGCAATGTTCGAAAAGGAATCCGGCCTGCTGCAAGGCACCGTCGAATTGCTGGTTCTCAAGACCCTCTCCTGGGGCCCGATGCATGGGTACGGCATCGCCAGCTGGATCGAGTCGGCGACCGATGACGTACTCCGCGTCGAGGAAGGGTCGCTCTATCCGGCGCTCTACCGCATGACGCGAAAGGGATGGATCAAGGCGCAGTGGGGCGTTACCGAGAACAACCGTCGCGCCAAGTACTACCACCTCACCGCCGAGGGCCGTCGCCAGTATCGCGAGCAAACCTCGGGGTGGCGTCGCTTCGCCGACGCCGTCAACCAGGCGATCAACACCCGGTCCGCCCCCAGCTGGGCGAAGTGACACGAGGACACTGAGGACACTCATGAGCGACCACCGTCAGGACCGCGACTACCGCTTCGTTCCTCCCAAGCCAGAAACGGAAGTGGACGACGAGCTCCGCTTTCACGTCGAGGAACGGATTCGCTCGTACGTCGCCAGCGGGATGTCGGCCGACGCCGCACGCCGCGCCGCGCTCGAGCGCTTCGGCGACATCGCCGCGGTACGCGAGGCGTGCGCCCGAATGCTCACGGAAGACCGTAAGGCGGAAGCACGCCGCGATTGGTTCGACGATCTCCGCCAGGATGTGAAGTTCGCCATGCGTTCGGCGGCGCGCGCGCCGCTCTTCTCGCTGCTCGCCATCGTCACTTTGGCACTGGGTATCGGCGCAAACGCCGCCGTGTTCGGTGTTTTCAAGTCGGTGCTGCTCGACGCGCTTCCGTACACGCAGTCGCGCCAGCTCATGCGGATCTACTCTCCCTTCCGCGACGGAACGCAGCCAAAGGGGTCGCTGAGTGCGGGCACGGTCAGCGACATCCGGGAGCGGCAGCATGCGTTCAGTAGCCTCGGCGCCTTTCTCTCGCCGCGCGACGGGGTCTATCTGAACGGCGACACGCCGCAGATGATCAAGGCGATGTTCGTCGAGCCGCAGCTCTTTCGCACGCTCGGTGTGACCCCCGCGCGCGGCGGCGGCTTCCGCGACGAAGATGCGCTGCACGACACGACGACCGTCGTCATGCTGTCGCACGATGCCTGGCAACGGCTCTTCGCCGGCAATCCGTCGGCCGTCGGAACCACCGTCCGCCTCAATGGAATTCCGCGTACCATCGTCGGCGTGCTGCCGCGCGGCTTTGTCCCGCCGGAAGGCACGGCTGACTTCTACCAACCCCTCGGCGTCAAGCTGTTCATGACCAATCCGGTCACCATTCGCGGCTCGCACAATTTCGGCTTCGTCGGCCGGCTCAAGCCGGGCGTCAGCGAAGAAGCTGCGAACCGAGAGCTGCAGGGAATCGGCGCGGAGCTGGAGCGGTTGTACGCCAAGGACAACCTCGGCATTGGCTTGTCGGCGGTGTCGCTTCGCGAATCGATGGTCGGCGACACGCGCACGCCGCTTCTCGCGCTTCTCGCCAGCGCGGCGCTCGTGCTGCTGATCACCTGCGCCAACCTCGCCGGCGCGATGCTCTCTCGAACGATTTCGCGGAAGAAGGAATTCGCCGTGCGCGTCGCGCTTGGCGCGGGCCGCGGGCGTCTCTTGCGACAACTGCTCACGGAAAGCGTCATGCTTGCGATCGCCGGCGGCGCCGCGGGTTTGGCGATCGCGATCGGCGCGCTGGCGCTGCTTCGTGGCGTGACGATCGCCGCGATTCCTTCTTACGCAACGTTGTCGCTCGACACGGGCGCGATTCTCGTCACTTTCGCGTTGACGCTAGCCACCGGGCTTGCATTCGGCGCCGGGCCGGCGATCTCCGTTGGACGCTCCGATCCCCAGCGCACACTCCGCGACGAGACGCGCGGCACCAGCGAGAGCGTGCGGTCGCGACGAATGCGCGGCCTTCTCGTCGCCGGACAGATGGCTCTCTGCGTCAGCCTGCTCGCCGGCGCGGGCCTCCTCCTTCGCAGCCTGTGGGCGATGACGAGCGCGCCGATCGGTTTCGAGCCGAATGGGCTGCTCACTGTCACGCTGCAGCCGCCGGGCGGAAAGTACGGCACGCTCGTCGCGCGCAATCGCCTGTTCGATGACGTGCTTCAGAAGGTTCGCGCGCTTCCCGGCGTCGCGGATGCGGCGGTCGTGTCGCAGCTGCCGACCACGATGAGCAACAGCAACGGTCTCTTTATCCAGGATGCGCCGTGGGGGCCGAACGAGCCCGTTCCATTCATTTCGACCGGTGCGGGGTCTGAAGACTACTTCCGCACGCTGCGCATCCCGCTGAAGCAAGGCCGGATTTTCAGCACCACCGATGGACCCGACGCGCCGCCGGTCATCGTGATCAATGAAGCGATGGCGCGCCGCTACTGGCCCAAAGGGAACGCGGTCGGTGCGCACATCCACATCGGTCCGCCAAATCCGACCGCGCCCTGGATCACGGTGATCGGAATCGTCGGGAACGTACGCAACGACCCGACGCGTCTGGCTCCTGAGCCGACGATGTATCTCCCATTCCGGCAATCGTCGTTCGGTAACGTGCTCGCCATTCGTACGTCGGGCGATCCGATCGCGCTGACGAGCGCCGTGCGCCGCGCCATCGCCACGATCGATCCGATGATTCCGCTCTACAAGGTCTCCACGATGAACGACGTCATCGGCGACAGCTTCGTCATGCGTCGCTTGCCCGTCGTGCTCATTACCTCGTTCGGCGGACTGGCCTTGCTGCTCGTCTCCGTCGGCGTCTATGCGATGTTCGCCAACATGGCCGCGGCCCGCGAGCGAGAGTTCGGCGTTCGGGTCGCGCTGGGCTCGCCCCGCGGCGCGATCGCGCGGCTCGTGCTGGGCCAGGGGGGCATCTGGATGGCGGCGGGTTTGGTCATCGGTGCCGGTGGGGTCGTCGGCGCTGCACGGCTCCTCCGTTCGCAGCTCTTTGGCGTGCCGCAATTCGACCCGATCGCCATCGGCGCCGCGCTGGCCATCCTCCTCCTCTGCGCGGCGATCGCCCTGCTCGTCCCCGTCCGCCGCGCGACGCGCGTCGACCCGATCACCGTTCTCCGATAGCACTCGAAGGTAAGGAATTGAGCTTTCGGCCAACCATTTGATCGCGCGAACTATCAAATAGGGGCCAGGTTTTTCGGGCCACCTCGGAAGGGAGGGGCGCGTTGATGGGCACGATGTTCCAGGACGTTCGGTTTGCCGTGCGGCAGATCCGCCGTTCGCCGATGCTATCGCTCTTCATCGTCGCGACGCTTGCCGTCGGCATCGGAATGACCGCGGCGATCTTCTCGGCGGTCGATACGATGCTGCTGCGCCAGCTGTACCCGGACGAGCACCAACTGGTGAAGCTCAACGGCGCGTACACCAACCGCGGTGATGAGTGGTCGGTCTCGCTGCCCAACGCCAACGACTGGGCCAAACGAAGCCACTCGTTCTCGGACGCGGGCTGGTACCAGCGTATCAGCATGACGCTGGCCGAAGGCCGCTCTCCCGATCGGATTCAGGTCGTGGCCGCGACGCCGAGTCTGTTTCATGTGCTCGAAGTCCAGCCATTGATCGGCCGTTTGATCTCCGATGAGAACGCGACGCCCGACGGGCCGCGAGTGGTGATGCTCAGCTACGGGCTCTGGCAAACGCGATTCGCCGGCGACAAGTCCGTCATTGGCAAGACCATCGAGATGAATGGCCGCCCCGCGACCGTCATCGGCGTCATGCGGAGAGAGTTCGCCTTCCCGGCAAGCGACGTCTCCGCGTACATGGCGCTCCGCGCGACGCCCACGACGTGGCCACGAAGCAACGGTGGCTTGGCCGTCATCGCGCGGATGCGCCCCGGGATCACCGTCGACGCGGCACAACGCGACCTCGACGACCTGTCGCGCGTGCTCCAGGCCGAGTATCCAGGCGAAAACAAGGATCTCTCCGCCGAGGTGCGGTCGTTCCGCAACGCACTGGTCGGCAACGACCTCACGAAAGCGCTCTATCTGCTCGCCGCCGCGGTTGGCCTCGTGCTCCTGATCGCGTGCGTGAATGTGGCAAACCTGCTTCTCTCGCGCGCCACCGAGCGTGAGCGCGAGATCGCGGTTCGCGTCGCACTCGGCGCCGGCCGCACCCGCGTCATTCGACAGCTGCTGACCGAGGGCCTCGTCCTCGCGCTCGTCGGAGGCGCCTGCGGGGTTGGCATAGCCGCTCTGGCGGTCCACGCGCTCCCCGCCGCCATTCCCGCCGATGCTGAGTTGCCGCGCAACTTTTCTCTCGATTGGCGCGTGCTCCTCTTCGCGCTCTTCGTCACGATGCTGACCGGGATCGCGTTCAGCGTTCTGCCGGCGATCAAGGCGACCGCCCCCGATCTCACGTCGATGATGGGCGTTCGCGCGTCACGCGGTGGACGACGCCAGCGCGATCGTCGCGGCGCGTTGGTGATCCTCGAGGTCGCGTTGGCGGTCATTCTCCTCGCGTCGACCGGGCTCGCCATCCGAGGATTGTCTCGACTGCTCGAGACGAATCCCGGCTTCCGCCCGCAGCAACTGTTGACCGCGCGCGTGCCGCTCGATGGTCCGTACCGCGACACCACGGCGGCGCGTCTCTTCGAGCAGCGTCTCATGTCGGAAATCCGCTCGATACCCGGTGTAGACCAGGCGAGTTTCGTGGACTACGCACCGATGAGCGGGACGAACAATTTCAACGACATCACCGTCGAAGGCGGCGACCCGACTAAGCCAGTCAGCGTCGGGACGATCATGGTCGGTCCCGACTATCT
>Ga0157372_10002159_pt1 | contig 21396 bp, 10 predicted proteins | sample C55metaG_FD_115307 | JGI IMG/M metagenome (GOLD analysis project Ga0157372, IMG submission 115307) | Corn rhizosphere microbial communities from Kellogg Biological Station, Michigan, USA - C5-5 metaG | ecosystem: Host-associated > Plants > Roots > Rhizosphere > Soil | place: USA: Michigan... | reverse complement strand
TGCGCCGCAATTTTCAAAACATAGGCTTTAGCGTTTCCTGCGTTACGATCCAATGCATTTTCAATATGCTCAAGTGCCAGCGAATGATTTTTGTTTGCAAGATTCAATTGAGCAATGGAAAAATAGCTACCGTGTTGCCACGCATTATTCCATGTTGCTTTGTAAAAAGCTTCGTACGCTTTTTTGTTTTCACCTTGTGCTTTTAAACACAATCCCAAATTATAATAAGGCTCGCCATCATAAGGATTTGGATTTCGTTGCGTGAGCGATTCAACGGCTCTGCCAAAATAGCCTTCACTTTTTGCAAATTGTCCCCTTCTGAAGTACCACAATCCTAGAGCATTGTTGTTGCGGATATCACCTGGATCACGACACAATGCTTCTTCGTAGTAAGGCACCGGGCTGTAAGTAGCGTGGCGGTATTGTTCCAGATGCAATGCTGTTAAAAACAATTGCTCATTGGTTTCTACATCTTTCGGCGCAAGAGCAGGTTTTGCAGGTTCCGGTATCTCATTCTGTTGGATGGACGCAGGTTCGTAACGCAAAATTTCTGCACCGTTTTCATCACTGATAATTACGACAATATTTTTATCAGTGACCTCTTTGCTTACTTCAACTTCCGTGCAATAAATTTCTTCAGGACTAACGGTAATTGGTTTGTGCAATAAAGTTGAATCTTCAAATAAGATGCGAATCTTAATTTCCTGTGTTGACGTGGCAAACACCTTGAGTTGAAGTTCGTCGGACTGCTTTTCAATATTCAGCAGCAAATCTCTCGTAGCATTTTTTACAACACCCAATTCACGATAGGGCAAAAAATATTGCGTAAAAGATTTTTCTTCATAAGGCATCAACCAACTGAAGTCAGGTTGGTTGTCTGTAAAAACGCCTGCCATCAATTCAATGTAAGGGCCATCTTCATCTGTAAGATTGCGATCCCATGCCTGCCCAAAATCGCTATGTCCCCAAGTCCATTGTTTTTTGCCCGGCGAAATGTAATGGCTGGCAACATGCAAAACGCCAGCACGTGTGTCGTGTTCATATCCGCCTAAGAAATCATAGTCGGAATCAATGGCCATGTAAGATGTGGGAACAGGAATGTTTTTATAGCGTGAGATATCAGTACCTGGTGCATAATTCACTCTGTAGTAAGTACCAGTTGCAATTGGAAAGCTTGACACATCACGTTTGCCATGATCAAAAACAGCATTAACATCCGGCGGAAAAACAGATTGGTAATCATCATTCACTTTTACTGCAGGATTGGCCCACCATAAAAAAGTTTGGGGAAGCGGAGTACGATTAAACAGTTTTACTTTGATTTCTAGAAAAGCCTTATCGGGATGAAGTATAAATCCTACCATTCCTTTTGTTCCGAACATGCGCTCCACTTCATTTACCCAAACTATTTTGCTGCCGTATGCATTTTCTTCAATAGTATAATCAACAGGTTCAAAAGTGCTTGGGCGATGATGTTGCGGCCAGTTAAATTCAATTCCGCCACTGATCCATGGTCCACACAAGCCAACCAACGCAGGTTTAATTACCTGGTTGTAATAAACAAAATGACGTTGCTTGATTTTGTCAAATGCCATTTGCACCCTGCCTCCGATTTCCGGCAGGATCATAATTTTGAGATATTGATTTTCTAAAAACAAACCAATGTATTCTTTGTCCTTCTTTTCGTCGTAAATTTTTTCAATAACAGGATTCGGATAAACAACTCCACTGCTTCCCTGGTAAACACGGTTTTCAAAAAACATAGGGTTTTTGTCAGGCACACCAACTTCGTAAGTCGGTATCACAACTTTTTCCTGCCAAACTCTTACAGTTGATCTTTCCATTAGTTCATTTTTACACAATCCACATAAAGTGCAACTTCACTTCTGAAGTTCAGTATAGAATATTATTGATGTTTTTCTAGTGACTAACAATAGTCTCCAACTCTTCCAAAGTCTTTCCTTTTGTTTCTTTCACTTTCAGCTTAATAAAGAAGAAGCCTAATAAGCAAATACCGGCATACAACCAGAATGGGCCATACGTTCCTAATTTTTCAGCAAGAACAGGGAATGTAAATACCAGAATGAAATAAGCAGCCCATAATGAAACGACTGCAACCGACGTAGCCAATCCACGAATTTTATTTGGAAAGATTTCAGAGATCAAAACCCAGGTAACCGGTGCCAGTGACGTGGCATAACTAGCAATAGCCAATAACACAAATACAGAAACAAGTCCTGCGCTAGCTCCATTTTTTAATAGCAAGGCCATGATGATATAGATTATCGACAATGCCAACGAGCCAAATAATATCAATGGCCTTCTTCCCAATTTATCTACCTGCCACATGGCAATGAGTGTAAAAACAAGATTCACCAACCCAATGGCAACAGTTTCAAAAAGCTGGCGATCAAGATTGGCACCAACCGATTCGAAAATGGTAGAAGTATAATTGAATACCACATTGATTCCACAGAACTGCTGAAACACAGCCAACGCAATTCCAACAAGCACTGCTGGACGGACAGCTTTTGCAAATACTGCTGAATAAGATTGTTTCGTTTCAGAAGACATGGAATGCGCAATGTCATTCATGGTTTCGCCGGCAAAATCATTTCCTCCAATCTTCTGTAAGATGCGTTGTGCCTTTTCATTTTGATGTGCTTTATACAACCAACGCGGACTTTCCGGCAACCAGATAACACCAATCAAAAAGAATAATGAGGGCACTGTTCCCAGACCAAACATCCATCTCCATGCATCTGAGCCTTTATCAGCTAACTGGTAATTGACAAGGTTTGTAATTAGAATTCCGAGAACAATTGTTAGCTGATTAATGGCAACGTTTCTGCCACGAACAGATGCAGGCGAAACTTCGGCGATATACATTGGACTTAACATGGAAGCCATTCCAACACCAATGCCTGCTGCAAAACGCATGGCAATAAAAACACTCAAAGAATTTGAAAATGCCATACCCAATGAAGACACGGCAAACACCAGTGCTGCTGTCATTAAACCGGGTTTACGTCCATAGCGATCTGCAATGTTGCCTGCAATTAAACAGCCTGCAATGCAGCCCAGTGCGAGAGAGCCTGTCAAAAAACCTTCCCACCATGTGCTCAATTGAAATGCCGTTCTAAGAAAAGGAAGTGCACCCGATATCACCGCAAAATCAAATCCGAAGAGATAACCTCCCAACGCGGAAATGAAAGAAATACCAATGACATATCCGGTGTTATAGGTATGGGCTTGCTTGATCATTATTGTTTTTTACTGAAGCATTTTTTTGATTCTTATGAAATAGCCATTCCAATCGTTTGTAGACTTTTCCTTAGCAAACAGTTGGTTACAAACATAGTTTTGAACCACCGGGACTGCAATGGAATTTGCATTGAAAAAGATGGACAATCTTATGTGTGCTGCACTGGAATTCGCCCCATTTCTGTTGGAGAATAACTCTATCATTCTGACAATGAACGTAAAACATTCAAACAATAAACCTAATGCTCTCCGAAGATTAACGATACCATATTTTTTACTCAATGCCAAATTCATAAATGGTCTTTGAAGCGTATTGTTGGCCAGGGTATAAGATGGTATCAGGGAACGAAGGATGATTAGGACTGTCCGGAAATGCCTGTGTTTCCAAAGCCACAGCTCCGTGTTTTTGATAGGTTTTGCCCTGCAGACCTTTGACAGTACTATCCCAATAGTTAGCCGTATATACCTGTATGCCCGGCTGCGAAGTATATACTTTCAACGCTCTGCCACCGGAAGGCTCGTATAGCTTCGCTGCAAAAACAGTTTCACCCGGTGCAGACTTTTCAAGAACAAAATTATGATCGTAGCCAAAGTCTCTAGGAAATTTATTAATGTGGGCGCCGATCCTTTTTAAATTTCTAAAATCAAGAGCTGTATCTGCTACTTGCAGAATAGTGCCTGTCGGTATATTTCGTTCATTCTTCTCTGTGTAATAAGAAGCATTCACTTCCAATAAGTGATCATTAATAACAGGAGCATCAAAGCCGGTAAGATTGAAATAAGAATGGTTAGTCAAATTCACCGGAGTTGCTTTATCCGTTTCTGCAGAGTATTCAATGCTTAATTGGTTGTGTCGATTCAATGAATACCTAACTGTTACTTGCACGTTTCCCGGGTAACCTTCTTCTCCTTCCTTACTTAAATAAGTGAAAGTAACCGCTGCACTATCTTCTAATTTCTGGAGATCTGTTATGTCCCAAACTTTTTTATGAAACCCTTCTACTCCACCATGCAAATGATTTCCATCATTGTTGATAGGCAACTGATATTGCTTTCCGTCCAAAGTAAATTTACCTTCGGCAACGCGATTGGCATACCTGCCAACGACACAACCCAAATAATCCCTGTTTACAAGATAATCTTTAACATTCGTGAAGCCGGCAACAACGTTCTTTGAAACACCCAATTTATCAGGTGTTTCAATAGAGATAATACTGCATCCAAGATTGGTAACAAGCACTGACACTTCTCCGTTTTGAAGAAGTACTTTATATACTTCCTTGCCCTTCAATTGAATTACAAACTCCTTCGTGACTGATAAAATATTTTCTTTTAAGGCTTGCATGATTGTTTTGGGAGCTCTTGATTATTACTGTTTCTTAAATCTAATTACAATGCTTCGATAAGCATTAGACACCGGACATGAAATTCCAATTTTCATCAGTTGTTCTCCTGACAAAACAGAGTTGTTCTTATCGTTCAGTTGATACATGGCTGATGGATCAAGGCCTTTTAGCAACAACTGTTTACTTGAGATATTTTCCTGTACCGCACCTTCTAAAGTTGTATTTAGGTTATAGCAGAAAACAACTACTTCTGTTGAATCCTGTGATATATATTCAAAAGAAACTTTTGATCCCTCAAAGGGTGATCTTAATCGATACAAATTTCCTTGCTGCACCAATTGACGAATACTTTTGTACTCGGCTATTTTGTTTTTTGCAATCTCTTTTTGCTTATCATTCCATTGTGTGATGTTATCGCCAACACCTAAAACACCTGTCATAGCAACATCAAAAATGAATTCGAGAGAAAGATTGATGACTCTTGAATCATATCCTGTTGTCCAGCACACCATGGTGTTAGCCGGATAAGCACTGAGATATCCATATTGAATTAACAATCGATCAAGCGGGTTGGTATTGTCACTCGTCCATGTCTGATCCATTCTTGAAAGCATTCCCAAATCAGGTCTTCCACCACCACTTGAACAATTTTCAAATAAAACGCCAGGAAATTGTTTTTGCAATTCATCGATGAGACGATACAAATTATTGATGTAACGAATTCTCACTTCTCTTTGAATTGTTGTAGTAGCAGATGGCCACCCAGGCTCTGTTAATCCACGATTACGATCCCACTTAATGAATTTGATATTGTGGTTCTTCAATAATGAAGTCATCGATTGCAGGAGATATTGATACACATCTTCTCTTGCGAGATTTAATGTTAGCTGATTACGCCATTCTGTTTTTGTGCGGTTGTTATAATACAATGCCCAATCAGGATGCTTTTTAAACAATTCACTTTGCGGATTCACCATTTCCGGTTCTACCCAAAGTCCGAATTGCATACCCATGTCATTGATCTTTTTGATCATAGGGTTGAGTCCATTGGGAAATTTCTGCAGATCAGCAAACCAATCACCAAGACCTGAGTGATCATCTTTTCTTCCCGAAAACCATCCATCATCGATCACAAATAATTCAACACCTAGATTTTTTGCTTCCTGTGCAAGCTTCAATTGCCCTTCCGCATTTACATCAAAGCCTGTTGCATACCAGCTATTGTAAATAACCGGACGAATTTTATTACGTGTTGATTCTCGCATCACTTCATTGCGAACATAACTTGAGTTTAACCTTGCAGCTTCATCATAGCCTTTTTGAGTAAAGCCAATGCTCATTTTAGGAGTTGTAAATGTTTGTCCCGCCTGCAACTGCCATTGTGTATCCCAAAAATTTATTCCTCCTGCAATTTGAAGTCCACCACTTAGTGTTGATTCAAAATCGATCCGCCAGTTGCCACTGTAATGAACCTGTCCAAACCAAACATCAGCATCAGATGCATCATCAACTTCTTTTGTCGTAATAGCAAACCACGGCGTGTTTTCAAACGCATAAAAATCTCTCGACTGCAAAGTTTTTATTCCGGCAGTAAGCTCGGTTCTTTGAAGTTGAAATTCGCTACCCCATCTCCCTGCATGATGTTTCAAAAAGTATTTATTGGAAGGTAGGAGAATAGAAGACGATAAAAGATTGTCAATGTTAATGCTTTCTTTTCTTGCTGTATTTTTTACTTCCATCCATTTTTCAATGATGTCGTATTCAGCTAATACACGTATGAATGAAACAACGCTGAGCGGATAGTATTTGCCTCTCTGTATGATGCGAAGTGTTTGCCGGTTATCGATCGTCACTACTTCCGCCCTATCAAATATCAATTCACAATCACGGGTGCCATCGGCAAAAACAACTTCCACTGCCGGAATTTTGTCCGCATATTTTCCACGTACCGGAACTTCATTCACAGAAAATGGACCATTACCGCCACGACTGCGATCTTGTGCAACCAATCCTTTTAGGTGTGATTTAACACCATAGTAGGTTGGATATACATCGCCCCTCTCATTCAACCCAATTTGATAGAGACTATTTTTTGTTTGGATGTTCCATCCAATCAATTTTCCATTTGCGTTCGTGATGCTGTCAATCTGTGCGGACGCACGAAAAGCAATCAACAACAAAATGAAAACTATGAATCTTTTCAATGACATGATTATTGACTGATCTTTAAAAGCATTACGCCATGATAAGGTACATCCGTTTCGAAATAATTTTCAAAAACACCGAGATCTTTTTGTGTCCACAAATCTCTTACTCGAAATTTTTCTGACATGCCCAACTCCGATGCCGTTACTCTGATTTTTTTTGAACCATCGCCTCTCGTATCCCAAACAAAATAGTCAACAGGATTTTTTTTATTCCCGGGGAAGTTAAATAATCCGACTGCCTTAGCACTGCTACTCAGGTCTTTCGCCATCACCATTCCCGTTGAATCATTTCGAATTATTTTTCCCTGCTTACCCAACACATCCTGGTCAACAGCAATAACTTCATGATTGCAAAGAACATTTACAGTAAAAGCATCAAGCTTGCTCATGTCGCCGCTAAAAAATAAAGGAGAAGCCATGAGAGTCCATAAGCTCATATAAGAATACTGTTCATTAGGTGTAAAACCTGTTTTTCTACCCTGGCCATCACGACTTGAACTGCCCACCCAACCGATAGTGATATAATCAGGATCATTCCATGCACCAGGACGTGCATATTGCCAATACTGTGAATTATTTAATGCTGTGTTGTAGAACCCGGGAATAAAACTTCCTGTTGCGGTGCCAAGGTCTGGTCCTGTACGCCATGATTGCCCTGCTTCATTGCCCCATTTCCAAACATCACCCATTCCATACTGACAAAGATTGAAAACAATATCTCTTCCTGTTTTCTTTAACACATCACCCATGAGAATGAATGGAGCTTTTAGTTCTTGTTCTGAATTATTTTTCGCAATAGATCCATATGAACACCAATCATATTTCAAAAAATCAAATCCCCAGTTTGCAAAGGTTTTTGCATCAATATTTTCATGCTGATAACTTGCGGCATATCCTGCACATGTCTTCGGGCCGGGGGAAGAATAGATACCAGCTTTCAATCCTTTAGAATGAATATAATTTGTGAGCCCATTCATGTCAGGGAAACGTTTGTTTCCAAGAATGATTCCTTCTTCATTGCGAAGCGGACCCGTTTCCTCTTCGTTTTTGCTGCCGTCTTTATTCATCCAGCAGTCATCAATGTTTACGTATTGATAGCCATAATCAGCCATACCGGATCTTACCATTTGATCGGCAGATAAACGCATTACAGAATCGCTTACGTGGCTATAATAAATGTACCAGCTATTCCATCCCATGGGTGGTGAGAGTGCTAATTGATCGCCTGCAATAATTGTAAAAGATTTTTTTGTCTCGCCATATTTATCTTTTGCGATGAGCGTCATTTGGTATTTGCCTGACTTTGCAATTTTGCCGGTAATAATTCCTGATGTTTTATCAACCTGTAAACCTTTCGGTAATTTTTCAACGCGGAAAGTCACGGGTCTTGCACCCGTAACAGGCATGCGATACAAAACGGGTGAACCAGGGCTAACGCCATATACTTCCGGGCTGTTGATGCGAGGTTCTAATGGTGCTGGCGGTGTTAGTATTCCAAATTGTTTCGCATTAACGTTATTGTCAAGAGCAACCGGTTTCTCATTTGTGTAGGCAATTTTCGCATCGGCCCAATCAGCATAGTTTTCAGAAATATCTTCGCGGTTAACGGTAACCAGCAGGCCAAGTTTATTTATCCCGGTAAGGTCAACGTTTATCGATCTAGGCTTCTCTCCTCTTTTTACAGGGCCGCTTTCCCACAAAACTTTTTTATCACCTAAAATATAAAAAGATATAGAGGCGTGAATGTAAGCACCATCATCGAGACCAACTTTTGCTGAAAACCTTTTTGCTTTGCCATGAAGATTGATCAGCATCCTGCTGTATGCATGTGTTCCAACACCATGCTCAAACTTTTCTCCGCCAATGGTCATTGAATCGCCCTTGATAGATTGATTTGTTTTAGGCGTTCCCATTACACAGCTCATTTTTGTAAGATCGAGATCAGAAAGCCACAGAGATTCTGCCTGTGCAGGTTGGCAATATGATTTTATTGCACTAAAAAGTACACCACACAAAACCATTCTCTTCGTCCATCTCAACATAAGCATTACAATTATTTAATAAATTCCCATCCCTTGATGTTGTATTTTTTCCCTTTGTAGATTCCCTTACGTTCGCTTGATCCTTTCCCTTTAGAGGCACTTAAGACGATTAAGTTCGATCTGCCTTTTTCAAAATCAAAGGTTATACCGTCGTCTTCGAAAAGTGTGAATGACGATGGACTGCTGCCGAAGACTTTACAAGTAACATCGAATACGGTATTTGCATCTATGAATTCCACAGGTGCAGCTACAGGAATGATAGAACCTGCTTTTACAAAAATTGGCAACTTGTCGGTAGCGACGTCAATTGAATAATATCGCCCGCCGGTGTATTGCTTCTTTGAGTAGTAATCGTACCACACACCTTCGGGAAAATAAACTGTTCTTGTAGAACTATCCATTGTTGTCGGAGCCGCCATAATATTTTGGCCGATCATAAACTGGTTGGAAATGGAGCGGACTTTTTTGTCCGCGTAATCCATAATTAACGGACGAAACGGAGGAATGCCCTTGTTGTAATAATCTGCAAACGCTGCATACAAATAGGGTATCAATGACATCCGCTCTTTAAATAAATTACGAACTAATGTTTCCAGTTCATCAGCTTTTTCATACTTCACATCTTCATTATTAAGCTTACGATTTAGTTGAAACCATGGAGTATTCTTCAGGAACCAGGCATCCACCACCGATTGCGGTGCAATCAAAATAGTTTGCAAGCGGCGAATGAAGTCAGTATCATTTTTTGAATCACGCAATTCAGGCGACCAAAGCAAGCCACCAAAAGATGCAGTAGAGATCATGCTGATGTAATCGCTATGGCCATAGATGTCGCTATACAAAACAGCCGGCAGTGAAGAATTAAAAGCGCCTGAAGAACGGTAATCAAAATAAGTACGCTGGTTTTTCTTTTTATAAATGTTGTACAAAGTATTTGCGTAAAGCGAACCAAATAACTGGTGCATCTGTTCTCCGTCAATGCCGGATGGAAACTTCGTCATATCAGGAAATCCCCAAGTTGCTTTACCATCTACAATATTGGAGTTATCACACTCATCCAATTTAAAAGATGCGATCCCTTTATCAACTAAATTCTTTTCATGGTAATCAGCAAAAATTTGCGAAGCCTTTGGATTTACAAAATCAGGAACAAGGCCACGCCAGACTAAGAAGTTTCCTGAAAGATTTTTAAGGTCGCTGTAAAAAGGCGCATGCGGATTTACATAAGCATGTTCCCAGAGGTTCAAACGCAAATTCATTCCACGCAAGCTATCGATCATATTTTGCGGACGTGGAAATTTATTTGACCAAACATAGGAACAAGAATAAGAATTGCTATGCCATCCCGGTTCAAGGCCAAATACATCGCATGGAATTTTATTTGAACGAAAATAGTTAGCCATCTTCATCACACCTGCCTGGTCAAAATCGCCTTTCACTCTATATTTAATTCCCAGTCCCCACAATGGAGGCAAGGCACCACCGCCCGAAAAAAGATTGTAACGTTGAACGCTTTCTTTTAAGGTTGGTCCCTGGAAGAAAAATATCTCCACGCCTTTTGCATTAGGTACATCTGCCCAAACAGCCCCACTCTTTGGCAATTGCTGCGCATACAATTCTTCAGGAGAAAACTTAAGATTGTTATCGCTTTTTGCTTCTGTAGTTTGTTGTACCAGTTCCTGGTTGGAACCGCAGAGAAAAGTTACATACCGGGATGTGTTGATCAAAACACCATAGCCTGCAGTAGACACATAAAAAGGTTCTGGAGCATGTGTAAAACCAATAGTTGAAACCGGGTTATCATTTACGATCGGTTTTTTCTTCAATCCTCTTTGTTCAAAACTACCTATCTGCATTCCAAAACCATAGAGTTGTTCATCGTTTGCAAGCGGCACACGAACCTGCACACCTCTTCCGTTGATCTCAACTTTTACATCCTTTAATGAAAAAGGAAGATCTTTTGCATTGAGCTGCTTCAACTCTTCTACTCTTGGTTTTTCTGTACAAAAACTATAGGGAGAAAATTGATCCGGCGTACCCACGGTCATTTTTATGACTCCAGGTGCCACGGTTTTAATTTCTATTCCGCTTTGTGCATATAATGTCGATGCAGACCAAGTCAATAAAAACAAAAAACAGGAAATGGCTTTCATAATAGTCATTAGTTTTTCAGATGATGGTATTCAATATCTGTCAGACAAATTCCCTGCTACCCAATTTAACGAATACTGACTATTCACACCGCGGCATTAGTAGTGAACATCGAAATCAAAACCAGGAAAAATAAAGTTTGATTTTAGCTGCCGAGGGCAGCAATCCTCGAGAGGACTGCTGCTTTATCAGCAACTATTTGCTGCTTGCTTATGAGAGAACTAAATCTATTTTCTACCTGACGAAGCGATTTAATTAAGATTAAACGCATGCTTACAGCGGATATGGCGAATAAGGCGCTATTGTTGATGTATTATATGCTGCCCGCTGATCTGCAGCAGGTCCCTTGATATCAAAAGTTACAATGTACTGACCATTGCCTTTTTGGGTTACTGACTTAACAAGGATCACAGCAAATGCTTCATTTAATACAACAGCCGTCCCGGCCGGGTGTGAGCGATAGCCCCAACCAATTATAAATCCTTTTGTAGCTGTTGATGCTCCATAAGAGTCGCTAACACGGCGGTCTGCATTGATGATGTTATAATATGCACCTCCTTTTGGAGTAATAGCAATTACTGAATCATTTAAATATTTGGCAAGATCATCTTCAGTTTTGATAGCGTCAAAGTTTGACTGGTTAACATAAGCTTTTGTTGATGTTACAAAAGCGTAAGTCAAAGTATTAAATCCAGCGAGAGCCTGCTTTGAAGCATCATAGTAGTTGGTACCTGCGCCGTAGGCAAGGGGTGAAATAAACCTGGCACCTCCCATATTTACGAGCAGCAGGTCAACGCGTTGCTGCTTGGTTAACGCAGTGCTACTGCCGAACACAGGTGTTGATTCGTAAAACGAAAAGAAATTTTGATTGTCGGCAGGATCGGTCGACATCACAACATTAGTTAATGTTCTTACGGCAGTTTTTGCAGTGTTGATACTTTTAACATCAACGCTTTGGGAACTTACTCTTCCTGCTTTGTCAGTGATAATTACAACTACAGAAAGCAAACCACGCCTCACTGGTACATTAATAGTTGTATCAACAGTTTTGTCATGAAAACCCACTGGTATCAAAGGGCTTTGTACAAGTATTAATTCACTTGCGCGATTATTTACAACTTTATATCCCGCAGAGGCAATGCCTGAATCACACGGACTTGTAAATTTAATAGGGATGGTGAGGATAGAATTTTCGTCCAATGATTCATAGCTTGTTTTTCCTCCAACATCAATTGGAGTCATCGGAAGTGTATCTGCTTCAAACTTTTTGCAGGAAGCAAACATTATAATGGCTGCCAAAACTAAAATTATTTGTAAAGTGCTATTTGTTTTTTTCATATAGCTGACGATTAATGAGTTTAAATTTTCTAATGAACTAGTTTTGGGGAAACAGTTTAAGATAATTGGCGTCAATAACTGATTGGGGAATCGGCCAAACATTATTTTTTAAAGTGCTGTTGTCAATGGTGCTCGCACACAATGGATAACCATATTTCTTTGTACGACTATTATACATCTTAAGGCGACACAGCGTTAATGTTCTTAATTCCTCGCCATATAACTCACGACCTCTTTCATCAAGTATGTAATCAATGCTTACTTCAGCAGGTATTACAGGAGTGGCATTAGACCTTGCACGGACTGTATTGATATCAGCGGCAGCAGCCGTAAGATTTCCCAGTTTCATGTAAGCCTCTGCTCTTAGTAAATAAGTTTCTGCCAAACGTGCTACATAGTAATCTTGCACAAATGTGTTACTTGGGTCTGTGCTATAGTGCCATTCAGAACCCATTTTGATTACTCTTGGATACCATCTCTGCATTGTATCCTCACGGGTTACCAGCCAATCTTTCCTGATGGTATCTCCGGGATGCAGTTGAACGGTAATGGTTGAACCATTTGCAAGCGTTATTACCTGCGGTGCTGCCGGCCAGTTTCTAGTTGGATCAGGGAGATCCTGGTAAGTTCCATTGGGATTAGGCACTTTCAATACGCGGTTGATATTCCACTCGGCGTTGCGTGTGTCGCCTGGGCCGGATTTATCCCACAGATCATAAATAAAGTAGCTTGTTGGCCTTACCCATGCAACGCCTCTTCCCATCCAATCGTAGGCAACCCCTGTGTAACCAAACTTAGTATAGCCCCAGAATGCGGGCCAGAATTGTCTTTCCTGGTCAGAGCGGGTGCTTAATTGCGGAGGTAGTCCACCCGTTTTAAATTTATCAAGATGAATGATGAATAGTGATTCTTTATTACCTCCCTGGTAACTGAAATTAGTTGTGCCGTCTTCTTTCGTCATTTGAAACATGTCCCAGAAAACATCTTTACCTGGGATGTTAGACCGATACCCGAAACGGGTAGTCATTAATTTGTAGTCACCGCTGTTAATTACTTTGCTGGCAGCATCAACAGCATTTTGATAAAGCGTTTGATCAGTGCCGCCTTTTTCATCAGCCAAAGCAATATACATTTCGCTCAAAAAATGATAAGCGGCGCCGCTTACAAGTTTACCAACTTCACTTGTTGTGCGTGGCAAATTTTCTGCAGCAAATTTGAAATCCTCAACACATTGTGCATAAATCAATTCCCTTTTGTCCCTGCTATATGCAAGGTTAGGAACAGTTACAGGCTCGGTAATTAAAGGAAGATCGCCCCACATTTCAGAAAGAAAACGATAGCTCCACGCCCTGAAGAAACGGGCTTCTGCCTGCACTTGTAATTTTTCCGCATTATTAGCCCATTGAACCGCAGGATTTTCTGATTGCTTCAAAATGTTATTGGCATTGTTGATCACTTCATACTGACGGTTAAACAACACCGCTAAAAAACCTGCATTACCATTAAGGTAAGAATAGTTAGTCCAAACGTTTTGCTCATTCTGGCTAAAATTAATATCGGCGCCGGAACCGAATTGTACGGTACGGCTGTCTCCATCATCGTAGATGTAGTTTTCTCTCAGCCTGTAATAAAAATAGTTTAGTGCGGTTTTGAACTGAGCTCCATTCAAAAATGCATTGTCGATAGTTAAAAAGTCTCCCGGCTCTTCATGCAGGAACTTATCCTTTTTACAACCTGAGAACACCAATCCAAATGCGGCAATGACTATTAAAAATATTCTTTTCATCACTAAGATTTTATAAGTTATGGCTTGCATTAAAAGTTAGCATTGAAGCCGAATGTTATGATTTTAAAAACAGGAAAACCACCGGTGCCATTGCCGGCATACTCCGTTGCTGTTTCGGGATCCAGACCTTCCCATTTGGTAAACGTTAGCAGATTTTTTGCCGATGCAAAAACCTTCAACGATGAAACATGCACCCTGTTTAAGACAGACGAAGGGATATTGTAAGAAAGTGCTACATCCTGCAATCTCACAAACTCTCTTGAGTGAGGAAATCCATAACCGTAAGCAGCATTGTTATAATTGAGGCTGGTTACAGTGTTTGATGGATTTGTTGGAGACCAATATGGTTTGTTAAGCCAGTTAGCGACTGTACCTCCGTATAATGCATTCGGAAAATAAGCGAAAGTATTATTGCCAATATACCAATTGTCTTTACCGCCGCCTGCTATATAACTAAACAGAAAGTAGAGTTCCACACCCTTATAAGCAAAAGTGTTAGACAATGTCATCGTAAAATTTGGCCTGTTGTATCCGACAATGGTGCGATCTTTTGCGTCGATCTTGCCATCATTATTTAAATCTCTGAACTTAATATCTCCGGGCTTGCCACCGTAAACTGCTATAAATGCTGCATCATCTTTTTGAATGATGCCATCCATAACATAAGTATAGTTGGCGCCTAGAGATTTACCAATAAATAATGAGTTCGAAACGTCATCATCTTCTTTACCATCTTTATTTGCATCCAAGCCATAAAGACTAACCACTTTATTTCTGTTCAGCCAAAAATTATATCCTGTGTTCCAGGTAAATTGTTTGGTACTGTAGTTTAATAAATTCAGTTGCAGCTCAACTCCTTTGTTATTTACTTTTCCGATATTATCAAGTACTGATGTAAATCCGTTGAAAATAGGAATTGACCTGCTTAGCAAAAGATCAGTTGTGTTTGAATTGTAAACATTAAATGTTCCATTCAACCTGTTTTTAAACAATCCAAAATCCAATCCAATATTTAAAGCAGTTGTTTTCTCCCAGTCCAGATTTTTGTTAGCAAGATTGCCGAGGTAAACAACACGCTGAGTAGTACCTCCAAGCAAAATGGTAAGGTTTGAACTAATTGTAGGGAAAGTGGAATAAGCGCCTACAGAAGGATTACCATTTTCGCCGTAAGAAAGGCGAAGTTTAAGGTTATCAATAAACTTATAGTTCCTCTTCACATAAGGTTCCTCGCTGATGGTCCAGGCCACAGCTCCCGCACGGAAAATGCCATATTTATGTCCTTCGGCATATCCTGAATACCCATCCTGCCTGATAGATGCACTTGCATGGTAACGTCCTTTGTAAACATAATTCAAGCGGGCAAGAGATGCCATTTGATACAACTCACTAAAATCCGTGGAAATAGAATAATTCGCCGCATTTCCTAGTTCCAATGAATTTGAACCGAGAACAGAAGTACCTGCACCGGAAAAATCTTTTGCAGACATGCTCATGTTTGTATTCTTGCGGCCCTGTTCTTCTTCAAGTAAAGTAAGATCGAAATTGTGATCACCAATTATTTTTTTGTAATTGACCAGGTGATTCAAATACCAATCGGTTCTGGTGGGGTTCGATTTATTGCCATTTGCATCTACCAGATGAGAGTTTGGATTAGAGAGTTCACTCAATAACATGGTATTTATGAACATATTCTCGTGCTGGAAATTTGCTGAATGACCTTCCCAACGATTCAATGAATAGTTGAAAGTATAAGACAGGCCTTTAACCCATGGCACGTCGATGCGCAAAAAAGAAATGCTACGATAGTTTTGATTGCGATCTTCATTATACTGTTGAGTTACCCAGAGTCCATTCGTTGTTGTGGATTGCCCTTGCGGATAACGTTCTATCTGGTTTGGAAAATTTTCGAAGCCTGGTGCTATTGTACCACGGTCGTGAACATATTTAAATCCATACGGACTTGAGATGGTGCCGTTCCTTAGATCGGCCGGAATACCGTCTGCATTTTTACTGGTGAAACCGAGGTTAAAACCCGTACGCAACCAATCGGTAATTCGTGTTTCCAACTTTGCCAAAGCGGAAAATTTATGAAACTGATCTCCCACTACGATGCCTTGTTGATCCATGTAGTTTCCGGAAACGTAATAATTCATTCTGCTGTTTGCACCGGAAACAGCAAGTGTTGCGTTTTTAAATGGTGCTGTTCTTGTCACCTCATCAAACCAATCAACCGTTAGCCCTTGCTTATATGCATCGAGCTCGTACAGGTTCAAATTTGTATTGATGTCAAAAACAGATGATGGATTATCTAATTCATAACGCTCCTTCTTCATTTTGAGATAACCTTCCGGACTTAACATATCAGGCCGGTTGGTATAGGTTTGAAAGCCAGCATCAGCAGAAAGTGAAATGGTTGGCTTTTCTGTTTTGCCACGTTTAGTCGTTAGAAGTATTACCCCATTGGCAGCAAGCGATCCGTAAATGGCCGTTGCACTTGCATCTTTTAAAATATCTACCGTTGCAAAATCTGCAGGATTAAGCTCATTAAAACTTCCCAGGAAAATTGCGCCGTCGAGAATTACAAGCGGTGTGTTGGACGCCCTGATAGAGTTGGTGCCGCGAATATTAATGCTCGGATTGCTTCCGGCGCCGTTAACAGCGCCAACATCAAACCCAGGCATGGAGCCTTTTAAAGCATCTAAAAGGTTCACATTAGGTAACACAGCAAGTGGAGAATTTTCGAGTTTTACTGAGGTGATGGCGCCCGTCAGGTCTTTCCTTTTCTGCGTTCCATAACCTACCACAACCACATCATTAAGTGTTTGAACTGAAACAGCTAATGTTACAGTGATGTCAGCACTATTGGTTATTGGCACCAACGTCTTTGTGTAGCCCACGTGTTCAACTGAAAGCTGATCTCCTACAGACGCTTTGATGGAAAAGATTCCACCTGCGCCTGCAACAGTTCCCCCTGATTTACCCACTACTGTAACAGTCGCTCCTACTAACGGTGTAAGTGTTCCGTTTTCGAGGACTTTGCCACGCACGGTAATTTGCTGCCCAAACGAGTAGCCTGAAATAAGTAAAAGAGCAGTCAGCAGAAAAGCAATCTTTTTAATAAACATAAGCTTGAATTTTGTGAGAAGATGTGTAATGCTAGGAGCATTAACGGAAATGTTTTGCGAAGTCTCCTTCATTTCAGCAAGTTTTGTTGAATCAACCGCCAGTACTTAAAATTCAAAAAGAAAATCTTGAAGTTTTAGTCATATAACAGCTAATCATTGAATTAAGGAATCGTTTTAGATAACTGAGTAAAGCAATCAAAATAGATTCAGCAAATCTATTTATGACGGGAGCAAAAAGGATGTCTTAAATCACTTTAATGATGGACAATATTCTGATTCAAATCTTTGAAGCTACCTGTACCTTTATAATTTGGTATAGATATATGCAACATATTTCCTTTATCGTTTAAAGGCAGATGTGAAATATCATCTTAACCCAAAAAATTTCCAGATAAAAAGAATACTAATTCTTCCTTTGAAAATTGATGAAAGCCGGAGGAAGATTTTTGAGATCACCGCCCCATGATTTATTTGGCTTGCTTCCCATTGGTCTTAATGCGCCCCTACCTCATTAAATCGGTGGGCACAAACAATGGTTTGTTCAATGGCTTACATTCAAAAAAGCACTTCGAATGTATTTGCTTCGAGTTGAGTTGTCTTTAGCAACAATCACAAATTCCCTTGCATTCGACAGTTAGACCTCAATTTTATTGAACACAGGGCTTCCAATACTATAAACCGGAACACCAGGCGTAGCGAAAAACATTTCTGTAATTGAAAGCCCAGTGCAAAAACAGTTCACCATCCATTTTATCCTCTAAAAAACCAGCCAATTGCGCAATGTACCAATCGTTGAAACTATTTTCAAGCGTAACAGAAACGGCCTGTCCTTTTTCAAACGAATCAACTTCCTTCACCCACTCCTTTTCACCGGGATGCAAAGTTGACCTATCCATTAGCATTGTAAAAAACAGGAAAAAAGATAGCTTTCATACCATTGAAACTCTCTTGGGCGGAAATAAAGTTCTTGCCTACCGCTTCAAGCGTCCCACTGTTTACATTCAATTGCGTGTAAGGATCATCGGCAGAAGAGAAATGTAAATTAAGATGCCCGGAACATTGTGACAGTGGGAATTTAATGCCGTCGTTCGATCGCTTTAAACGGACACTATAATAACTAGCGTTCGTAATTTCAGCATCATAGGTAAAACGTGGTTATTTACTTTTGGCATCTACAACCCCACTGTGTGATATAATGTCGAATAACTGTTCCTGGTGGTGAGAAGGTATGGTTAGGGGAGAATAACTGATTTGATCATCAAGTTGATTTTTTCTCAGCGGAACACACGAATAAGACCGTTCGCAAGATTGACGGTTGGCCGTGTTGGCTATAATAAAATTCCAACACCTCCAATTGTTAGATCAACATAAAAAACGCTCGCTGTTTTTGCGACCAGATTTCTTCTATTAAGAGACAAATCAAAAAAAGTAGCAAACATTTTTTCACTTCAACAAATTTTATTATAGGACTCTTTATTTATAAAAATGTATGGTCTGGCAAAATAAGTACCATCTTTCCAGTCCTCGGGTTCTTTCCATCTCAAACTTAGCCGCTAGTGTATTTACTCCTAATAGGCATCTTCCGTTTCTGACGGCCTAAATTATTCCCGTTTCTTCACTGCTTAATGCTTCCTGTTACGGTACTCGAGGGGCGACATACCCATGATGTTACTGAAAAAACGAGAGAAATAATATGGATCCGTGATACCTAATTTATACGCAATCTCCTTGATCTGCAAACTGGTAAAATGGAGGTACTGGCAAGCCTTCTGAACCTTTATATGATTGAAATATTCCAATGGCGGATAGCCTGTCTTCTTTTTAAACAGCGCCGCATAATGAGACGGTGATATGTGTGCTTCTGCCGCAAGCTCTTTCAACGAAAGCGTGTGCTCAATATTCTGCTGCATAAATTCAATGGAAAGATCAATTGCATCTTTTTCCGCCGGGTTATACGGGGCATGAAAAACATCATCATAACAAAAAGAAGAAAGAAAATACCAAAGGCACATGCAAATGTATCCAAGATTATCTGCACTATAGCCATTTTCCAAAGTAGCATACATCGAATCAAACAGGCGGATTCGCTCTTCAGAAAAATTTACAGCCTTAACAAATTCTGTTTTCCCTTTCGTCAAAAGCGAAGTATAATCATTAGAAGAAACTCCTTTAAAGTGCAGCCAGTAGATAGACCAGGGGTCGGCTTCGTCGGAGCCATATTGATGAACCATTTGAGCAGGCACAATTAAATATTCCCCTGATTGAATTTCATATTCGTGCCTGCCATCAAGTTGCAGCCAACCCTTTCCATCAACACAATAGATAAGAATATGCTGCGAAATGCCAACCGGCCGTTCCCTGTAATGAAATTGTGCCTTCGGATAAAAACCTATATCTGTTATGAACAGATTTTTTACCAGTGGGACAGCCTCACAACTCTTTGCAATCTTTCCTGGTAATACGATGGCCTTTTGGCCTTTAAAGCCATCTTTCTTCCTGCGTGACGCCGGTGATTTCTGTAACATAGGCCGAAAATATAAAGATTGCTGTTCGCAAGAATATTGACCGGCGTTTGTTCAGCAGGAAAACCCGTCATTATTTCACCTTTAACATTTTCAAAAGCCAATTGGTACTTTCTTCTGCCTGTTGAGGGGACAGCCAGTGGCCTGTCTCTTTCGTAATAAATAATTCTTTTGGAGCATGAATATTATTATACACGGCATAAGCCGTAACCGGCGGACAGACTTCATCATTATAACCCCAGGAATACCATCCTGGCACGTGCAAGATGCGGGCAAAGTTCACAACGTCATAATAGCCCGCTGTCTCTATCATTGCAGGCTTTTCAAATATGCCGTTTAACGAAGGACTGAACATATGAGGCCATCCTCCCGCACGATGGTGAAAATATCCCGTAAGATCGCTCATTGCGGGATACAATGCAGCGACGTATTTCACATGTTCATGTAAAGCCGCGGTAACAATGGCTAAAGCACCTCCCTGGCTACCTCCAAACACCGCAACCCGCGAACTGTCCACTTGCGGCAGGGTCAAAAGAAAATCAATAGCACGAACACAACCGGCATAAACGCGTTTATAATAATAGCGGTCTTTGTCGCCAAGGTTGGAAAAATAATATTCGTACAATGCACCGGATGCCAGATTGTAATAAACCTCGTTGGGCAGGGTAACAGGGATGCCATGAATACCGATCTCGAACGTGATGACACCTTTTTCAGCTAAAGCTGTATCCCCCTTGTATGCACGAACACCTGCACCGGGCAATTTTAACACTACAGGATAACTACCTTCCTTTTTAGGTACACACAAAATGCCGTAAATCCGCGAACCGCTGCGACAGCTTTGAAACGAAACTTCATAAATATTAATAGGTCCGGTGCTTCTTTCTTTGATTAAATTCATTCGGCTGTCTATCGGAATTTTTCTTACTGCCATTATAGTTTGTTTCCAAAACTTTGTAAAATCTTGCGGCATTTGAGCAGTAGCAACAATGCTGTCCGTAGAAAAGGCCGCAGTAGCCAAACCCCTGTATTTTTTTCCATCAACTTCGGCAGTAACGATGCAGCGCAAAAAACCGGGTTGTGAAAGTGTTCCTCCGTTTATTGTTAGACGGCCCCTCTTCACCAAACTATCTTTAACAATTATTGCTTGCATTTTTTCTGCATCGATTTCAATATGTACAACAATATCCTTTAATGTCCTTCCATTTTTTTCGACAGCAATAGTAAATAAAGCATCTTGACCAGAACTGTACTTCCAATCGGAATGATCAAGACTTACAATTACTGCAATAGATGGAACCGGTGTTTGTGCATGAACAACAACAAATAAAAAAAAGAAGGAACAAAGAATAATCAAGCCTTTATTTCTTTTGCCGTACATCATGTAAGCTCATTTACTTCCGGGTAATTTGAATAGCGATGCCATCCCTGCCACCTATAGGGAGTTTTAAAACCATTTTAGAATCAACATCCATTTTTTTGATATTGACATGGGTGGTTGATTTCATCGCCGGATCATTCGAATAAATGATGGCTGCATATTTTTTCCCTTTGTCCAAAAATTGCAAAGGAATTTTTACTTCCCGTGGTGTAGTGCCATTCAATGATCCTACAT